>Ga0129307_1002512_pt1 | contig 14121 bp, 12 predicted proteins | sample P1105metagenome_FD_94437 | JGI IMG/M metagenome (GOLD analysis project Ga0129307, IMG submission 94437) | Capybara group fecal microbial communities from Wisconsin, USA - P1105 metagenome | ecosystem: Host-associated > Mammals > Digestive system > Large intestine > Fecal | place: USA: Wisconsin... | reverse complement strand
TGCGTTCCGGAAGGGATGAGGATAAATGGAAGGTCTGCGGACTGACGCCGGATCCGGCATCCGGACTCCGGTTCGCGCCGGTCATCCGGGAAAGCCCTGTCAATATAGAATGCCGCGTCCGTGATCACATGGATCTGGGCAGCCACCGGATGTATATCGCGGATGTGGAGGCGGTTCAGGCAGACGAACAGTATCTCGATGAAACAGGACGTTTCTGCCTTGAAAAGGCGGGGCTTATCGTTTATTCACACGGGGATTATCTGGCACTCGGGGAAAAACTCGGAAGCTTCGGATATTCCGTACATAAACAGCCGGGAAAGAAAAAACGGTAAACGAATGTATTATTTTCCGTCCTTTGGGTCAGTTATCTCAAAAAGTCATCACAAATCATAATAATTGCGTTATACTAAGAGAATCATATTGAGGAACAGCGCCGGCAGAGCCGGCATTAACGAAGTGCCTTATCCGGGCACGGTGTGATTAAAAGAAAGAGGAAAATGCGATGCGCTCAATTGATTTGACAAAATATGGTATCAGCGGCGTTAAGGAGATCATCTACAATCCCTCTTATGAGTCTCTGTTCAAGGACGAGATGGATCCGTCTCTTGAAGGCTATGAGATTGGTTACCTGAGCGATCTCGGCGCGGTTGATGTTTTTACCGGCATCTATACCGGCCGTTCTCCCAAAGACAAGTTTATCGTCATGGACGACAAGTCAAAGGATACTGTCTGGTGGACCACTCCGGAATATCCCAATGATAACCACCCGGCGACGAAAGAAGCCTGGGAAGCCTGCAAGAAGATTGCACTGGACGAGCTTTCCAATAAGAAGCTTTATGTTGTGGATGCCTTCTGCGGCGCAAACAAGGATTCCCGCATGGCGGTCCGTTTCGTGATGGAAGTCGCATGGCAGGCTCACTTCGTAAGAAACATGTTCATCAAACCCACCGCAGAGGAAGAAGCGCAGTTTGAACCGAACTTTATCGTTTATGCAGCTTCCAAGGCGAAGGTCGAAAACTATAAGGAACTGGGGCTCAATTCCGAGACCGCGGTCTTCTTCAACGTTACCAGCCGTGAGCAGGTCATTCTTAACACCTGGTACGGCGGCGAGATGAAGAAGGGCATGTTCTCCATGCAGAACTATTTCCTTCCGCTGCAGGGCATGGCTTCCATGCACTGCTCCGCAAATACGGACATGGAAGGAAAGAATACTGCGATCTTCTTCGGACTTTCCGGAACCGGCAAGACGACTCTTTCCACAGACCCCAAGCGTCTGCTGATCGGCGATGATGAGCATGGCTGGGACGATAACGGCGTCTTCAACCTGGAAGGCGGCTGCTATGCAAAGGTCATCAATCTGGATAAGGATTCCGAACCGGATATCTATAATGCGATCCGCAGAGACGCGCTGCTTGAGAATGTTACGGTCGACGAGAACGGCAAGCTTGATTTCGCGGACAAGTCCGTGACCGAGAACACCCGTGTTTCCTATCCGATCGAACACATCACCAATATTGCAAAGAACGTAAACGGTATTTCATCCGGTCCTGATGCAAAGAACGTGATCTTCCTCTCAGCGGATGCGTTCGGCGTTCTTCCGCCGGTATCTGTTCTGACTCCGGATCAGACCCAGTATTATTTCCTGTCCGGATTTACCGCAAAGCTTGCAGGAACCGAGCGCGGCATCACCGAGCCTCAGCCGACATTCTCCGCATGCTTCGGACAGGCGTTCCTGGAGCTTCATCCGACCAAGTACGCAGAAGAGCTGGTCAAGAAGATGCAGAAGAGCGGTGCGAAGGCATATCTTGTCAATACCGGCTGGAACGGCAGCGGCAAGCGTATCTCCATCAAGGATACCCGCGGCATCATCGATGCGATCCTGAACGGCGACATCCTCACTGCGCCGACCAAGAAGATCCCGTACTTTGACTTTGAGGTCCCGACTAAGCTGAAGGGCGTAGATCCCGCGATCCTTGATCCGCGCGATACCTATGCAGATCCGGCAGTCTGGGATGAGAAGGCTAAGGATCTCGCAGGAAGATTCATCAAGAACTTCAAGAAGTATGAGACCAACGAGGCCGGCAAAGCACTCGTGGCAGCAGGCCCGCAGCTGTAACAGCGGTCCATAAAGCAGTTTAAATGGCAGACCGGCGCTGTAAGGAAACAGATCGATTTCCTGGAGCGCCGGCTTTTTTGACCATTTTATTAAATGTATCTAAAAAAAGCTGTTAAAATAAAAACTATCCTTTTCATTCCGGTTTTTTATGTTACAATCAATACGGCGCGGGGCTCCGGAAGGCCGGAGCGAAAGGGCCTGCTGCCCGGAATAATTATGAAGAAGAGGTAAAAGAATTGGCACAGTATCCTTACAAAACAAGAGAAGGCGGAGCAACCGTCACGGTATTTGTACCGTATGACTGCAACAATCATTGCCCATTCTGCATCAACAAGGAGGAGTACGGCGATATGACCGGTTTCTCGCTGGAGAAGATCTGCGAGAGCATCAAGGTCATGGATGAGATTACGCCTTACTGTGATTTTGTGTTTACCGGCGGCGAACCAATGGCAAATCTGGAGTCTTTGCAGAAGATGATGGACTGCATCCCGACGACGCACCGCCTGTTCATCAATACGACGTTCCCGGTACAGAATGAGTATAGCGCAGACGACATGATCGCGTTCTGCGAGCGCAACAAGGATAAGATCACCTGTATCAACATTTCCAGACATATGAAGAAGTATGTCGAAGAGTCGCCGGATGAAGTGATCGCGCGCATCCCTACCAGAAAGAGAGTCAACTGTGTGCTTTACAAGAACTATCCGAAGGATAAGATCTTTGAGTATGCAGACCGCTTCGTAAAGTGGAACATCCCGATCCAGTTCCGTTACGACTATACGGAAACAACGCCGGAGAATCTTTACGAACAGGAGAATGATACGATCCTGCAGGACTTGAAATCGCACTTCACCTATATGGGCCTGGACGGATGCCGTATGCGCAACGGATTCCATTTTGCGTATAAGGGACTGCATCTGACCTACCACAAGACCCTGCCGTATTCGACGATCATTGAAGAAGGGGATGACGGCGTGACCTATGCGATCCTTTACGATATCCTGATCAAGCAGAACGGTGATATCCATTCCGACTGGACGGGAGTGCTGATGGATGTCGATGCGTACCGTCATGTGGTATTCGAACCCAATGACAACGTGCTTCTGGAAGGCACCAATGTGTTTTAACAGATATATGGAATAAACGACAAGAGGCTGTGCTTATGCACAGCCTCTTCTGATATAACGGTATCGGTCCGGCGTGTCAGCCGGTTCATAAAAACGGACGTCAGTTTTCTTCAGCTTCCGTTTTTACTTCCTGAACCTTTTTCGGCATCTCCCTTCGGATGCCGTCTTCGTCGATCGTGATAGCCTTATCCTCATGCTCCGTCAGCGGCATATCTTTATGGGTGATGAAGAGGAACTTGCGGATCGCAAAAAGAACCGCTACAGCAACAACTCCGATCAGGAACTCATATGTATGCAGATGCTGCAGGATCAGTTCCCTGGTGATGGCAAGCGACAGGATCTCCACGATGGAGTCCAGTGTCTGGTGCAGCAGAACGGCGATCAGCTCTATACTGATGATGACGTTAATGACATACTCGAGGAAAGCGATCAGGCTTTCGGAGCCGAGATCTGTCAGCATGCCAAGCTGCTGCGGGATCGTCAGGAGCGTGATAACGATCGCGATGATGATCGTCAGCGCAACAAAGAACTGGAGATACTCCAAAAACTGATAGATAAAGTTTTTGCCGGTCATCAGGATCTTTTCGGCAGTACTTTCATGCTTCAATGTTGGCCTCCTTGCAATAAAAGGATTTCTAAACTATACTAGTCACTGTCATTTATGTTATCACAAATATGCGGTTCTTGGAAGTGAAAATCGCAGTCCTGGGACGATCATAAATGAACATATCGATCAATAATGATCATTCATCGGGAGGAAAGCCCAGATATGAAATGGAGAAAATATACGATACATACGACGGTCGAGGCAGAAGACCTTATCAGCATGATGCTGAACGAACACGGTGTGGAAGGAGTTCAGATCGAGGATAACGTTCCGCTGTCTGAAGCGGATACGAAAGGAATGTTTATCGACATCCTGCCGGAACTGCCGGAAGATGACGGGACTTCACGCGTCAGCTTTTTCCTGCATCTTCCCGATGATGAGGAAAACAGTGCGGAACAGCCTTCGATGCAGCCGGGCGTGAATACCGAAGGCGAGGACAATTCTTATTCGATCGCAGACCGGATCTGGCGGGAAGAAGAGATCAGTGAACTTCTGGCGTCGGTCCGGGAAGAACTTGAAGAAATGCGCGCATACACGGACATCGGCGAAGGAAAGATCGAAGCCGGCGAGACAGAGGATACCGACTGGCGGGATAACTGGAAACAGTATTTCAAGCCGATCCATGCCGGCGGTTTTCTGATCAAGCCTACGTGGGAGGAGATCCCGGATGAACTGGCATATGATGCCGCATCGGGTGCAGTGAAGGTGATCGAGATAGATCCGGGTACGGCTTTCGGTACAGGATCGCATGAAACGACGCAGCTTTGCCTGAAAGCCGTCGAAAAGTATATCAAAGGCGGTGAAAAAGTGCTCGATATCGGGACCGGCAGCGGGATCCTGGGGATCGCGGCGCTGAAGAAAGGCGCCGGGTTCTGCATGGCGACGGAGCTGGATGAGATGTGTGAACCGTCCATCATGGACAACATCGGATATAACGGGATCACTGAAGATGATTTCTATCTCCTGATCGGCAATGTCATCGGCGACGATGATGTGATCCGGGCAGTCCGTGAGGCAGCGCCGGAAGGCTATGATACGGCGATCGCCAACATTCTGGCGCCGGTCATCGTGATGCTGGCGGGATGCGGACAGGTGGACCGCTTTGTGAGGAAAGACGGTATCTTCATCACTTCCGGCATCATAGACACGAAAGAAGCTGAGGTGGTGGCTGCGTTCGGGGCAAATCCCGCCTGGGAGATCCTGGAGATCAACCGGCAGGGCGAGTGGGTCAGCGTGGTCGCAAGGAGGACCGCAGTCGGTTAACAGCCGGGAGGCACAGCTATGATAATGGAAAAGAATGAACAGGGCAGGATACTGCAGGGATCGGTCCGCAAAGCACTGGAAAGGCATCCCGGGATCCTGGAACTTCTTCTGAAGCACCGGGAAGAACTTGCAGTACGCGATCATGAGGCCAATAAGGGAACTTTCGGCAGGCTGACGCTCGCCGCGGGAAGTTACGGTATGGCAGGTGCCGCTTTCCTGTGCGGACGTGCGGCTTTTGCCTGCGGACAGGGCCTGGTCAGATATCTCGGCCCGGAGTGCAACCGTGTGATCCTGCAGACCCTGCTTCCGGAAGCAATGTATGACTGTTTTGAAACGGAAGACGGATCCGATGCCGCTTTATTTGCCGAAAAACTGCGGTGGGGAGATTACCTTGTTGCCGGACCCGGACTGACCCGGGACGAACGGGCAAGACATATGGTCAGGCTGTTCGGCTCACCGGAGGTGAGGCACGTCCTTTCTGATAAAAAGCTGATCGTTTTCGATGCGGACGCGCTGAATATCATGGCGGAAGAACACCTCGATCCCGGCATGTCATCAGGCGGAAAGGAGATATCCGCGCCGGTCGTGATCACCCCGCATGTGGCGGAAATGGCAAGGCTGACGGGGCTTCCGATTTCTGAGATCAAAAAGAATCCGGTAAAAACCGCGGTTGAGTATGCTTCTGCAAAGAGTGTTTATGTTGTTTTGAAAGACGCGCGTACTGTTGTGGCGGCTCCCGGAAAAACCGCAGTCATGATCGACAGCGGATGTGGCGCCATGGCAAAAGCGGGCAGCGGGGATGTGCTCTGCGGTTTCATATCGGGTTATACTGCGATGCTGCACGGCAATGCTGCGGATGCGATCCCGATCGCGGTTTTTGAACACGGCATCGCGGGCCGCGTCGCGGCAGCAAAAACCGGCGAACACAGCCTCCTTGCGAGGAATATCGCGGAAGCAGCCGGAGAGGCGCTTGCAGGAACGCTTGCCGAAATTGTGTATTAAAAATTATTCAACAAGCCTATTAAAATTATTAATAATGCATCTTGCGCCATCCGGCAAAATGGAGTATCATTGTGCTTTAATACGACAGATTTGTTTGTCAGAAACTTAACAAGCCTGCCGGAAGACGCAACATAAGCTGTATTATCGCAGTAATACAGTTTCAGGAGGAAAAAATGAGCAGAGTATATAATTTCAGTGCCGGCCCCGCATGCCTGCCCGAGTGTGTTCTTGAAGAGATCCGTGATGAGATGCTGGAGTACGGTACTTCCGGGCAGTCGGTTATGGAAATGAGCCACCGCTCCAAGGTCTTTGAGGGCATCCTTCATGAGACCGAGAAAACACTCAGGGAGATCATGCAGATCCCGGATAACTATAAAGTGCTCTTCCTTCAGGGCGGCGCATCGCAGCAGTTCGCGGCAGTTCCGATGAACCTGATGGCAAACAGGGTCGCTGATTATATCAATACCGGCAACTGGACCAAGAAAGCCATCCAGGAGGCAAAGATCTTCGGAAAGGTCAATGTTGTTGCTTCGTCCGAAGACCGGACATTCAGCTACATTCCCGATCTTACGGATCTTAAGTACTCCGAAGATGCGGACTATGTCTATATCTGCCAGAACAACACGATCTATGGAACCAGATATCCCGAGCTTCCTGACACAAAGGGCAGGACCCTCGTTTCTGACGTATCTTCCATGTTTGTATCCGAGCCGCTTGACGTGAGCCGTTACGGTGTGATCTATGCCGGCGTGCAGAAGAATGCGGGTCCCGGCGGACTGGTCGTTTCCATCATTCGTGAGGATCTGATCCGCGACGAAGTGCTTCCGGGCACACCGACCATGCTGAAGTGGAAGACTCAGGCTGACGCGGATTCCCTCTACAATACCCCGAACTGCTGGGCGATCTATGTCTGCGGCAAGGTCTTCAAGTGGATCAAAGACATGGGCGGCCTCGAGGTCATGAAGGCAAAGAATGAGAAGAAAGCCGGACTGTTCTATGATTATCTTGATAACAGATCCGAGCTGTTTAAGGGAACCGTCGAGAAGAACTCCAGATCTCTTATGAATATACCGTTCGTCACCGGAGATGCGGATCTTGATAAAGCATTTATCGCGGAATGTGATAAGGCGGGCATCGTCAATATCAAAGGCCATCGCACCGTCGGCGGCATGCGGGCATCTGTCTATAATGCCATGCCTTATGAAGGCGTCGTAAGACTGATCGAAGTCATGGAGAAGTTCGAGAAGGAGCATAAATAATGAAGAACAGAAAGATCTATCTTTTAAACAATATCAGTGATTTCGGCCTTAAGGATTTCCGTGCCGGATACAGCATCACCAAGGATTTTAACGAGGCGCACGGCGCCCTGGTCCGTTCCTCGGAGCTGAAGGATATGGAGTTCCCGCCGGCACTTCGTGCGATCGCACGTGCCGGTGTGGGCGTCAACAATATCCCGCTCGATAAGTGCGCGGAACACGGTATCGTAGTCATGAATACGCCCGGCGCCAACGCCAACGGCGTAAAGGAGCTGGTCGTTGCTGCCCTGATGCTCGCTTCCCGTGACATCGTGGGAGGTATCGAATGGGTGAAGGAACATGCGGATGATCCGAATATCGCTGCTGACGCGGAGAAAGCCAAGAAAGCGTTTGCCGGCAATGAGATCATCGGCAAGAACATCGGTGTCATCGGCCTCGGCGCGATCGGCGTACAGGTCGCAAATATCTGCGCGTATCTCGGTATGACTGTTTACGGATATGACCCGTATATCTCCGTCGGTTCCGCATGGAGACTGAAGAGAGAGATCAGACACATCGAGAGCCTGGAGGAGCTTTTTGAGAAATGTGATTACATCACGGTCCATGTTCCGGCAACGCCGGCAAGCAGGGATTTGCTGAACGGGCTTACATTTGCAAAGATGAAGGACGGGGTAAAGATCCTGAACTTCTCACGTGATTTCGTCGTCAATGAGGATGATATCGCTACGGCACTCGAAGACGGTAAGGTCGCGAAGTATGTGACGGATTTTGCAACACCCAAGAGCGTCCGCATGAAGAATACCGTAGTCATCCCTCACCTCGGTGCATCCACGGAAGAGGCGGAGGATAACTGCGCACTGATGGCGGTCAGACAGATCCAGAATTATCTGGATAACGGCAATATCAAAAACTCCTGCAACTATCCGGATATCGATGCCGGAGTCTGCCGCACGGAGTCCCGTATCGCCTGCCTTCATAAGAATGTTCCGAACATGCTGGGACAGCTTACCAAGATCATGGGTGAAGCACAGATCAACATTGCGAACATGCAGAATTCCAGCCGTGACAAATATGCTTACACACTGCTGGATATCGAGACCAGGATCAGCGATGATGCTCTGGAGCAGATCCGTGCGATCCCCGGAATGCTTCGCGTAAGGATCGTAAAGTAAGCGGATAAATACAAAGCAGGAAGAAGACGGATGGGCAGGAACGCCTGCAGACATCCGTCTTTTTGATTCCGTCATCGGGCATCCGGAAACCGTGACAAAAGCACGGCCCCGGGCTTTGCTGTTTTCGTTGCGTGGTATCCCATCTTTTGTTATGATAGAGCAGTGATCTATCAATGAAGCTGATAGAAGGAGAGTATTATGGCTGATATCAGACCTTTCAGAGCAGTAAGACCTGCTTCAGAATATGCTGCGGATGTGGCAGCATTGCCTTATGATGTATATTCCAGAGAAGAAGCTGCGGATAAAGTCAAGGGACATCCCTTAAGTTTTCTTAACATAGACAGGCCGGAGACCATGTTTGATCCGGCTGAGGATATGTATGCCGACAAGGTTTATGCCGCGGCTGCCGGACGGTATGAGCAGCAGAAGGCAGAGGGTATTTACAGGCAGGATGCCATGCCGTGTTTCTATATTTATGAGGAGACCATGGACGGCCGCAGACAGACGGGTATAGCGGCATTGTCATCGGTGGACGATTATCTTCATAATGTCTGCAAGAAACATGAAAACACGGTCGAGGAAAAAGAGCGCGACCGCATCCGGCACGTGGATACGCTTTCCGCACAGACCGGTCCGATCTTCCTGAGCTATCACGGTACGCCGAAGATCAGCGGGATCGTGTCCTCATGGAAAGAAAAGCGTCCGGAATATGACTTTGTCAGTGACGACGGTATCGGACACAGGGTATGGGTCATCGACGATCAGGATACAGTAGAAGAACTGAGGTCAGCATTCGGTGAACTGGATGCGACCTATATCGCAGACGGGCATCATCGTGCAGCTTCCGCGGTCAAAGTCGCGCTGAAGCGGCGTGAGGCAGCGGCTGCCGCCGGTATGCGGGACGATGAGATCCGCAGCGCCGAATTCAATTATTTTCTTTCCGTGCTGTTCCCGGACGAAGAACTGAAGATCATGGATTATAACCGGGTGGTCAGAGACCTGAACGCTTATACGCCGGATGATTTCCTGGAAGCTGTTTCGGATAAGTTTGAGGTTCAGATGACATCGCTTTCCTGCCATGAAAAAGACGCCGATGCTCTGATGCGTCCCCGGGAAAAGTATGAGATCGGTATGTACCTGAACGGGCGAAGCTATCTGCTCCGCCTGAAAGAAACATACAGAAATGCCGTTAAGGATGACCCGGTGCAGTCCCTGGACGTATCTGTGCTTCAGAATGAAGTGCTGGCGCCGCTCCTCGGCATAGGGGATCCGCGCACGGATAAACGGATCAGGTTTATCGGCGGGATCCGCGGACTCGGAGAGCTGGTCAGAGATGCCGACAGGTACACATCCGAACAGGATCCGGTCAGCAAAGCTGCAGGACCGGCGGTCGCATTTGCCATGTATCCGACCGACATACGGGAACTGTTCCGCGTCGCGGATGCCGGGCTTCTCATGCCGCCCAAGTCGACCTGGTTTGAGCCCAAACTCAGAAGCGGACTGTTTATTCACGAATTTGAACGGATCGGTACCTGAGCGGTATCAAAAGGAGTTCAATGCATCATTTTTTTGTTGAAAAAGAACTGATCACGGACGAAGGGATCCTGCTGACGGACAGTAATTATAACCATGCCGTCAATGTGCTGAGACTGAGAGAAGGCGAACGCATCATCATCAGCGATCCCGACGGCGTGGATTATATGTGCAGCGTGGAAGAGATCTGCCGGGAAGCGCGCGGCGGTGCCGGACCCTACCTGAGGGCGGCGGTCGGTGAGATCTGTGAGGAGAACCATGAACTGCCGGCGGAGGTTGTGCTGTTTCAGTGCCTTCCCAAGTCTGACAAAATGGAACTGATCATTCAGAAGGCGGTGGAACTCGGAGTGACGGCAGTCGTTCCGGTCAACTCCAAAAACTGCGTGATGAAACTGGACGAGAAGAAAGCTGACAATAAGCTTCGCCGCTGGCAGACGATCGCGGAGAATGCAGCCAAACAGTCGAAGAGAAGCCGCATTCCGGAGGTCCATGCCCCGGTGGGGTTCAGGGAAGCGCTCGATATGTGCGCGGGTTTTGATGTCCGTCTGATCCCCTATGAAGAAGAAAACGGCCTCACAACGATGTGTGAAGCCATCATAAGCTTTATCCCCGGAAGGAAGATCGCGGTATTCATCGGGCCGGAAGGCGGATTTGATCCCATGGAGATCAGTATGGCGCGCAGGCATGACGTTGTTCCGGTCTCGCTGGGAAAACGGATCCTGCGCACGGAGACAGCGGCGATCGCCATTTTGAGTCTGATCATGATCCGGCTTGAGATCGCGGCAGACCAGGATCTTTTTTCAGAGGAGTAAAACAGGGTTTTGAACGGATACGGATATAAAAAAAACAGCTTTTTTAAAGCTGTTTTTTTGATGCGTATAGAGCTTTATCTCGAAAAGAACCTGGACAGGGGCTGGATCACCCGGTTCAGATCCTGGATCGAATCGTTCAGCGTTTTGAAGTCGATCTCGGAGATATCCTTGATCGTATTATTCAGGATATCGGTATTGTCTTCCACGAGCGTGTTGACATTCCTGACAGCTTCGTCGATCTGGTCAAGGGACACCTGCGCCTGGTCGACCGTTGTCTCCAGTTTGGACATGGTGGTCTCGATCTGTGAGAGCGTCGTATTTGCCTGCGTCAGGGTTGTATTGACTCTTTCCAGCGTATGGACCGCACGCGGCATGATGATGGCGAATGCGATCGTGACGATGACCGCAAGGACCAGGCAGCCGATGCCTGCCATCGTCTGGTATTTGGCATTGATCCTCTCATTGCGCAGTGTTTCTATCATCAGTTCCCGTTCGTTCATTTCTTCCGGCGTCTTCATGGTTTCATCTTCTCCGTATACAGCTTCCGTTTCTGCTCTTTCATATCAGACGATACTGGTAACAGGCATATTATAACATAAAATGAATGATATGGCATTCCGGGACTTTCAACTGCATGAAAACGAAAAGGCAGTTTGTGCAGAATAGCCAGTTTTCAATATTGGAATATGGGATTGTTCACGGTTTTTAACACGGGATTGATTTATTGCGGGCAGTGGTGATATACTCTTTACCAAAGGAATTAAGGAAGAACTGCATTGTCTGCCTTTGCGGCTGCTGCAGTGCCTCCAGAAGGTAATAAATAAAGGAGTGATTTACTATGGGACTTGTAACAACGACAGAGATGTTCAAAAAGGCTTATAACGGCGGTTATGCGGTAGGCGCATTCAACGTCAACAATATGGAGATCGTTCAGGGCATCACCGAAGCCTGCGCAGAAGAAAACGCACCGGTCATCCTGCAGGTATCCAAAGGCGCCCGTGCCTATGCGAACCCTGTTTATCTGAAGAAACTGGTTGAGGCGGCTGTAGAGTGCTATCCGCAGCTTCCGATCGCACTTCATCTGGATCACGGCCCGGATTTCGAGACCTGCAAGTCCTGCATTGACGGCGGGTTTACATCTGTTATGATCGATGCTTCCAGCAAGCCGTTCGAGGAGAATATCGCGATCACCAGACAGGTCGTTGAGTATGCACATGCACACGGCGTTGTTGTAGAGGCAGAGCTCGGCACACTGGCAGGTATCGAGGATGACGTTAAGGTCTCCGCGGAAGATTCTTCCTATACGCATCCGGAAGAAGTTGAAGAGTTCGTGAAGCGTACCGGCTGCGATTCTCTTGCGATTGCCATCGGCACCAGCCACGGCGCTTACAAGTTCAAGCCCGGCACAAAGCCGCAGCTTCGTTTCGACGTGCTTCACGAGTGCGAGAAGCGTATTCCGGGATTCCCGATCGTTCTGCACGGTTCTTCATCCGTACCGCAGGAATATGTACAGATGGTCAACACCTACGGCGGCGCAATGCCCGACGCTATCGGTGTTCCGGAGGACCAGCTGAGAGAAGCGGCACGTTCCGCTGTCTGCAAGATCAACATCGATTCCGATCTGCGTCTGGCCATGACCGGCACGATCCGTAAGTTCTTTGCGGAGCATCCGGACAAATTTGACCCCAGAGAGTATCTGAAGCCGGCACGTGCCAACATCAAGGAGCTTGTACGCCATAAGCTGATCGATGTTCTCGGCTGCGCGGGCAAGGCCTGATCCACATCTCAACGAAACCGGTTTTAGGAGGATTGACACATGTCTGAACCATTAAGAGGCGCATTGATCATCGGCCAGTCCGGCGGTCCGACTTCCGTTATCAACTCGAGTGCGTACGGAGTGATCCGTACCGCTCTTGACTGTGAGTACATCACCAAAGTTTACGGCGCTCATTACGGCATCAAGGGCGTGCTGAACGATGACCTTTTTGTCATGGATGAAGAGGACAGGGCAGAGCTTGACAAGCTGATGTATACACCGTCTTCCGCACTGGGTTCCTGCCGTTACAAGATGAAGGATCCGGCTGTGGATGATACCGATTACAAGCGCATCCTTGAGATCTTCAAGAAGTACAATGTCCGTTATTTCTGCTACAACGGCGGAAATGATTCGATGGATACCTGCAACAAGATCTCCAAGTACATGAAGAGCGCAGGCTATGAGTGCCGTGTCATGGGCGTTCCGAAGACGATCGACAATGACCTTTTCGGCACGGACCACTGCCCGGGCTTTGCTTCTTCCGCAAAGTATATCGCAACTTCCATTATGGAAGTATCCCGCGATACGAAGGTCTATGATACCGGTATGGTGACGATCATCGAATGTATGGGACGTCACGCCGGCTGGCTTACTGCAGCGGCAGCACTTGCCAATGTATCCGAACGCTGCTGTGACTTTATCTACCTGCCTGAGCGGGACTTCGATATGGAGCAGTTCCTGAAGGATGTAGGAGAATGCTATGAAAAGAACGGCAACTGTATCGTTGCTGTTTCCGAAGGCATTCATTATGCGGACGGAAGCTTTGTATCCGAGGCAAAGACATCCGGTACGGACGGCTTCGGTCACGCACAGCTCGGCGGACTTGCCGCTATGCTGGCGAACGTAGTCAAGGAACGCCTTGGCTGCAAGACGCGCGGCATTGAGCTCAGTCTTCTGCAGCGCTGCGGCGCGCATGTGGCGTCCGGCACGGATATCGCAGAGTCCTTTGCATCCGGCAAAGCTGCTGTTGAAGCGATGGTCGCAGGTGAGACCGACAAGATGGTCGGTTTTGCGTGCACACGCGGTGCGGACGGATACAAGTGCGATACCAAGCTGTTCGATCTTGCCGATGTAGCAAACTATGAGAAGAAGGTTCCGCTCGAGTGGATCAATGAGGCAGGAAACGACGTCCTTGAAGGATTTGTCGAGTATGCTATGCCGCTGATCCAGGGCGAGACCCCGATGCAGAAGGTGAACGGACTTCCGGATTTTGCAAAACTGAAGAAAGTCAACCCGTAAGCTGACTGTTCGAATTGATCGGAGAGTGCTGCATGAAAGCCTGAAAGGCCGGAATGCAGCACTTTTTGTATGGAATATCAGACCGGATTCGTGTAAAATAAATAAGATACCCCGGATAAAACAAAGAAAGAAGCGGACAAGATGAGAGCACATGAACGGTTTTTGAAATATATCACAT
>Ga0129307_1002509_pt1 | contig 14134 bp, 10 predicted proteins | sample P1105metagenome_FD_94437 | JGI IMG/M metagenome (GOLD analysis project Ga0129307, IMG submission 94437) | Capybara group fecal microbial communities from Wisconsin, USA - P1105 metagenome | ecosystem: Host-associated > Mammals > Digestive system > Large intestine > Fecal | place: USA: Wisconsin... | reverse complement strand
TTATCCGCTTAACCTTTTTCGAATGAGCACCCTTTTGGATGCTCTGTTCGTCATACAGTTTTCAATGTGCTATCCACTTGAAGGGATTCCTTCAATTCAAGCTTGACTTTTAATAGTTAGTCTCCTCGATTGAAATGCCATATGCGGTCCGGGACCTTTTGAGATCTTAAGCCCGGATCTTTTTTATACCTGCGAAGCCGGTTCCCCGGCGGGAAGAGTTACCGTAAAGCGGGCGCCCTGTCCCGGTGCGCTTTGCAGTTCCACGGTTCCGTGATGAAGATCCGTGATCCTCCGTACGAGAGCGAGGCCCAGCCCGTTGCCTTCCGCGGAACGGGACTTATCGGCCTGGTAGAATTTTTCAAAGATACGCGCCTGGTCCTCCAAAGCGATGCCGGGTCCCTGGTCGGATACCGTGACTCTGACGCAGTCCGGCTCCTTTTTCAGACGGATCCCGATCGTACCGCCTTCCGGCGAAAAACGCACGGCATTGTCGATCAGGTTGTGCCAGACATGGCCGAGCAGATCCTGGCTGCCGGTGTATTCGCATTCTTCCAGATCAAGGTCCAGTTCGATGTGCTTCGCGGACCAGTCATGTTCCGTATAGAGCAGTATTTCGCGGATCTGTTCATCGAGCGAAAAGGTCTCCGTACGGATATCCAGTTCCCTGTTCTCCACTCTTGAAAGCAGCAGGATGTTGCCGCTGAGGGCGGAGAGACGCCGTGTGCTGCTGAGGATCCGGTCGGTGTACTCGGACCTTTTTTCTTCCGAGAGATCTTTTTTCTGCAGCAGTGTCGCATAGCCTTCGATGGCGGCGAGCGGCGTCTTGAACTCATGCGAGACGTTCTCCACGAAATCATTGCGCAGGATCTCTGTCTGCGAAAGCTCCTGGACCATGCGGTTGAAGTTGTGGGAGACGATCTTCATTTCCTTGATGGTGGAATAATCATCTTCCAGTCTCACGTCAAAGTTGCCCCTTGCGACCTGCTGGGTCGCTTCGACGAATTCGTCGATCTTGCGGAAGATACGGCGTCCGGCGATCCTGCTGAACAGCGTGCCCAGACCGACGCTGATGCATGCGAGGATCAGGAAAGGCACGCCGTGCGGGTTGCCGGAGAGGATCTTATAATGATACAGCAGGAGCATGATCGTGATCGAGACCACCATGGTGAAGGTGATGGTCAGGAAAATGTAGATCGTGAAAATCAGTGCCAGCCTCCAGGAAGTCCGTTCTTTCATCTGAGCACCCCCTTGTATCCGAGCCCGCGCACCGTGACGATCTCAAAATCGGGAACATCGCGGAAACGCTCGCGCAGACGGCTGATGTGCACCTCCAGCGTGTGGGGGTCCGCATCCGAATCCGGTCCCCAGATATCGTCCATGATCTGTCTGCGCGTAAAGATACGTCCCGGCGAGGTCAGGAGCTTATAAAGCAGGAAGAATTCCTTCTGCGGAAGGACCCAGGTCTGGCCGCCGCTATGTATGCTCAGGCTGTCGCAGTCGAGCTCCGTGCTGCCGATGACAGTCTTCCTCTGGCTGACGAGCTGGCTGCGGCGCAGGAGCGCCTCGACCCGCCAGACCATCTCGTTGACGTTGATCGGTTTGACCATGTAGTCGTCCGTGCCGATGCGGAAGCCTTCGCGCATGTCATTGGCGGAGGAACGCGCGGTGATGATGAGGACCGGTGTGTTGTCCCGGTTCTCCCGCAGCGCACGGATCAGTTCCAGACCGTCCATCTTCGGCATCATGATATCCGTGATGATGAGGTCGATCTGAACGTCGTCGCTGATCCTGAGCGCTTCTTCCCCGTTTTCCGCGGGGATCGCATGATAGCCGCTTTCGCGCAGGACGGAACAGAACAGATCCCGCAGGTCTTTATCATCTTCAGCAACCAGTATGTTGAACATATCGCTTCAATACTCCCCGCTTCTTACTCATATCCGGCGGGCATCAAACTCTTTCACCCGCCGGCAGGCAGGCCTGCCGCGGATTCAGAGCTTTCTGCCCTTTGATGCCTGGCCAAGGCCCGTCAAAATGATGTAATACGGATCGCTTCGCACTTCGTACTTCCGCGATCCTGCCGGTTATTCGTAATCCGCGAGGCTCCGCCCCGCTTCTTACTCATATCCGGCGGGCATCAAACTCTTTCACCCGCCGGCAGGCAGGCCTGCCGCGGATTCAGAGCTTTCTGCCCTTACATCATTAGATTATATGCCATTCCTCAACTGATTCTCAAGAAAAAGCGTTCTCCGGAAGTTTTCCGGCGCGTTGAGTTTGAGTTGAGGTTGCTGCCGTATGTTAATGTAAGCTGTCGGAGTATGCCCCGGGTCAGGTATTGCGGACCGGGCATTTCTGATGTAAAATATACTGTTATTCAGCTTTGAGATTCAATAATAACATGAGAGCGTGTTCCGGCCTCAGGGGCAGGGCGCGCGGAGGATGAGAACATATGGAAGAAAAGAAGAAAAAAGGTTCTGCTGCGGGTAAGGTCATTCTGATCCTTCTTCTTGTCGTGATCGCGGTCCTGGTCGTGCTCAGGATCCTTAAGCCGGGAAAGGGCGTGGTCACGGAGCCGCTTTCCACTGTTTCAACGGAAACGCCGGTCTACGCGGATATCTATATCGATACGAGTCTGGTGGGTTCCGTTATGCCGGGCGACGTTTACTATGTCATCCCCAAGGCGGCGGGCGAGATCAGGGAGATCTTCGTCAGCCAGGGCGACCATGTTAATGAAGGCGATCCGATCTGTACGATCGACAACCAGAAGCAGATCGACGCCGCCAGGATCTCCATGGACGCAGCTCAGGTTCAGGTGAATACGCTTTCGGAAAGCGTTGCACTTGCACGCACCAATCTGGACCGTATGTCCGTGCTGCTGCAGAGCGGCGATATTTCCGCGCAGACATATGAGCAGACGAAGAACGCCTATGACCAGGCCGTTTCCGGTCTTGAGGGCGCAAAGCTCCAGTACGAGGGCGCTAAACTTCAGTATGATACTCAGGTCGAGTTTTCGACGGTGACTTCGCCGGTCAGCGGCACGGTCGAGTCGACGGACATGAGTGTCAATGCGATCGCTTCCCAGACCGCTCCGCTGGCAGTCATCTCTTCTCTGGATGTCAGCAAGCTTGAGTTTTCCGTGACGGACCGCCTGCTCGACGCGCTCCACATCGGACAGAAGATCAGGGTCACAAGGCAGGGTGAATCTTATGACGCAAAGATCACCAAGATCTCCAGGCTTCCCAGCCAGGCGACCGGCCTTTATACGGTGGAGGCGGCGTTTGACGGCATGCAGACCATGGCGAGGGGAACCTCCGTCAAGGTCATCTTCGTGTCGGAGAAGGCCGAGAACGTGCTGACGGTCAGCACGGACAGCATTTATTATGACGGCGGCAAGTCCTATGTCTATACACTGACTTACAACGGAGACAACGGAGGGCAGGATGAATCCGTCCTCATCTCCGAGAACAATGTCGCGGGAACGGTCCACAAGAACGAAGTTGAGACCGGCCTCGCGGATACGGAGAGGACGCAGATCGTAAGCGGCATCACCGGGGACGACGTCGTGATCCGTACCTGGACGTCCCAGCTCTATGAGGGCGCGCAGGTGCAGGCACGCAGGGCGGAGGACAATTAAATGATCAGAGTCACCAAATTTGTCCTGAAGCGTCCCGTAACGACCCTGCTGGTCGTACTGTCGCTGTTCTTCTTCGGCGTCATGTCTCTGTTTTCGTCGAAACTCGAGCTGACTCCCGAGATCAATATGCCCATGCTGGTCGTCATGACGACCTATCCTGGCGCAAGCCCCAAGGACGTGGACGAACTGATCACCAAGGAGATCGAGGAAAATGTCGGCACCCTGAGCGGCATCGACACCCTGACGGGCCTTTCGAGCGAGAACTTCTCGCTGGTCCTTCTGCAGTATGAATACGGCACGGATATGGACAACGCCTATTCGGATCTCAGGAAGCGCATCGACCAGGCAAGGACGGGACTGCCGGAAGATGCCAATGAGCCCGTGATCTACGAGCTGGATGTCAATCAGTCGGCGTCCATGTATGTCACGGTCAAGAACTCGGGCGTCAACAACGTCCTCAATTATGCGAACAAGTATGTCGTGCCGGAACTGGAAAAGATCGCGTCGGTCGCATCCGTGGATGCCTACGGCGGGCAGCAGGATTACATCCGTATCTGCCTCAATCCCGAAAAGCTGGCGAGGTACCATCTCGATATCAATTCGGTCGCGCAGCTCGTGGGCGCCGCGTCCTTTACGATCCCCGCCGGTTCGGCTTCCGTCGGAAGCACGGAGCTGAGCATCTCCGCAGGCGTGAAGTATAAGTCGCCGGAGGAACTGAAGCGGATCCCGATCACTTACGGCGCGGGCAATATCATTTATCTGGAAGACATTGCGGACGTATACCGGACTCAGGAGAAGCAGGGGGCGATCGGACGCTATAACGGCGAAGACGTCGTTATGCTGGGCCTGAACCGCAATCAGAAATATACCGCGGTCAATGTTTCAAACGCGGCAAAAAAAGTATTTTCCGAGATCGAAGCTGCCGATCCGAACGTCAAGTTCATCATTATCAATGACAGCGCCGACGACATCCTGGACTCCATCAGGACGATGCTAAAGACCATGGCGGCGGCGGTCGTCATCTGTACGATCGTCCTGTTCCTGTTCTACGGCGACATCAAGGCGTCTCTGATCGTCGCGACATCCATCCCGGTATCGATCATGACGGCCTTTGTCATGATGTGGGCGAGGGGCTATTCGCTCAACGTCATCACTCTCGGATCCATGGTCCTCGGCGTAGGCATGATGGTCGACAACTCGATCGTTATCCTGGAAGCCTGCTTCAGGTCGATGGAAGAACATCCGGGGCAGTCGATGAAGGACTACATGCATTCCGCGGTGGACGGCACGGGCATCGTGGCGGCCAGCGTGTTCGGAGGCACACTGACGACCTGCGTCGTCTTCCTGCCGCTCGGTTTCCTGGCAGGCCTTTCCGGCCAGTTCTTCCAGCCGCTGGGCATGACGATCGTCTTCTGTATGGTCGCGTCGCTGCTTTCCGCGATCTCGCTCGTACCGCTTTGCTATGTGTTCTATAAGCCGGTCGAGAAAGAGACCGCGCCCGCATACCGCTTTATCCGTACGATACAGGCGGATTACCGCGCGATGATGGAAGGGATCATGCGCCATAAGCGCATCACGGTCCTTGTGACCCTTGTGATGTTTGCTGTTTCGATCTTCCTTGCGACCCGGCTCGAAGCCAAGCTCATGCCGGATATCGACCAGGGCCAGGTCAGCATTACCATCAGCGTGCAGCCCAACTTAAGCCTCGAGAAGCAGGAAGAGATCTACAGCGAGATCGAGGGTATCATCAGTCAGGATGAGGATATCGACAGCTACATGCTTTCTTCCGGATCAAGTTTCCTGACCGGCGGCACAAGCCTTACGGCTTATCTGAAGGACGACCGTAAAAAGACGACCGATGAGACCGTGGAGCTCTGGAAGCGCCAGCTGCAGGACGTGGACAACTGCGACCTGAGCGTTACCGCCTACTCGCAGACCAGCATGATGAATCTCGGCGGAGGGTATTCGCAGTCGATCCAGGGATCGGATTACGAGTCCCTGAAAACGGCTTCGGACAGGATCGTCCATGAACTGGAGAACGATCCGCGCCTGACCGGCGTCGCTTCGTCCCTCGGCAACGCCTCGCCGATCATCAAGGTCAATGTGGACCCGGTCCAGGCAGCGGCGGAAGGCTTTGTTCCCGCACAGGTCTCCGGCGGACTTTACGCGATGCTGAACGGCACGGAAGCGGACAAGATGGATATCGACGGCGAATCCCTTTCGATCCGCGTCGAGTATCCGGATGACGAGTTCGATACGCTCAATAAGGTCAAGGATATTCAGCTGACCTCGGCTTCGGGCAACATGGTCTATCTGAAGGATATCGCGGAGATCACCTTTGAGGACAGCCCGCTGACGATCCAGAGAGTGGATAAGCAGTATGTCGCGGAGATCTCTGCAGGCTATACGGATCTTGCCGACAGAATGACGGCGGCGGACATCCATACCAACGTCATCCTTCCGAACCTGACGGACGGCATCCGTGAACAGGCCAACACCAGGACGGAGATGATGAACGAAGAGTTCGGCAACCTTTTCCGTGCGATCCTGATCGCGATCTTCCTGGTCTTCGTCGTGATGGCGGCGCAGTTCGAATCACCGCGTTTCTCCTTCATGGTCATGACCACGATCCCGTTTGCCATGGTAGGCTCCTTCGGCCTGCTCTGGCTGTTTGACATCCAGATCACGATGCCGGCGCTGATCGGTTATCTTATGCTGATCGGTACGGTCGTCAACAACGGTATCCTTTATGTCGATACCGTCAATATGTACAGAGACACGATGCCGCTTGAGGATGCACTGATCGAAGCGGGCGTCATCCGTCTCAGGCCTATCCTGATGACGACGATGACGACGGTCCTTGCGATGATGCCGATGGCACTCGGTATCGGCAACTCCGCGGAACTGATGCAGGGCCTCGCGATGGTCAACGTCGGCGGCCTGCTGACGTCTACCGTCATGGCACTGCTCGTGCTGCCGGTCTACTATTATTACATGACCGGACGCAAAGGAAGGGCTCGGCTTCAGGCAAAGCTTGAGAGCGGCGAAAGCACAGACTGGGGGTTCTGATATGAAGAATATTTCCTGGAATAAAAAGAAAAGAGCAGCTGCGCTCTCAGCAGGCCTTCTTTCGGCTTTGATGGGCATGACGAGCCTCGCGGCGACCCCGGAATTCGCGCGTTCCGCGGAGGAATGGGCGCATCTTCGGGACAATGCCCTTGAGTGGTATGAGATCGAGGACCTCGTTCATGAGTACAATGCCGCGGTGCTTAAGAACCGCGAAGACATGGACAAGGACGAGCGCCGCAGCATGGATGCGGCTGAGGTCGCGGAGTACCTGGTCGATGAAGCCAACGATCTGGACGTGCTCGCCGACAGCGCGGAGAGTGCAATGGTCGCGGCGACCTACCGCATGCAGGCGGATTCACTCCGGTCCCAGGCGGACAGCAACGTGACCGACTTTCAGATCATCAGGCTGAACTATGAGGTGATCGAAAAGAACACGTTCCGCACGGTGCAGAACCTCTTCCTCAAGTATTACAGTGCGCTCGCCTCAAAGACGGGCGCCGAAGCCAACGCCGCCTATCTCGAGCGTGCGTATAATTCGGCGGTCAACCGTAAAAATGTCGGCATGGCGACCGAACTGGATGTGCTCACCGCACAGGAAGCATTGGAATCGGCGCGTGCCGCGCTGATCACCGCGGAGTCTGACATTCAGACCTCCCGCACCAACCTTCAGGTCCTCTGCGGCTGGGCGTATGATTCCCAAGCTGAGATCGGACCCGTACCGGATACGGACCCGGCTGTGATCGCCGCCATCCCGTATGATACCGACCTTGCGGCGGCTCAGGCAGCTTCCTATACGCTGCGCATCGATGAGATCAAGCTTCAGAACGCAAGAAAAGACTATCCCGGCCTTGTGGAGCAGTATGAAAAGCAGCTCGCGGATGATACCGAGACTTTCAAGGTGAGCTTCCGGGCGGCATATGACGCCCTGGTGAATGCCGGCCTTGCCTATCAGAACGCTGTCGCGGACCATGCCCTCAAGGTGCAGGATATGGCTGCGACGGACCGCAGATTCCAGCTCGGACTCATAAGCGCCGTAGAGTATGAGGGCGCAAAGAATGAACTTGTACAGCTGGAGACCGCGGAACGCACATCCTACATAGGACTGGTCAGCGCGAAGGCGGCATATGATGCGGCGGTCAGGGGCATCCTGTAAGAGACGGAACGGTCCCGGTTTCTGTTTATACTTCAGAGGTTACGCAGATGAAGACTGGTTTTTACAAAATGATACGGTTTCCGGCTGCCGCCCTTACGGCGGCAGTGCTGTTCAGCATGCCCGCCGCGGCGGCGCCGTCATATGACGCCCTCCCGGAGGGAATGACGGCGGAAAGGCTGACGCAGCTCAACGATGCCGTGATCGAATGGGATGAGATCTCCGATCTGGTCATCTACTGGAACCCGACCTATACGAGATACTTGAGTTCTGCGCAGAGCTCTGTCTCGGAGCTTCGCACCGGGTACAGCGAGTTCGTGGACGAGGTCCATGACCAGCTCGACGACATTGACGATGCGATCACCCAGATCGAGACCGCGCAGCAGACGATCGCTTCCGTTCCCGGAAGCTATGTCCCGTACAACGGGGCGGTCGTCAGCAAGGACGCGGCGCTGGCTGCGCTCGAGAGCACACTGGCACAGACAAAGGAAGGGCGCAGACAGCTCAAGAAAGCGCTCCGGTCGACCAAAGCCGGGCTGGACCGGTCCGACCGGACCATTGAAATCCGGCTGCAGCCGCTCAGGGATCAGATGATCTCCGTCGTGCAGGGCCTGGTCGTTTCCTATAAGCAGCTCGAGACGAACCGGAGCATGGTCGCGAAACAGACGGAACTCTATCAGGCGCTCTATGAGACGCAGCAGCATATGTTCGCGCAGAATATGGCGACGGCGCTGGATGTAAAGAGCTATGAGAACCGGCTGAACAGCGCGAGACAGAGCCTTGCGCAGATCGACGCCGGTCTGATGCAGCTCAGGAACACCATTGCGCTGCAGTGCGGCTACAGCAGCGGGAATATCATCATTGCGGACATCCCGGCGCCCGACCTGCACTATCTTGAGGGCAGGGACTACGCCGCGGACAAGCAGAAAGCGGTGACGGGCAATTCTGCCGTCATCGATGCCGGAAAGGTGACCAACTTCTCGAGCTACGGATTCGAACTCAGGGATATGAGCGAGAATGAAGCCATGGGCAAGGCATCCGCAAAGATGGACAGCCTTTACGCGGAGCTGCAGAAACAGACTTCCCTTTACGAAGCTGCCGAGACATCCCGGCGCAAGGCGGAACTTGCGAAAAATGCAGCGGAGCGCCAGTATCAGCTCGGGCTGCTCGGACGCGGGGAGTATGAAGGGCTGCAGATGCAGTACATCAGTTATGAAGCATCCGCGAAGCTCGCGGAACTCAACCTGACCCAGGCGATCGATACGTATTACTGGGCGACACGCGGCGTCATGGACATCGAGTCGTGACGGATAAAGATACGAAGAACAGATAAACAATGGTATAAGGAGGTGAATCATGTCTGAAATGGTACATATCTGGATAACGATGTTCCTGGCGGGCTTCGGCCTGCTGTTTGCGGCAGCGCTCTATGCGTTTGCATGCATCGGGCGCATGAAGATGTTTGAAAAGGCGGGGTATGACGGCTGGAAAGCCTGGATCCCTGTCTACAGGGATTACTGCCTGTGCGAGATCACGATGGGGAAAGGCTGGTATTGCTTTTTCGGACTGATCCCGTTCCTGGTTCCGGTGATGAAAGTGCTGTACTCGATCGAAGTCTCGCTTTCCTATGGAGCCGGTCCCGTCTTTGCGATCCTTTATTTCTTCCTTCCTTTTATTGCGGAACTGGTCCTGGGGTTCGGCGACAGTACCTACCTCGGCGCGCAGGATCCGGAAGGGCAGGTCAGGTCGATCCTGAACAGCGGCAGAGAGAAGGCCGAAGAATACAGGCAGCGCAAGGAAGAAGAGAAAGACCTAAGGCAGGAAAAGCCGGACGAATAAAACGAAAAGAACAAGGCACCGCATGGTTTATCAAGTATAAATCCGGCGGTGTTTTTTGTTGACATTAAATTGGATTAAAGTTAAAATATAATGACGTGTATTATTTGTATGCTATTTCCAAGTCTACATAGAGGCACAATGACAGTTTTATAAGGAGGTACAAGATGAACCCATTGGTTGCTATCGTGGTCATGCTTGTGCTTATTGCAGCAGCCGCCGCTGCTTCTTTCACGATCGGAAAGAAACAGGCGACGAAGGAATATGAGCTGAAGGTTGGCTCCGCGGAAACGAGGGCCAGGGCTATAATCGATGATGCAGTAAAAACAGCAGAGACCAAGAAACGGGAGGCGCTTCTGGAAGCCAAAGAAGAAGCCCTCAAAAACAAGAACGAGTTCGAGAAGGAACAGCGGGAGCGCCGCAGGGAACTTCAGCAGCAGGAACAGCGTCTTCTGAAACGTGAAGAGAACGCCGACAGGCTGCAGGCAGAACTGAGCAAGAAGGACAAGGAACTCAACACCAAGGACAATACGCTCAACCGCAAAGCCGAAGAGATCCGCCGGATGCACGAGGAAAAGATCAAGGAACTGGAACGCGTATCCGGACTTACAGCCGACCAGGCTAAGGAAGAACTTCTCAACTCCGTCAGAGAAGATATCAAACACGATACCGCCAAGATCATCAAAGAATACGAAAACATCGCCAAGGAAGAAGCAGATAAGAAGGCTAAGGATTACATCGTTACAGCCATCCAGAGATGCGCTGCAGACCACGTGGCAGAAACGACCGTTTCTGTCGTACAGCTGCCTAACGATGATATGAAGGGCAGAATTATTGGCCGTGAAGGCAGAAACATTCGTACATTAGAGACCCTCACCGGAGTGGAGCTCATTATCGATGATACACCAGAAGCAGTCGTTCTTTCCGGTTTCGATCCGATCAGGAGAGAGATCGCGAGAGTGGCGCTTGAGAAACTGATCGTGGACGGACGTATCCATCCCGCCCGCATCGAAGAAACCGTAGAAAAAGCAAAGAAAGAAGTAGATAATACCATACGTGAAGAAGGCGAAGCCGCTGTCCTCGAGGCAGGCGTGCACGGCCTCAATTCCGAGCTGGTCAAGCTCCTCGGACGTATGAGATTCAGAACGTCTTACGGCCAGAACGGACTGAAGCACAGCATCGAGGTCGCACAGATCTCGGGCCTGCTTGCATCCGAACTGGGCTACGACGTCCGCATGGCAAAGCGCGCCGGCCTGCTGCATGATATCGGCAAGGCTGTCGATCATGAGCAGGAAGGAACACACGTCCAGCTCGGCGCTGACATCTGCCGCAGATATAAGGAACCGGCTGTCGTCATCAATGCCGTGGAATCACATCACGGCGACGTTCCGGCCAACAACCCGATCTCCTTCATCGTTGCCGCCGCGGATGCGATCTCTGCATCCAGACCCGGCGCAAGACGCGAGTCTCTTGAAGCATACACCCAGAGACTGAAGAAGCTCGAGGAGATCACCAACTCCTACAAGGGCGTAGAGAAGTCCTTCGCAGTCCAGGCAGGACGTGAAGTCCGCATCATGGTCATTCCGTCCGAGGTCAGCGAGGACGATATGGTGATCCTTTCCAGAGATATCGCAAAGCGTATCGAGGAAGAGATGACTTATCCGGGTCAGATCAAGGTCAATGTGATCCGCGAGACCCGCGCCACTGCAACAGCAAAATAAGATACCGGCATGAGAGGCTTTCGGACGGGAAACCGAAAGCCTCTTTAAGGATTTATCATTTACAGGAAAACAACCTATGTATCAGATCGATTTTAATAAACCTATTCATATTCATTTCATCGGCATCGGCGGCATCAGTATGTCGGGCATCGCGGAGATCCTTCTTGCGGAAGGCTTTAAGATCAGCGGATCCGATATGCATGCGTCAGACCTTACGGACCATCTGAAGGAAGAGGGCGCCGAGATCATGATCGGGCAGCGTGCCGAAAACATCGGTTCTCCGGATCTGGTCGTCTATACGGCAGCCATCCATCCGGACAATCCCGAGTTCAGGGCGGCCGTGGAGAAGGGCATTCCGATGCTCACCCGCGCGGAACTGCTCGGCGAGCTGATGAACAACTATACCGAGGCGGTCAATATTTCCGGAACTCACGGCAAGACGACCACGACCTCCATGATCACGAACATCCTGATCGAAGCGGAGAAGGATCCTACGGTCAGTGTCGGCGGCAAGCTGGATTCCATCGGCGGCAATGTCCGCATCGGCAGTTCCGATCTTTTTGTTGCGGAAGCATGCGAGTACACGAACAGCTTCCTGAGCTTCCATCCGACGATCGCTGTCATCCTGAACGTCGAAGCGGACCATCTGGACTTCTTCAGCGGCATTGACGACATCCGCCGCAGCTTCCGGAAGTTTGCGGAGCTTCTGCCGCAGGATCAGAAGGGACTTCTGATCCTGAACGGCGATATCGCCGACAGGGAATACTTCACCCGCGGGCTCGGCTGCAGCATCGTTACCTACGGAAGCGGAGATGACTGCGACTACACTGCGCACGATATCACTTACAATGAAAAGGCATGCGCTTCCTACACCCTCGTCATCCGCGGCAGGGAGGTCCGAAGGATCGTGCTCGGCGTTCCGGGAGAGCACAACGTTTATAACTCCCTCGCGGCCATCGCGGTCGCGGACAGGCTGGGTATCAGCCTGGATGTCACTGCAGATGCGCTCAGCAAGTACACCGGCGTGAAGAGGCGTTTTGAGTACAAAGGCACCCGCAACGGCTTCACGATCCTGGACGACTATGCGCACCATCCTCAGGAGATCGAGGCGACCCTGCGCGCAGCCCTGATGTATCCGCACAAGAAGATCCACGTGATCTTCCAGCCGCACACCTATACCCGGACCAAGGCGCTCCTGAATGAATTTGCCGAGGCGCTGGGCACTGCGGACGAAGTGATCCTCGCCGATATCTACGCCGCAAGGGAGAAAAACACGATCGGCATAAGCTCTGCCGACATCGGCGATCTGATCAACGCGGCAGGGGGCAACGCAGTCTATCTGCCCACATTTGAAGAAATAAAATCATATGTTCTCGAGAAAGTTCAGGAGGGCGATTTGTTGATAACTATGGGCGCCGGAAACGTCGTAGATATCGCAGATCAGCTGATTTCCGAGTAGTTATCCACTTTATCCACAGAGATGTACACAAATTATGTAAATCGTCTCTGTGGATTTTATTTTCGCTGAACCATTGAAGTTCAGCCGTTTTCGGCGAAGATTTCCACTTTATCCACAAGATATTTATGGAAACCGCCGCCCTATTTTCATTTCAAAATCGTTGTGCTAAGATAGGTCTCAGGTAAGCAAACGGAGTTTTGAGATGAGTTACACAGATCTTTTTCAAATAGATGCAACGGTGGTTGCAAACGAGTTTCTGGACAAATATATGCCGAAGGCAAACGGGGACTATGTCAAGGTCTACCTTTACCTTCTTAAGAACCGTGTCAGCGGGATCGACGTCGAGACCATCGCCGAACAGCTTGAGCTGACGGAAGGCGATGTGCGCAGGGCGATCCGCTACTGGGAGGAGCAGGGGATCGTTTCCGTGGGAGAGGCTTCCGCTGCCGCGGGCAGGAAGGAAGCGGAGATCCCGGCGGATGAGGCATCCCCGGCGGTACCCGCTGCGGCTTCGGAAGCGGCTTCCGACAGCAAGCTTCGAAACCATTACCGCAGAGCGGAAGGAAAGGAAGCACTGGACAGGCTTTCCGCGGACGAGGAATTCGGCGAGCTTCTGTTTATCGTTCAGAAGTACCGTTCCAAGATCCTCACCGAGCAGGAGGAGCAGGTGCTGGCGTATCTTTATGACGGCCTGAAGCTCCCGTGCGATGTCCTTGATTATCTGGTGGCCTATTGCGTCGAGACCGGGCACAACAACATGCGCTACATCGAAAAGACCGGACTTGACTGGGCACAGAGAGGGATCCGGGATGTGAAGTCCGCGCAGCAGCGCACCCGGGAGTTCGACAGGATCCGCGAGGAGAAAGCTGAAAAGAAGTCATCCGGAACGAACCGCCAGGGACTGACCAGGGAGACGGATCTGGATGCGCAACTCCTGGATATGGTGATCAAGAGGAAGATGGTTTAATGGCACTGACCAGGGAACAGTATGATGAAGCCATGCGTGTCCTGAATGAACGAAGGACTGCGGCGCTGGCAGCACAGCAGAGAAAGCAGGAAGCGGCGGAAGCCGGGCTTCCTGCTGTTCGCGTATATAATGAGAAGATAGCGGCGCTGTCATCCGAGGAGATCCGGGCCAGACTGAGCGGGAACCGTTCCCTGGTAAGCCGGCTTCAGGAGGAGAGGCGGCAGCTCGCAAAAGAAAAGCAGGCGCTGCTTGAGCAGGCCGGATACGGCAGCGACCTTACCAAAGTAGAGTATCACTGCAG
>Ga0129307_1002508_pt1 | contig 14141 bp, 10 predicted proteins | sample P1105metagenome_FD_94437 | JGI IMG/M metagenome (GOLD analysis project Ga0129307, IMG submission 94437) | Capybara group fecal microbial communities from Wisconsin, USA - P1105 metagenome | ecosystem: Host-associated > Mammals > Digestive system > Large intestine > Fecal | place: USA: Wisconsin... | reverse complement strand
TTTCTACTTAATTTTTGGGTTACTTAAGTATAACGTGAGAGTTCTTGCGTTTTCTATTTTTTACGCAAGAAAGCCTAGAGTCACGGTGATTAGCCGTGATTCTAGGCTTTCAAGTTTCAGTTAATCACTTTATAATCTACTTTCAAATCGGCAAACTTTTTTCGCCGCCTAAATTCACTTTTAAGTCGATAAGCAGATTCCTTTTCAACACGAATGATTGTATATGGGAACTTACAAAAAAGAAAGACCAATCCGCCTTCTTATAAGCTCTTTCACTTTGTTATACAATGAATGGTAACTGTTATTTTAAAGAGTTGATTTAAGAAACTATCAGTCTACATAAAGTAACCAAATAAGGAAACAAATAGCTGACTAGTGCCGATTCCGTTTATATATTGATAACATCCAACTACTTGCTGCAGCTGCTGTTGAATCAGAAAAGCCGTTCCGCAAGTGACCACGGTAACGGCTTTTATCACTTATAGAAACAATCCCAGCAGCATCAGTCCCAGCGTAATCAAGAGAATTACACCCATGATCAGCTGGCCAAACCACGATTCTCGCGGATTCTTTTGGTAGGTACGAGCCTTTTCGCGTTCAACCTGAGCCAAACGCGTGCTGGCATGCCGCTCGACCAGATCATCATGCTGATTGGGCTTGGTTAATGAATCAATTTTGCGCGTTGCCATTTTAAGACCTCAATTCACTAAAACGCTTTTGATATGTTTCAACTTTGGCATCCCCGGCAAACTCACGCTGCGAATCGATCAGCTGTTCCATGACGGCCGGTTTGACCATTGCCAATAAAAGCTTTTCAATCATCGTGTCAAGCTGCGCCTCATCATAGCGATTATCAGGCGCCACCAGTTCTGGCAGATGCAGCGTGTCATTAAAGCCTAGAATCAGCTGGTTGTTTTCAAAAGCGGCCCGAACCGCGTCCATGATCTGATCACCACGATTGATATCCAGATAAATATCACAATCGGCCATCAGCTGTTTGGCCTTTGCAAAACTGACTGTTGGATACAGGTGCACGTTGGCTTGCTCACCGATCTGCAGCAGTTTTTCCGACATCTCGGTCAACGCCGCGACATGAAAATCAAAATTCTTAAGCCGGGCCGCCAGTACAGAAAGCATCTCGATTTGATCCGAGTTGGTCATGATCAAAATGGCTGGCCGCATCTGGTTGCCGCGCGGATGCGGATAGATCGTACCCAGCTGCTGCACCTTAACGTCCATTGACTGCGAATCGGTATCCACCGGCTTGGCAAATTTTTCTTGATACTGCACCCAGGCTTGATAATTCTGCATCCAGATCTGCTTGGTGCGCGTTTGATTTTCAAAGATAAAGCGCATGTTGCCAGGCAGCTCGTTCCCCAGTCCTTCCTGCCAGACCAGAACGTCGCTGGCATTTTTATTTGGCAGCTTCAAGGTCGTAAAGAAAGCCTGGTTCAGCGTGTTGTAGATGATGTGATCCAGCTGATAGTCGCTCTTCTGCAAAAAATTGGCCGTCAGTTCCAACCAGTTTGCGAAATGACGCTGACGCCCGCCGATATATAAAAAGATGTCGTCAGTCGTTAGATGATGGTCGATCACCACATTTTGCGCCGCGTCATAATACTGCTTGAGTTTTGCCTGACCCTTGGCATAAAACGTCTTGGCAAAACGCTGCCCATGCTGATCATATTGATCGATCCACTGCAGCTCGCCAGTTGCGTTGAGCCATTCAACCTGCTTGACGAAACGCGTATTGTCATTTTTAAAGAAGCGGATCTCGGCACGCTTGGCATTCAGATCATAAACCTGGGCCCCACTGGCATCCCCTTTGATCTGCCAGAATCTGGGCACCTGAACCTGATCAAAATAAAGCGGCTCGCCAGTCTGTTTACGATACTGCTTGATTGGCGAATCGACCTCTGCCGGCAAAAATCCATCATCATTGATCACCACTGTCGGCACCTTGATTCCAGCGATCTTTTGCGAGCGGACCAGGTCAATGCTGCCACGCTGCCAGTCATCAAATAGATTAAGCATCGGTTTCCTCCTTTACCAGCTGCTGCCATTTTGCAAGAATCTGATCATCCAAATAGTGCTCAGCAATCTCATAGGAATGCTGACTGAACTTCGCGCCCTGGTTTTCGTCGGCAAAGAGCTGCTCAATTGCTCCCGTCAAGGCCGCGACTTTTTCAGCTTCATCTTGCTGTTCGTCATAAGGCAGCAAAAAGCCGTTTTGATCCGGATCAATAAATGTCTGATTGCCATACGGGACGTCAAAGCCGATCATCGGCAGGCCCCCGCCGACCGCCTCTAACAGACTCAGCCCAAAGCCTTCACTGGTTGAGGCCGCGATGTAGCCGGCGTAGTTTTGGTAGACGTCATCCAGCCGGTGCTGTCCCATCAGATGAATATAGCCGTTTGCCTGGGCCGTGTCGATCTGGCGCTGGAGCCGATCATGCTGCTCGCCATAGCCATAGATATCCAAGACCAGATCGCCAACCGTCTGCCGGGCCGCGATTACCGCGCTGATCAGCCAGTCAATATGCTTTTCGCCCGCCAGCCGGGAAGCCGTGATCAGCGTATGCCGGCGCCGCTGCTGATACTGCCGCTGCTTGAGAGTGGTCAGACTGCCAACGGGAATCACGACCACCTTGGCCTCATCATGCTGATACTTCTTCAGCTGTTTGCTCAGCATCGCTTGCTGGGCCGCGGTTGCCACGATGAAAAAGTCGGTATCCGCAGCGTGCACGAACTGATACTCATAAAAGTTGTTCCAGAGGACGCGCTTATTATCCGTATGGTGCGCGTCATAATGTTCGGCATGCACTACCACGCCCAGTTTGGCTGGTCCATGCAATTGGTACCAGAGCTGACCGCTGCTTAGATCCGGACTGTCCTCGCGATCCAAAATCACCAGATCAGCGGCCTGCAGATTCAAGCGGCGGATCATCTCAGCGTACAGTTCGGTTTTGGAGTAGTAGATCTGCTCGGGAAACTCAAAGACCTCATTTTCGCCATTAAGGTACTGATGATAGGCAACGCGGCCATCTTGATTCAAAAAGTCGCGCAGATAGACCTGACCTTTGTCATCCAGATATTCCACGGCATAGCAGCTGGCACTGAAGAACTCCCGCCGCATTAAGCGTGGCCCCGCGAAATACTCGGCATAGTCAATCAGCTGCCGTTTTTGGTCTACCACATGAACTCTGATCCGCCATTCTTCAGCCATCTCAAAGTCAACCAGCTGCTTATTGCCGACAAAGGTCTGCGTCTTCATTGGCACGTCCTGCAGCTCATGGGCCTGGCGAAACTCAGCCAACGAATAGGTTGATGGCGTGATTGGCATATCAGTAAAAAAGTTGTACAGCCAGATGACCTGATCATCACGCAGCCCCAGATTGCTCGTCAGCGCCTGAATGTTATCGGCCAGAATCATATCCGAAAAGATAAACCGGGCCTCAATGCCTGCCTGTTCAAAAACCTTGGCGCGATAAGCCTGGGCATACTCAACCCCACTGCTGGCCCAGCCAATGCCAAGATTAACGTTATAAACCGTCATTTCCTCACCTCTGTTTAGATAAATTCCAAAACCAGTTCCTGCTTGCGATTAACCTTGATCAGGCTGAGCAGCAGATGGCGCACGGCAACCAGCCGCACCTGATCAAACATTTTTTCAAACGCCTCATAAGCCTGCTTATGGTAGACGTACACCGCGTCTCGCTGCATCAATGACCACGGCTCAGTATAAGACTTCAGCCGCTCCAAAAAGGCTACCTGATCAATCCAGCAGTCATCCAGACTCTTAAGCAGCGCGGCACGGTAGAACTGATCGCACTGTTCTGGCGTCAAGAGCTGTTTTTCTTTTTGATCCAATACTTTGCGACTCAGCTGCATCAGATACTCTTTGATCGCTGCCTGACTGCTAAAGTCGATTGCAGGCAGCTCCGTAATCAGATCATAGGTAATCCAGTGATTGATCGTATCCTTCAACAGATCCGCATTCCAAGCCGTCCGCTCAGCCAGCAGCTGATCAAACCCGCGTGTCAGCCAATGTTCCGCGGCCTGGCGATAGTCATCGAGCTCCATCACCTGCTCGCGCTCAAAATAAAAGACCTCTCGCTGCATGCGCATGCTGTGCTCATAGCGATAAGTACGCGCCCGCTGATTCTGTTCCTTATCCAGCAGCCGCTCATTTAAAAAGTGCATCGAAACCCAGAGCGAAGGACTGCGCAATTGCCGCGGCTCGTCAATTGGATGCTGGATCCGGTGGCGTTTTTTTCGGCGATAGTAGTTCTGCAACCTGACACTGCTGTTTTTGCCGACCAGATCGTCTTCCAATGACCAGAAAAAGATGCTGGAACCCGGATCACCTTGACGCCCAGCCCGGCCCCGCAGCTGTTCGGCAACCCGCGGCAGCAGCAGCTCAGTGCCAATCACGGCAAGACCGCCAAGCTCCTTGACGCCCTCGCCAAGCTTGATGTCAGTACCCCGGCCAGCCAGATTGGTCGCGACCGTTACGGCTCCTTTTTGACCGGCTGCTTTGACGATCATGGCTTCTCTAGCTTCATTGCGAGCCGTCAAGACATTATGGGCAATCCCCCGGTTCAGCAACAGTTCAGAAATGATCGCGGAATTTTCGATTGACCCGGCAATCAAAAGAATCGGCCGTCCCTCTTGATGCAGTCTCATCGTCAAGTCAATCGCCGCCCGCAGCTTTTCGCTGGTCGTCAGATACAGTCGGGGCGAGAAATCCTGGCGCACAACCGGGCGATGCGTCGGAATCGCAACGACTTTCATCTTGTACAGGTTGATAAACTCGCTGGCTGATGAGCGCGCCGTCCCTGTCATCCCCGCGACGTTTTCAAACAGACCGAATAAGCTCTGATAAGTCGTTGAGGCAACGGCCTGTTGATTATCGGTCAGTTCAACGCCTTCTTTCTGCTCAACTGCCTGCTGAATTCCAGTGTTGATCTTCATCCCTTTTAACAGGCGGCCATTGGCTTCATCCAGCAGTATCACCTTGCCATCCTGGACTTCATATTCATGACCGCGCTGCTGCAGAAAATGTGCCTGCAGCGCCAGATTAATGTGCCGATACAGTTCGCGGCGCTTTGGACTGAACAGATCATCAATCCGGAAATAGCTTTGGGCATACTCAATCCCCGCCTTGGTCAGCCAGACTGCTTGATCCTTGAGATTCAGCCGATACTCCTGACGATAGCGCAGCGTCCGGACAAACAGATCGGCCTGCTGATAAAGATTTGACTGCAGCGATGGCTTGCTGGAAACCACCATTGGCGAATTGGCGCCATCCAAAAGCACCGCGTCAGCCTCATCGATAATCGCGAAATGATAGGGCCGCAGATACTGATCACGCGGATTGGCCGCCAGATTGTTGAAAAGATAGTCAAACGCCAGCGTGGTCCCCGTCGTGTACATCACGTCGGCATTATACCAGCCCCGTTTTACCTCAGGCTTAACCTTTTTGGCTTCATCGTCTTCATCAGCGGCATCCGGATCAAAGCCCAGGCTGCAGGTCAACCCCAGCCATTCATACAGCGGCGCCATCTCTTCTTGATCACGCTTGGCCAGGTACATGCTGGGCGTAACCAGAATCGCGCCTTTTTGCGTCAGACCGTTGAGATAAAGCGGCAGCGTGGCCGTCAGCGTCTTGCCCTCACCAGTTTTCATCTCGGCAATCTGTCCCTGCTGCATGACGATGGCTCCCAATACCTGCACGTCAAACGGATACATTCCTAATACTCGGCGTGCGGCCTCGCGTACGGTGGCATAGGCTTCTGGCAGGATTTCCATTAAAGACGCCCCTTCAGCCAGCTGGGTACGCAGTTTAGGCGTTTGTTCCTGCAGCGACTGGTCATCCAACGACCGCATCTTGGGTGCCAGCGCGTTGACTTGCCGCAAGATCCGCCGTGCTTTTTGATATTCCCATGAAAAGCTCATTCAAAATTCCTTTCTGGCCGCGGATCCTCATTGCTGATCATCATAAAATAAGCAAAAACGGCCTTGCTCTATTTTGGCTGCGCGACTCCCAGCCGATCGCGCAGCTCCTGCAGAATCATCATGATCGGTAAGCGAACCGCGCTTTGCCAAAAAGCATCGCCGCGGTAGCTGATCTGATAGCGCTCAATGCTTGGATTAATCGGCAGTTCATCTGGGGCCAGCGTAAAGCCATGCCACGTCGACTGCCGCTTAAGCAGCTGATGAACCAAGGCATTGGTCGCAGGCGAAGTGCCAATCAGATTCACCCTCCCATGATCGGGAATTGCCTGATTGATCCGTGCTTTTGCCAAATCCAAAGCGTCATTTCGTTCCTGCCACGGAATCACCACCGGCAACAGGTTGGAAACGATGTGCTGTTGACTCAGAGCATTACAATCAATCCCGCTGCTGGTTCGGCGCGTTTCCAGAAATAGGACGCTGACTGGCTGCCCTGCAATCGGATTGATTAACGTAGGAACGGTTATTTGCTGGTCAATTGCCTGGTCAGTAATCTCCAGTCGTTTAAAATCCAGTTCCCAACAGCCTAGATTGATCAATTCAACGGTATAGCTGACCACTTCTAAAGGACAAATAACCGTCAGCTGAGTTCCGTGTTCCTGAAACTCCTTGATCACATCCCCCTGCGCATCATAAAAAGCTGCCCTGAGCATGACGCGCGCTGCTGGTTCAACTTTCATCACGGCCTTGATCTGATAGGTCTGATTGCTGAGCAGTTCCGGCAGCTGCGGGACCACACGCTGAGCCTGATAGTTGCCCGCTGAATACCATTTGACCAGCGTTTTGCCCGGTGCCATCAGCCGATTGACAAAATGAACCGACTGATCGGCGCGCACGGTCATTGCCGAGCCGTAGCGATAGTTGTTGTTTGGCTGATTGCCCCAGTAGACGTAGTTCAGCAAATCCTCACCTTCCAAAATCTTCTTTTAAGACGCGCTCATACTGCCGTAAAAACCATTTAATCATCCCGCTGCTGTCGTCATTGTGGCGGCCGGGCAGACCATAGTAGTTGATCTGACGGGCCCGCCCCAGCAGATGCTTTTTCAAGACGGCCAGCGCGTTGGGATCATAGTCGTCATCAAACATGTACGCGAGGTTGAGTGACGTCTCGCTGGCATCTTCATGGATCAGCGCGTCAATGATTTTTTGATCCAGCTGCCGCAGACTGGTTTCGTCCAGCTCGTTTGGCGCGGCAATCAATTCTCTGGCCAGGTCAAAGCTGGTGCCAAATTCGTCCGGCCGTGCCAAGCGACTCCGCTGTGCGATCGTCCCCAGATGTACCAGTGGCTTGGCAGCAATCACCGCATGAGCCTTTTGTCGCAGACCAAATTTAATCGCGCCATAAGTTCCCATTGAAATGCCCGACATCACCAGCTGCGTATGATCAAACCCCAACAGCTGCAGATGCTGATCAATAATCTTCGGCACGGCTTGGTTGAAAAACGGTCCCGTGTAAAAGGCGCCCCCTTCCAGCCGCGAATCGGTAATCAAAAGATAGGGAACCTTCATCTTTTTCATCATGAAATAGCCTTCAAAGCTTTTCTTGGAGTGATAGCCGGCAAAATAAACGCACAGTGGCGGCCGCAGATCACCGGGATTAAAGAAGAACTGCACCTCATCGCGCGACTCAAGATCCTGCCAGGCCTGCCCACCATTGATAAACGTCCCCAGTCCATAGCGCGCCCAGCGAAGCTCAAGGTTGCCCAGCGTTATCTGGCCATGTCCTTTAACAAAAATAATCACGCTTAAAAACTGGTTGCGGGCGATAATCGGCGTCGGGATTACCTGCGGCTTTTGCAGCTGCGCCTCGGAAAACTCATAAGTCTGGCGCTCACTGCCATAAACCAAAACGAAGCGGTAACGAATCTCTACGTTGGCATCATGCTGAAAAACGGGCCAGACCGTCAGCTGCCGTTTGGGATCGACAAACAGATTAGTACGCAGGTTGGCTAACGGTTCCCAGTCATCACTGTCAACCGTCAGCTCCAAGGCCGCGGAATCTTTCCAGCGCTGACTTCCCTGATAGCTGGGACTGACAGAAAAAGCATCCGGACCGATTCCCATTCCTTGCTGGCCGACATAGTAGTATTGAGGAATTGCCGACACAAAGGCTTGACGATCGCTTTTTAACAACCGAGCCTGCGTCCGCGCCAAAAAATACTGCTGCAGCTCATCACCGGTAGCTTCAGGCAAAAAGACCACGTTATATGGATCAACCTTGGCATGCAGCTGCTCCCATTCAACCGGGGTCATTTCCAGCTGGTCGGCAATAATCAAGAGCTCAAACCGCATTTTTTTGACTTTTAACTGCGCTTTTAACTGCGCCAGGTCGTTGAAGTACCACTGCACGCCAGCGGGAATCCGCAGCGTCTGCGACCAGTCTTCGCCACCCAGCTGCAAGACTCTAATCGGTTTCAATTCTTAGCCTTCCTTTCTACCAAAGATTCTGCCAGGCATTCATGATCATTTCATCCGAGTAGCGATTGATCATGGCAACTGAACTCACCAACGCCTCGTTCCAGTGCTTCATGGAGCCTAGATAATAGTCCAGGGCTTGATCCAGCTGACTGATCTGCTTAATCTGCAGTCCATTTTGCTGATGCGTGACCAGCTCGCTTACCGTGCGATTGATCTGTGGCACGCCAACGCTAACGGCTGCCATCTGAATAAAATCATCTGGCGCCATACTGAGATCTACCAATACACGGGTCGAATCCAGTATGGTCAAGAGATCCTTAGGCTGCGCGATCCGCTTGGTATAGATCGGAATTGGCTGCGCGGTTTGCAGATCTTCCATATCCGGCGTAAGGTCCGCGTCCTGCAGATCCTCGTTTGGCTTGAGCTGTTCAGGCGTTGGGTTGATCATGATCAAAGGATAATGATCCTGGACCAATTCTTTAATCAGCTCCTCTGCACGACTCAGCCGATCATCGTCATAGCCGACCAGTTTCAGATTTTCATTAAATCGTGCCTGATCAATACGGGCTAAAAGCCGGGACAAAACAGCGCGCAGTTCAGCCGGTGTCAGATCGTTGACCACCAGCAGAATCGTCTGCTCCAGCTGCTCTTGACTGTGGCCCAGATGAAACTGAGCTGAAAAAATCGGCAAAAGCAGGGTCTCGCGTTCATTCCCCAACAATTCATGCACCCGCGCGTCAACGGCAGCCGAGTCGGTCACCAGCTGCCCAGTAAAATCATTCAGCCGTGGCAAAAATTTTTCAAAAGCATGCCAGCGACTGATGACGGCCGCGGTTTTAAAGCCGTTAAAAAATGACAGCCTGGCCCGTTGCTGATCAGCCGCCGTAAAAATGACCTCGTCTTGTTGAGCGTCAAGATTTTGCTTGATGAGCCGCGGCAAAAACTCGTCAATCAGTGCCTGCCGATCCTGGTATGCGGCCGCGCTAAAATCTTTGGCAAACCACGGATTGACAAAAACACGGCCATCCGTGATCCGTTCCTTGACGCGCCAGCTGCCGGCTGGATCTAAAAATACCCGCTCAACCAGCTGCTCTTGTTTATCGTAGTTTTGCAGACAAGATAGCCAGCCCCGCGAATCCATCACCAGATCCTGGAAATGCTTGTCGTGTTCAAAGCGCTCAATCCGCAGAATCTGTCCGCGGGCGTTAAAAATCACCTGCGCAAGCTTTTGATCATCATGATAGGCAACCACCCGAAACGGATCGTATTCAAACCAGGTTCCGCGCGGCCAGTTAAAGTCTGCTAGATCCAAAATCTGCCGAGCACGCGGATCGGTAACGCCCTGAATCAGATCAAACACCGTCAGCAGCTTCTCTGGTGCCAGTCCAGCCTCGTTGAGCTGTGCCGTAAGCTGCGGAACGTATTCACTGACGATCACGCCGCATTGGGCATCATTTCTCATGAAGATCTTTAAATTATTGATGGCATCGTCAAACTTGAGACGGTCAACGGCAAATGCCCAGTCGTCAAGCTCGTTTTGCCAAGTCGGCACGAAATACTTCATCTTCCAGCTCTCCTTTCAACTTGGCATAGCGGCGCGGAATTTTAAGCTCATCCAGTTTATCGATCAGACCGTTCATAAACATTACCAGCATGATCAGCTGTGCCATCAACTGGAGAATGCTGCCCCATTCATTTTTGATTAAAGAACCGGAAAGACTCATGATGATCACGCCCATTGCCAAAAGCGCGCCAAAAAACGTCAGACTAACCAAACGGCGCCGCAGATAGCGCTGCGTTGGCTTGCCCGGCTGCACGTTTAAAAGATAACTGTTGGTGTACAGCATCTGTTTGGCCTGCTGCTTGGGATTGAACTGCAGCCATGCAAAAAAGTAGGTCAATAAAAAGGTCAAGCCAGCCGCAAAGCCGATTTGAAATTGTGAATTCAACAAAAGCGTGCGGTGACCCAATCTGGTGCCAATCAAAGCCGGCAGTACCGCCAGCGCCGTTCCAATCATAAAAGTCATCATAACGCCCAGGTTGAGCCCAATTGGATACATCAAAGGCGGCGTGTAGCTTGGCAGATAGGATCTGATCTGCGCGTCCTCATAGCGAGCCAAACGAAAAGCCACTAAAAACCAGATCAGTCCTAGACTCAAAAGCACGATTCCGATGATCAGCAACCAGCCCTGCCAATTGGTTGCCAGCTGGTGAAAAAGCTTGCCTGCCTGTACGGCCACGCTCCGCATCATATTGCAGATGATGAGCACGACCATTCCGCCGATCCCCCGACTGCCATTTAGATTGCCCAGCCAGGTAACCAGCATCGCGCCAGCCGTCAATGCCGTGATTGCCGTGATTCTTGCCAGCGGACCATCAATCAGGCGCGCGCTGCCGACTAACAGGTGTGCTTCAAAAACGGCAATCAGCATTGTCAGCATGTTTTGCAGCAAGAGAATCTGCCGCTGTGAAAGCTCCCGCAGATATGGCAGCTTCATTAATAACGCCAGCTGAACCGCCATCATCGCTACCATAAACGGCGTAAAGCCAATACTGAAAAGCGACAGTTTCGGCAGATTAGCCCCCGACATGGCAGCCAGGGCACTGACTGAGGATTCATGCATCAGCTGCTGGTAGTGGCGAGTGATCTTGACTGCCGGCACCGGAATCTGACTGCCCAACAGATAGACCGTAATGGCCATCAGCGTAAACCCGGCCTTCTTTAAAATTCCTTTAGTTTCTGAAAACATTGCAACCCCTTTGCTCGTTTAATGTTCTTCAATCTATGTAGCGCGCTAAATTATTTTTTCAGGCTCGCTAGCTGATTGTTTAGAAAAACGATTCTTTGAAATATGCTAATTTTTTTGAGCACGCTAAGTCATTCTTCTATGTGCACTTAATTGTTTTAAGCACACTAAACGATTCTTTTGCGTGCATCAAACCACTCTTCTAGACATACTAAATTATCTTTTTAATCACGTAAGCCTATTCTTCCAGGCGCGCTTGAAAAATAGCTTCGGTCAGCGCCCGTTTGGTAAACATTCCCTGCCGATTGAGCCAGCCGAATCGATAAACATGATCAGCTAATTGCCGGTACTGTTCTTCAGTTACGGACTGCACCCATTCACTAGCTTCGGCAAGCGAATCAACTACTTTACCCAGATGATATTTTTCGACAAGATCCGCCTGCGCGATGCCGCGATGAATAACGATCGGCAAACCCGCCGCCAGATAAGAGCCGAATTTAAAATTGACATTGAGCTTCATATATTCATATACAGTCGGCGAAGCTTCCCAAAGCAGGCCAAAGCCCCCGTTTTGATGCAGACATTCAATCAGATGCTCATTAGCCACATAGCCTTGAAATCTGACCTGAGGATTGTCAAGCGGAGCGGTTGGATCGGCAAAAACCTCAAGCGGAACCTTTTCGTGCCAATCATTGACAAAAGTAAACTTGCTGGGACTGCCCGCGAAATTAAGTACCGTGCGATATGGCGATTCACCAGTCAGCTGATCGGCAGTCAATGCGTCCCAGGCTTGCTGATAAACGATCTTTTTGACTTTAAGACCCCATTTGTCTAATTCCTGCTTCATTTGCGGCATTGGCAGAATCAAAACGTCAGCCTGATTGTAAAAGTCAATCCATTCCGGAACGCGCGCGGGATTGTCAAACATCAACGGCGCTACGTCATGCACGAACATGATCAATTTGACGCGATACTCTTGACGGTAGGCATTGATCTTGTCAACCAGCCGCTGCTGCCATTGCATCTCCATCCAGGTCGGCTCTTGCAGAATCACGATATCATCAACCGTCAATGACGACAGAATGCCATCCAACCGTGCTGATAATTCGCCTGCCGGTTCGGCCGAGGCATCATAAAAGTAGTAGCCCAACTCTCTGATGCCAATTTCATCAGCAAATTGAGCAGCCATATTTTGAGCAATCTGGGCCGTGCTGTTTCTCATTTGGCCATGCATATTTGTAATGTAGACCGTCATTAACCATCGCTCCCTCTTACACTTATCATTTTATAAACGTTATTACAGTTAATAACAATATACATAATATTTTTTCGAAATGGTCGTTAATTCCAGATGTTGCACAGATCAACATCAACTTATATTTTGATGTGACTTTCGAAACTTTTTGGCGATTTAGGTGATAAAAAAGAAAAAACGCTGCAATCACGGCGTTTTTGCCATGACGCAACGTTCTTCGTCTTAAATATCAATCGATCAGTTACTTATCTTCATCAGTTCGCTTGCGTCCAAAGGCAGCGGCCAATGCACCCAGCATTACGGCTGACAGTCCCAAGATGCCTGCTTGAGAATCATCAGAACCGCTGAGTTGTGGCAGTTTTTCAGCCTGTTTCTTAGCGGCCGGCGTTGCGCTTGGCATTGGCTGGCTTGGCACAACACGTTCCGTTGCTGGCTGTTCAACTGATGGTGCGACACGGTCAAACGACTGCACGTCTACCAGCGATACTGGTTCAATCAGTGAGCGACCATTGTTGTTTTCAGCATAACCGCCTGAATTAGAGTCGGTGTTATGAGCAATGCTTTCCGAAATGGATTGGCTGATGCTGTTCACCTTGCTGTTGGAAATAGATTCCGACAAGCTGCGCGACTGACTCTTTGAAGCACTTTGCGATGCGCTCTTAGAGATTGATTGACTCGCACTCGTTGAGACCGAAGCACTAACTGAAGCTGACGCGCTAGCTGAAGCGGACTGGCTCGCACTTACTGAGGAACTAGTTGAAGCCGACTGACTGGCGCTTAGTGAAGCACTAGTTGAGGCTGAGATACTAGTTGACGCCGAAGCACTTGTCGAAGTTGACTCACTGGCACTCAGCGATGCACTAGTCGATGCAGATTCACTAGCACTCAAGGATGCACTAGTTGAAGTTGACTCACTCGCACTTAGGGATGAACTCGTGGAAGTGGATTCACTTGCGCTCAATGATGAACTCGTGGAAGTTGACTCACTGGCACTCAGCGATGCACTCGTGGAAGCTGATTCACTGGCACTCAGGGATGCACTGCTTGAGGCAGACTCACTCGCACTCAAGGATGCACTAGTTGAAGTGGATTCGCTCGCGCTCAGTGAAGCGCTGCTTGATGCAGATTCACTCGCACTCTGTGATGCACTAGTTGAAGCTGACTCACTCGTACTCAGCGATGCGCTAGTTGAGGCGGATTCACTCGCACTCAAGGATGCACTCGTGGAAGCTGATTCACTGGCACTCAGTGATGCACTGGTTGAAGCTGACTCGCTTGCACTCAGCGATGCACTAGTTGAGGCGGATTCGCTCACACTCAGAGATGCGCTCGTGGAAGCTGATTCACTTGTACTCAAGGATGCACTGGTTGAAGCTGATTCACTGGCACTTTGAGATGCACTAGTTGAGGCGGATTCGCTTGCACTTTGAGAAGCACTAGTTGAAGCTGATTCACTCGCACTCAGAGATGCACTAGTGGAAGTGGATTCGCTCGCACTCAGTGATGCACTCGTTGAAGTTGATTCACTCGCACTATGTGATGCACTAGTTGAGGTCGATTCACTTGCACTCAAGGATGCACTAGTCGAAGTGGACTCGCTTGCACTCAGCGATGAGCTAGTCGATGCGGACTCACTTGCACTCAGAGATGCACTAGTCGATGCCGATTCGCTCGCACTCAAGGATGCACTAGTTGAAGCAGATTCA
>Ga0129307_1002507_pt1 | contig 14142 bp, 18 predicted proteins | sample P1105metagenome_FD_94437 | JGI IMG/M metagenome (GOLD analysis project Ga0129307, IMG submission 94437) | Capybara group fecal microbial communities from Wisconsin, USA - P1105 metagenome | ecosystem: Host-associated > Mammals > Digestive system > Large intestine > Fecal | place: USA: Wisconsin... | reverse complement strand
CTGCATTTTCAGATGCCTTTGGAACCATGCCGGCAGATCCAGCATTTTTCCTGCAGCCGGTTCCGGCTGCCGCATGGCTGATGCAGGAGCAATTCCCAGCAGCTCGCGTACGCCTAAAAACACAGCGAGTACAGAAGTAACCAGGGAGATCGCCAGCCCCATAATCCTTGTATTCAAAAAATCATGATATACCGGATCCGGAAGACTGAAAAATTCGATGTAGAGATCAAACATAAAACGGCCAAGCGGGCCGGCAAGGATACCGCCAAGCAAAGCGCCCGCCGTCCCGATGAGGACTCCTTCCGTCAGATATGCCCTCATCAGTTCGCTGTTGCTCATGCCGAATGCTTTCATAGTTCCGATCAGGGCCCTGTCCCGGTCAATCATTTTCTTAAGAACCACGTAGAGCATAAAAACAGAAATTGCCATGAACAGCAACGGAAGAATGGTGCCTGTGGAAATCAGTTCCACCATTTCCCCTTCTACCATATTTGCGCTTGGCTGGTCCGCCCTTTCAGCTATGGAATGCAGTCCATAGGGGGCAAGACGGTCTGTCAGCTGATGACGGACGTCCTCATAGCTGTATCCGTCTTTCAGGATAAAGCCGAGTTCGTTGAGGCTGTCGCTTTTTCCAAGCAGCTTCTCCATCCTTTCCCTGCTGATCACGGCCATATCGTAGATTTCACCGTCCGGCACCATGGCTCCCCCGTGGGGAATGGAATAAATATAATCCGGAGCTCTGCAGGTTCCCCTGTAATCAAAAGGCAGCGCGCTTCCGTCCCACAGCAGACGCAGTACTGTCCCTTCCTCATACTGGTAGTATGCCGACATGCGGATGCCGAGAAAAAGGTCCTCTTCTGTCTGCGGTTCTTTCTCTATATGAATCCTGTTTACGCTGTCCTTTGGATCCCATGACATAAGATGGACGGAAACAATCGTTTCCTGGCCGGGGCCCAGTATCCGTACATCTTTGGCCATATGGCCCCCTGCTTCGCGGATTCCGGGAATTTCTTCCATTCTCTCCAGTTCCGTGGAGGAAATCCCTTCTACTTCCGCGAAGATATCCGCCATCCCGAAATCTTTATAGTATCGCTGAATCTGGTCATCCAGATTCCTCAGGGTATCCAGCATGGAAACAAACACGAAAATGCCGATCGCGATAATCAGAATGGCCCCGAACACAGAAGATTTATTGCGCATGGCAAGCCGAAGAACATTTTTCCGAAAGCTTTTCATCCTTCATGCGCCCCCGTTACCATATAATCTCCCCGGGCTTTATGGGATGTTCATTCTGTTCAATACGGTCAATCTGTCCGTCACGGAAGAAAAAGACTCGATCCGCTATCTTTGCGATATCCTGGTTATGCGTAATGATGACCACTGTTTTTTTATATTCCCTGCAGAATTCTTCCAGCAGTTTCAGAACCTGTACGCCCGTTGCAGAATCCAGTGCACCTGTAGGTTCATCACACAGCAGGAGGTCCGGATTCTTGCACAGCGCTCTTGCTATGGCAATCCTCTGCTGCTCCCCTCCTGATAACCTGTTGGGGAAATGATCCGCCCGGTCGGAAAGCCCCACCTTATCCAATAGTTCCGCAGGGTTCAGGGGATGTTCTGAAAGTTCCGCTGAAAGAGCGATATTTTCCAGTGCTGTCAGTCCCGGCAGCAGATTATAAAACTGAAAAATAAATCCGATATGATTTCTCCTGAATTGTGTGAGCCAAAGTTTATCCTCCCAATTCAACGGTTCGCCGCCATATTCCACTATTCCGGAGGAAGCCGTTTCTATCCCTCCCAGTATGTTCAGCGTCGTACTTTTTCCGGAACCGCTCGGTCCCAGGATAACAACCAGTTCTTTTTCATATATGTCAAAAGTCACGCCCTTAAGAGCGTGAACTGTCACTTCCCCGAGACTGTAATCCTTCGTTACATTGACGGCGTGAATCAGGATTTTCCTGTTTTCGGAAGAATCGTTATCCTGCTGTATGTTGTCTATTGCTAACATAATTTGATTGTAGCACAGATATGGAGGATGTCAATCACAGACGTGCTGTAAAATGCAAAAAAACTGCCAGTCCGCTGAACGCGGGACTGGCAGTCCTCCATAATGCTTTATCCTTTGCCGTACAGGTCTCAGTCTTCGATCGGACCCATGGAAAGTGCCTGCTTCGGGCAGCCCTTTACGCAGGCGCCGCACTTGATGCAGTTCTCTCTGTTGATTGTCCAGGTCTTGGTGGCACGATCCACTTCGATAGCGCCAACCGGGCACTTCTTTGCGCAGAGTGTGCAGTAAACGCACTTCTCGGCATCGAATACAACGCCTTCTTCCTTGGGCTCTTCGAACTTCAGGACCTTCTTCGGGCACTTGCCGATACAGATACCGCACTTGACGCACTTCTCGTGATCGACTGTCCAGGTCTTGGTGGTACGATCCACTGTAATCGCATTCTGCGGGCAGTTGCGTGCGCAGAGACCGCAGTAGATACAATTGTCCTGATCGCAGACAAGATTGCCCAGGACCTTCTTCTTGAAGGTCGTACCGGAAACGATAAGGTCTTCGTGCTTGGTTCCCACCATGTGGTAATCTGTGGTCATCTTGATGGATCCCTCTTCACAGAAATCCTCACAGGTCGCACAGAAGGTACAGGAAGTAAGATCAAAGGTACGTGTAATGTTTACGCCGCCCTCAACTTCTTCTCTCTCTACCGTGATTGCAGCAGGTGAGCAGACCCTGATGCACATACCGCAGTCAACGCAGGATTCCGGATTAAAGAAAATGCGTCCGCGGTAATGGCCTAAGCCCTCTCCTTCAGGACATGGGAAGGCTTCCGTACTGGGCTTGGTAAATGCATTGTGAATTGCTGTTTTCAGAAACGGAAACATCATTTGTGCATCGCCTCCCTCTTCTCTTTCAAAATCAGGGCCGCTTTATAAAGGCCTTCCATGATTGCTTCCGGCTTGGGAGTGCATCCCGCCACAGAAACATCCACATGGCAGTAGTTATCCAGCGGTGCTTCTACAGAGTAGCTGCCTTTGAACACGTTGCCGGACTTCGGGCAGGAGCCAAGCGAAACTACGCATTTGGGCTCCGGCACCTGTGCCAGCGTACGGATCAGTCTTTCCCTGGACTGTGAAGTGATCGGTCCGGAGACAACCACGATATCCGCATGTCTCGGCGTGCCTGCCAGCTTGAAGCCAAACCGCTCCGCGTCATAACGGGGAGTGAGGCAGGCTACCAGCTCGATATCACAACCGTTGCAGGAACCTGAGTTGATGTGGTACAGCCAAGGAGATTTCGCAGCGCTGTCATTAATTAATTTATTAAACATTCTCTTACCTCCCGTTTACAGGCCACACCAGACAAGGATCAGGCTGACCAGGGCCAGGCCTGAAACAAATGTCCAGAAGAACTTGAACAGATGCTCAATCTTCAGTCTGGCAGTTACCGCATGAATGGTGGACATGCAGACGATTGTCACTGCAACGCAGATCAGCATGAACACGATCACATCCAGAATATAGAAGCCGGTGCGGATGCCGCCGAAGAAAAGGGATGTGAAGAGGCCGGACATAACCAGCATCTTCATGGCCGTGTTGAGCTTGAACAGTCCCAGAGGCGCGCCGCTGTATTCGATCAGAGGGCCTTCACAGATCTCTGTCTCTGCTTCTGCAACGTCGAAAGGCTGGGTTCCGACTTCGGCCGGAATAACCAGCAGCATGGCAATCGCTGCAGGGATCATGCTCCACTGAGCAATCATGCTGCCATTGGCTGCCTGCCATTTGGAAATCGTTTCCATTGAGAATGCCAAAGTATCCCCGCCTGCCTTTCTGGCAACCGCCAGAAGGATAAGGACGAAGGGCAGCTCATAAGCCATCATGGTAACCATCTCACGGGAAATACCGATACCGGCATAAGGGGATCCTGAAGAGGAACCGCCTACAATCAGAGCTACGCCCGGGATCGTAATCAGGTAAAGGATAACGATCAGATCTGCGCTTCCGGAAAATGCCGTGAAGTTGAAGATCGGGATGAACAGCATGATCAGCGCCAGGCTGACAAATCCGATGACCGGTGCAGCCAGGAAAGCGATCTTGTTGGCAGCATGCGGAATGATGGTCTCCTTGCCCAGCAGCTTGAAGAAATCATACATGGGCTGGCGGAGAGGCGGTCCGATACGGTGCTGCATACGGGCAACCACCTTGCGGTCCACACCTGCAAGAAACAGGCCGAATGCTGCGGTAAACAATACGCCCGGGAAAATCAGGATGTAGAATAAGCTTCTAATAATAATCATTTTCCTTACCTCCCCTTAGCGCATAAAGACAAACATACAAACGGTAATGATCGCCGTTGCCATGACAGTATAGACCGCATAATCGGTGACAATACCGCTGTGCAGACCTTCCAGCACTCTGTAGTAGCCCTTCCAGTCGGTCTTGAAGCCCCAGAACAGATCGGAGCCGCCCACCTGGGAGAACATTTCTTCTTCACCGGAGAAGAAAGTCGCATACTTGGCGTCGTACTTAACACCCTGCTGCAGCATTTTGCCTCTCTCTTCCTTGCTGCCGATGATAACAAGACCTGCGGCAACAAAGATCACTACGAAGAGGATCAGCCATACGATCGGGTTCCAGAAGCTGAACTGGACCGGTGCTACCTGGATGTTTTCAACACCCATATTAGCTGCATATCCTTCACCCAGCATCCTGTCGATGTAGTTGGTGACATTCAGGGCAGACTGTGCTGCCGGATGCAGAAGGAAACGGTTGACAAGCGGGTAGAAAAGACCTGCAAGTACGCAGAGCGCGGACATAATATACATCGGTACCAGCATGCTGACAGGAGCTTCCTGAGTCTTCTTGAGTTCCACCGGGCACTGTCCGAAGAATACCGCCTGGGTAACCTTGATGAAGGATGCCAGTGTCATTACGGATACGACCAGGGCAACAACCGTCACAATGGCGTATACAAAATTGCCGGACTCCACAGCCTTGGTGTAAACAGCCTGGTAAACCAGCCATTTGGAAACGAAGCCGTTGAACGGCGGCAGGCCCGAGATGGAGAATGCGCCGATCAGGAAGCAGATGCAGGTTTTGGGCATCTTCTTGGAAAGTCCGCCCAGTTTGTCCAGATTGGTGGTGCCGGTAGCATAAAGAACGGCACCGGCTGTCAGGAACAGCAGACCCTTGAACAGGGTGTGGTTCATGGCATGGAACAGGCCGCCGGTCAGTCCCAGGGCGCTTCCAAGTCCGATTGCCGTGATCACGTAACCGATCTGGGAAATGGAGTGGAATGCCAGCAGACGCTTGAAGTCATGCTGTGTAAGGGCCATGGTAACACCAATGAACATGGTCACCGCGCCGAAAATGACAATCAGCATCTGTACGGTGGACTTATCCATTGCATTGAAAATGGTATAAAGCACACGGATCATTCCGTAAACACCGGCCTTGTTGACCATGCCTGCGAAAATCATTGAAACAGACGTGGGAGCTGCCATATAGGCGTCAGCTGCCGGGGTATGGAACGGTACGATGTAGCTCTTGACACCGAAACCAGCCACGATCAGGGCAAGCGCCATGATGGAGGTCGGGGTCAGATTCTGGTACAGAATGGCACTCATCTGTGCCATGTTCAGGGTGTGGCACTGTCCGTAAAGCAAAGCAACACCGGTCAGGGTAAAGGAAGAACCCATGGAACCGATTACCAGGTACTTGAAACCTGCTTCCAGAGCGCCTTCATTGTCATTGCGGAATGCAGTCAGAGCAACAGACGCAAAGGTCATAATCTCGATCATGACGAACATATTGAAGATATCGCCTGTCATTACAAGACCGAGAACAGAACCGGAAAGCATCAGGTACAGGGTATAGTAATGTCCCAGATGGTGGTCCTTTGACATATAACCAAGGGAGTATACGCCGGAAAGCCAGAAGGTCGTCACCACAAGCAGCGCGAAGAAAAGGCTGAGCTGGTCGACTTCGTAGCCGATACCGATCGCATAGCCGGAGACCGGCTCCCAGTTACCCATCCAGTAGGAAATGATCTGACCTTCGATCATCACCGGCTTGATGAGTGCATAGATTAAAACCATAGCTACGGTTGCCGCTATCATAACGATAGTGTTCCGGACGCCTGCATTGTGAGATCCGAAAATCTCAACACAGAACGCAGCCAGGAACAAAAGCATAACGGCTAATACCGGAAAATGCTGTATCATCCGTGCAACCTCCTTACGTCATCTGCGTTGATGGACTTATACTTTCTGTAGATCATGATCACCAGGGAAAGTGCCATGGCGTCCACGCAGGCGCCGATGACGATGCTGGTCAGGGTCAGTGCCTGCGGCACCGGATCCACGAAAAAGCCGGGTGCAACGCCGTTCAGAAGATCAGACATCTGATAGATCGGCGCAGTACCTCCATCATTGAAGCCCAGGCTGACGATCAGCATATTGACGCCATAGTCAACAATACCGAGTCCCAGGACAACTTTGATCAGGTTCTTTTTTGTACATACTGTGTAAAGACCGAGGACGATCAGTACCACAGAAGCGATATAGTTTACTAAAATCATTCTGCTGCGCCCTCCTTCTCTTCTGCTGCCGCGACCGCTTCCGCAACTGTTTCAGCGGCTGCCTCCATAGGTTCTTTCTCCTCTGTTTCAAGAACAGCGTTGACTGTTTCCTGAAGCGGGAGTTCCGGTACTTCTTCTGCAGCAGCTTCTTCTGCTTCGATTTCCTCGACAGCAGGCTCAGCTGCAGCTTCCTCTTCCGCGCCTTCCGGAGCCAGCAGGGCCAGCATCAGGAGAAGCAGGAATCCGACACCGCAAAGAACCTTATAACCAACTGCATATCCCATGAAAGTAATGGTACCTGCACTGATCAGGTCTCCAACCTGGCCGTTTGCAAAGAATACGTTGCGGCAGAAATTGAGGCCGAAGCCGATACCGCACAGGCCGAGGATTACATACAGGGACGCGCCGATTGCTTCATTCACACGAAGCACTTCCGGCTTGATTGCCTTGGAGGCAACCTTGTATCCATAGCCGAGATACAGGAGCAGAGCTGCGCTGGAAACGATAACGCCGCCCTGGAATCCTCCGCCCGGGGATACGGTACCGAACATGATAATGTAAAGACCGAATACCAGAGCAAAAGGCAGGAACTTGTCAGCGCCGCATTTGATAATGACATTCTTCTCAGTAATACCTTCTTTGAATTTCATTATGCTTCGCCTCCCTTCTCTTCCTTCTTGTGTGAATGGCTTAAAATCACGAAGGAACCGGCAATGGCAGTCAGCAGGATAAAGGACTCGCCCAAAGTATCGTAGCCACGGAAGTCGAAAACGACTGCTGCAACGTTGTTGGCTGCCATAGTCTTTTCGAGGTTTTCCTTGACGATAATATCCGCTACGCCGTCCGGATTGGAAGTGTCATAATGTGTCGGGTTGTTGTAGAGTTCCACAACATTGACGTCGCTTCCGTCATAAGTGACCGGAATAGCATAGAATGCGAACCGTGCCGCTGCCACACCGCAGATCAGGATGATCAGGAGGGACATCAGAGTCAGTGTTCTTTTCATCTTTCTTCCTCCTCCTTCGGTGTGGTTTTCTTCACTGTGATCAGGAAAATGGCGGTGGAAAGAACAGCGCCTACGGCAGCTTCTGCGATTGCTACGTCGGGAGCCTGCAGGAGAATGAATTCCAGAGCCATCAGTGCGCCGGTAACTCCCAGTGCAATGACTGAGGACAGTACATTCTCAAATGCCACCGCACATACCGCAGTGATGAGGATGCCGGCAATAACCAGTGTGTTTAAAAGGATCATGACGTTCATTCTTCTTCCACCATATCCTCTCCGTATTTGTCCACAACCATCTTTTTGTCGGGCCTGACACCGTGCTTATAAGCACCGCGGCAGATCGCATGACCTGCAATCGGGTTCGTGATGATGTAGAAAATACCCATCAGCGCAAGCTTTACTGCCATGGCGCCATCCTGAAGATAGAAGGCAGCATACAGTATGCCTGCAATAATAACGCCTAATACGCCGAGAGTCGCGATATTGGTGCTGGACTGCATTCTGCAGAATGCATCCGGCATGCGCAGCATGCCCACAACGCCCGCGAACGCGAAGAAAAGGCTGAGTACAATAAATGCATCTATTATGATTCTCATAGCTTTCCCTCCAGATACCGAGCGACAATGGTGGAACCGATAAATCCGAGCAGCGCGGTAATAAGCGCAATGTCAAGGAATACGGATCTGCCGCTGTAAAGAGCAAACAGGATCAGTGCCATATCTGACAGGATATCAATACTGTCAGCTGCCACTGCTCTGTCCGCGACGCTGGGGCCTTTGATCAGACGGACCAGAAGACACAGAGCCAGCACGATGAAACAAATCGCGAACCAAAGCAATTCATTCATAATCATTCCCATATCCTCCCTGTCCAGCTTTCCAAAGTGCCTTTGATTGCTTCTCCGGCTTCCACGGGATCCTGCGTTTTTACATCGATCCAGTGAATGTAATACCAGGTCTGACCCTCTTCTTCCGTGATGTCCATGGTAATGGTACCGGGAGTCAGGGTGATGGAGTTGGCCAGCATCGCCTGTCCATACTCAGACTTCATGTTGCTCGGGATCTTTACGATACCCGGGTTGACCGGCAGGCTGGGGTTCAATGCACGTTTGGCAACATCGACATTGGCCTTCCAGAGCTCGATCGGGAAGATCGCAAAACAATAGGCGAGGTAGCTCGGCAGCTTGCCCAGCAGATAGAACGGCTTCTCATGAATGAAGAAGCGCGCACTGAAGAGCGCTACGAAAAAGCTCACCAAAAGTCCCGCGATCAGTACCTGGACGGACGGTGTTCCCTTGCAGATCGAAACGATCTGTCCGGTGACCAACAGCCAGAAAATATAACATACAATGCCTGTTGATAACACCGCCGCTGAACTAGTTTTTTTCACAGGTGTACCTCCTGATGTACAATAATAGTGTTTTACCTTATTCCGCTTCCACACTGTCCACATAGTATTCCTTTCCGGATACAATCCGGAATGCGGCACTCTGGCATGCGGGGCAGCGGTAATTCCCCTTTTCAATAGTTCCGTGGAAACCACAGTCAGGACATTCGATGACGATAGGCGTTTTCTCAATTAGAATCTTTGCGCCTTCCGCAATCGTTCCTTTCGCGGCAATTCTGAAGTATTCATGGATGCAGGACGGGACGATCCCCGACAGCTCTCCTATCTTGAGTCTGATAGAGAGTACTTTCTGCACGTCATATTTTTTCACTTCCGGAATTACCGTTTCCAGAATGCCCTCGACAATAACCATTTCATGCATACTGCTTAGCGGTCCATGCAGCTGAAGCACGGGTCAATGGAAGCAATGATCAGGCCGGCATCTGCTACGGAATTGCCCTTCAGCATCGTCGGGATAGTCGGTGCATTCCTGAAGGTCGGAACATGGATACTGACACGTTCATTCTTGTCGGTTCCGTTGGTGACGACCTTATAGCAGAGCTGTCCTCTCGGCGCTTCATGACGCATCATGTATTCGCCGGGTTTGATGGTGGGAATACGGTTGCCCAGGTTATAGGCACCCTGCGGCATGCTGTCAATTGCCTGACGGATGATCTTGATACTTTCCATATTCTCAAGACATCTTACAACGACTCTGGCGAAAACATCGCAGGTGTGGAACACCGCTTTGTTGAACTCGAAGTCCTCGTAGCAGCAGTACGGTGAATCGATACGCACATCAACGGGTACGTTCGACGCACGCGCATGCGGGCCGATGGCACCGATGCGGATCGCATCCTCGGTGGTCAGCACACCGACGCCCTGGGTACGAAGCGCCACTGTCTTGTCTGCCAGCAGGAACTCCGTCAGTCTCTTCTGGGAATCCTCGATCTTGTCCAGCATCTTGAGAATTCTGTCTTTCTGTTCCAGGGACATTTCTCTTCTGGAACCGCCGTAGGTTACCATGCCGTAGTTGACACGGTTGCCGGTCAGATCCTCCAGTGCATCCATGATCGCCTCACGGTCATCCCAGCTGTGCATGAAAAGGCTGTCGTGGCCGATGATATGAAGAGCGATACCAAGCCACAGATAGTGGGAATGCAGTCTCTCCAGCTCAGCGGTAATCACACGCATGTACTGGCCTTTTTTCGGAACCTTGATGCCGGAGATGGATTCCAGTGTCAGGGCATAGGTCAGTGCATGGGAATGGGAGCAGATACCGCAGACACGTTCCACCAGCACCAGGGTCTGAATGAAGTTTCTCTCCATGCAGAGTTTCTCGATGCCGCGATGGTTGTATCCGATAAATACCTCCGCATCGCTGATGAGCTCACCGTCAGTGATCAGCCTTGCATGAACCGGCTCTTCCAGTGACGGATGATACGGTCCAATAGGAACGATATAGCTCACTTGTCAATCCTCCTTCTTTTTCTGTACTTTTTCAATCAGTTCTTCCATCGGGGTTACAAAGATGTGGCCCTGTCCCTCCAGCATGCTTTCCGGCATGAAGAGTCTCTTGGATGTGTCCAGGCCTTCAAACGTAATGTCGATCAGCTCACTCAGCTCACGCTCCGGCCATTCCGCTGCCAGGTCGTAAATATGAGAGATCGTAGGCAGGACCTTCTCGCCTTCCACGGTATAAGACTCGATGCCGGGATCTACCTGGTATTCATATGAAATAACCGGCAGACCGTCCTTTCCGAGGTATCCGTGAATCATGGCGAGGATCACGCCGTTCTTACGCATTTTCTCAGCAAGCGGGACGATTTCGTCTTTGGTGATGCTGATTCTTTTGTATTCCTGCATAATCCTTTCTCCTTCTTAAAATTATGTTGGTGCTGCATCTATAAACTAAAGGCGGTTGTGCCTAGTAGTTCCGATTTTTATTTGTTTGACGGGCAAGTCTGAAAGCAAGCTTTTGCTGTGCATGCCTGCCGGGATGCCCGTTATGCTTATTTCAACATATCCGCGGCAGCTGGGCTCCCGCCAGCTTGCTGGCAATGCGCCCTCCGCCGAGCGGTGTCCGGATGACCAGCCTGCCCGGATGATCAGAAGTAATCTCTCCGATGATGGCCGCGTCCTTTCCGTTTTCAAAGGACCTGAGAATTTCCAGCGCTTCTTCTGCTCTCCCGGCTTCTGTCACTGCCAGCAGTCTGCCTTCGCAGGCTGCATAGTATGGATCCAGGCCCAGGATTTCCGAGACCATATTGACGGAGGGAAGAACCGGAATATCCGACTCACGGATCTCCATGCCAAACCGGCCGTCTTCGATGAATTCGTTCAGTGTCGTGGCAATGCCGCCCCTGGTGGGATCCCGCATAACCCGCAGGCTGCTTCCCATTTTTTCGCCAAGCGCCAGTGCCATTCTATGGAGAGGCGCACAGTCTGATTTCAGTTCTGCCTGTACCAGATTCTCATTGCGGGCCAGCATGACCGCTGTCCCGTGATCCCCTACAGTGCCGGAAACGATTACCTTGTCCCCTTCCTGTATATTCCTTGGGGAGAGTCCGGGCGTCTTCAAAAACCCAATGCCTGAAGTATTGATGTAAATGCCGTCCCCGCGGCCTTTTTCCACCACTTTGGTGTCTCCGGTGACCACCTGCACTCCGGCTTCCTGTGCGGTTGTCCGTATGGATTCGATAATGCGCCGGAGGCTCTCCACGGGAAAGCCCTCTTCTATAATCAGTGCCAGGCTGAGATACTTTGGCTCCCCGCCTGCCATGCTGACATCATTTACAGTGCCGCATACGGACAGCTTTCCAATATCCCCTCCCGGAAAGAAGCAAGGGCTGACTACAAAACTGTCTGTGGAGTATACCAGACGCCCTGCGCCGTCAATCACCGCGCCGTCCCCCAGTTCATCCAGGGCTTCATTGGTCAGAAGCGGCAGTATCATATTGCTGATCAGGGAGGCGGTTTTTTTACCTCCGCTGCCATAATCAAGTGTAATAAAATCTTCCATTATTCAGAAACTCCGGTATTTATATGCTGCCGCGCAGGCTCCTTCAGCGGAAACCATGCAGGGCCCTTCCGGATCTTCCGGGAGACATACCGTACCAAACAGCGGACACTCCACAGGATCCAGCTTGCCTTTGACAACATCGCCGCAGCGGCACCCGGAACGGACTGTTGGTTCCCTGAACGTTATGCCGAACTTCTTCTCGGCATCAAAGGCGGCATACTCCGGACGAATGCCGTACCCGCTCAGGTCAATGCTTCCCAGTCCTCTCCAGATATCTTTTCTCGGCTCCAGATAGCGGTCCATGATCTGCCTGGCCATCGGATTTCCTTCCGGGCGCACAACATCGGCATATTCATTTTCCAGCCGTGCTTCACCCTTTGCAATCTGCAGCATCAGCATACGTACCGCATTGACAATATCATCCGTATCAAATCCTGCGATCACAGCGGGAATATGCAGGTCTTCCGAGAAAAAACGAAGTCCTTCCTCGCCAAGAATAACCGCCACATGCCCGGGGCAGATAAATCCCTGGACATTAAAATCAGGATCTGCCGCCAGTGCCCGTATCGAAGGCTCCAGCATTTTGAGCATTGAAAAAACGGAATAATTGGTAATGTTCTGCTCCATGGCAGCCTCTATAGAAGTAGCTGTGCCGGGAGCCGAGGTTTCAAATCCAACACCCAGGAACACCACTTCCCTGTCCGGATGCTGTTTTGCAATCTCCACCGCATCCATTGCCGAATATACAATCCGTACATCAGCTCCCATGGCCGAACGCTTCGCCAGGTTATCTCCCTTGACAGAGCCGGGCACGCGGATCATATCCCCATAGGTTGCCAGGATCATCCCCGGCTTCTCTGTCAGCTCCAGTGCCGCATCAATCACCTCGGGAGGGGTGACACAAACCGGACACCCGGGCCCTGAAATCAAACGGATATAAGAAGGAAGCAGGTTTTTGATGCCGGATCTGGCAATAGCCATGGTATGTGTGCCGCAGACCTCCATCAGATGGTAGGTTTTGCTTTTATCCAGCCCCATCAGATCGTTTTCAGGACCTCTTCCAGCTCACGAAAAGCCTCCAGATCCTCCTCCGCCTGTTCCGGTTTCATTTTCTCGATGGCAAAGCCTGCATGAACCATTACATAGTCGCCCACCCGGGGATCCCGGATGAAATTAACCTTCACGCTGCGGCTTACGCCGTCGCGTTCCACAATGGCGTCTGTGCCATTCAGGCTTTTTATTCTTAAAGGCACTGCAAGACACATGTCTTTAAACCTCTTATCTCAACAATTTCTGCCGTCTGGCGGCAATCATCAGCTGTCCCAGGGACAGCCCTTCATCATTCGGGGATACATGCCGGTGAATGTATACTTTAAAACCTCTCTCCGGCAGCCTTTCCAGAAGTCTCTGCAGAATGTACTGATTCTGGAAGCTTCCGCCGGATAATACCACTTTGGAAATACCCGTCCTCTGCCTGATCCGGACCGCCATCTCTGCCGCAGCGCTGACCAGTGTATTCATAAACATGGCAGCCAGCCTGCTTTTATTATATTCCTCACCTGATTGCTCCACCAGTGAGCGGATCATCAGGCGGTAATCAATTTCAAACAGTCCCCCAGTCTCCGTGATGGTCCAGGGAAGTTCCTCCGTGCAGTCCTTGTCCGCGGCTGCCTCCAGGAGAATCGCCCCCTGGCCTTCATACCCGGCAGTGCCGCGTATCCCGAGCAGCGCGCTGACGCCGTCAAACAATCTCCCGATACTGCTGCTTTGCGGGCAGTTGATGCCGCTTTCCATCTGACGCCGGACCATTGCAATCTTGTCTGACGTAATGGGCAGTTTCTGTACCGCTGAATCCGGCAGCTCGCTGAAAGACTGTGCCAGCAAGGCTGCGCCGATCCGCCAGATTTCATGTACAGACCGGTCTCCGCCGGGAAGGGGAATGCAGGCAAGTCTGCCTTGCCTCTGAAAGCCTGTGTAATCCCCGGTAAGGAATTCGCCGCCCCACGCCGTGTGGTCTGTTCCCAGTCCCGTACCGTCCCAGATGATTCCTATCACAGGCTCATCCAGTCCGTTATCCGCCATACAGGACGCCATATGGGCGTAATGATGCTGCACTCTCAGGAGCGGAAGCCCCTCTCTTTCAGCCCGTTCT
>Ga0129307_1002506_pt1 | contig 14162 bp, 21 predicted proteins | sample P1105metagenome_FD_94437 | JGI IMG/M metagenome (GOLD analysis project Ga0129307, IMG submission 94437) | Capybara group fecal microbial communities from Wisconsin, USA - P1105 metagenome | ecosystem: Host-associated > Mammals > Digestive system > Large intestine > Fecal | place: USA: Wisconsin... | reverse complement strand
GAGCTTGTAGACATTGGGTACTACAGCTCAATCCGCGCAGCCAGGAGAGGCTATAAGGATGCCATGAGCATACTTACTGATCTAAAGGTGCAGGCAAAGTATAAGGGTAAGAAGAATATAGAGGAAACCACAGCAGAGGGTGTGGTAGTCCTGTTCCCAACAGCCATAGTAGAGAACAACCAGTGTTCTATCAGAATCACAAGGGATATAAGTTGGAAGCCTCTCATGAGATTCTTTACTATACTGCCGAGATTCGCATTTCAGTTAGGTAACAGAGCCTTTGACCTGCTCTATACTATCTTTTATTTGGCAAGGCAGAACACACAGGCCATTAAGGAAAAGGGATACTTCGATATAGGATTCCGTACCATACAGCAGAGGCTCGACCTGCCGAACGAAAAAGAAACCCCGAACCCTGCCAGGGACATAAAGCAGCGGATCGAGGAATCTATAAACGAGATAGAACAGCAGGCAAAGATGGCAGGCCACAGCGGATATTTAAAGATAACCCCTGTATATAATAACAATGCAGGCATTAAGGAATATCTCGACAAAGGATATATAAGGGTAGAGCTTAATGACATCTTTTCCCATCCCTTTATTGAGCAGGGAGAACACAGGGAGCGGATGATTACTGCCAACAGGAAAAGGCAGCAGGCCATAGTAGACAAGGCAAAGGCAGCAGCCATGCAGAAGAAACTGGAAGCCGAGCAGGAAACAGAGCAGGCAGCAGTGCAGGGGTAAGAGCCATAACCTATAAAAAGAAGAGAGAGGGCAGCAGCTCCTCTCTTTTTCTTTTCCATATTATGCCCTGCCGACAGAACGGCCTCTCAGATTGCCCCAGATTGAACGAAACGGAACCGAGGCAGGAATTATGCCACAGAATCTTTAAAGCCCTCAGAGAGGCAGGCAGAGCCTCACAGGGGCATCTGCCCTTGAGAGCCTGTACTGCTGCCACAAAATACCCCCATAATATGCAGGAAACTGTCTGTAATCCTGCCATACCCCACAGGGGCAGGAGATTCCTGCAGAATTTAGGCCTTTTTATTCCTGCGCTTCCTCATCTTCCACATAATTCATGTGGTAGTGAGGCTTCCCTTTATGCGCTCTTGATGAGTTTTCCCTTCTGGTAATCCATCTGCAATTATCTGGTGAATACCCCTTGTTGCTGTCTATCCTGTCTATGGTAAGACCTGCTTTCCACCCATGAGATAATGCCCATTCAACAAAGGCCTGCTTTCCATTTTCCTTATCTAACCATTCGTCACATACAGTAATGCCCTTGCCACCATAATACTTATACCCTGCCGTCTTTGTGTTGTAGCATCTTGCAATCATTCCGTGCAGGGTAGTTACTATGCTGCTTTTCTGTATAAGCTCTGCTTTTCTGATAGCCTCTGCAGAATTTTCCTCATCTGCCATATACTCCATGATGTCACGAGGCTGGCAATGCAGGTACTTACATAGAGACGATATTGTGCGAGTATCTACATAGTCATCTTCTTTAGGGGCTTTAAGTTTTCTGATTGTTTCCTGTCCCACAACTTTATCTACACGGAAGCTGTACCATGTCTTTCCCCTTGCCTTCATTACAGACAGCAGTCTTTTAAACACTATCATGGCACTCTTTCCCTTTGCCCTGCTCCCTAATACAGCTCTCATCAAGAACCAACACAGGCTTTCCTGCCTCTATAAAGGCAAGCTCTACACCCAGAAAGGAAGCTATCTTAATCAAATCATCAGCAGAATAACTGCCCCTGTCCATCTTGTTATATAGAGACTGAGGCTGTACCCCCATATAGGCAGCAAGCTCACTGTACCTTTTCCCTTTAGAGGTAAGCAGCCCCTTAATCCTTGCAGTAATTTCCTTATCCATATCATTCTCCTTTCTATAAATGTCTGCATGGTTTCCTCATCCATACTATAACACAGAGCATAATCAAAAACAAGAGGCATTTACTCAAAAACGTGTTGACATACTCAAAAACGTGTGGTAGTATAGAGGCAGATAAAGAAATCAACCCGATGCAGGGAACAACAGAAAGGAGCTTCACCATGACAGAGAGAATGGTAGAGAACAGAGTAAGGAAGCTGCAGGAGCTTGAGGCACAGCAGAAAGCCCTGGAAGCAGAGGCAGATGCCATCAGATCCGAGCTTAAGGCAGAGCTTGAGGAGCTGCAGGTAGAGGAGCTTAAGACAAAGAATTTCATCATCAGATGGAAAGAAATCATCAGCAGCAGGCTCGACAGTAAAGCACTTAAGGCAGAGCTTCCCGAGATCTTCCAGAGATACAGCAGACAGACCAGCTGCAGGAGATTCACAGTAGCATAAAAGATAAGCCCTTGTCAGTGAGGCAACACTGGCAGGGGCTATCCTATAGAAACCCTTAAACCCGATGCAAAGGAAAAGGGGCTATGCAGGGATTATATCACCTGCAGGCCTCTAAGGAAAGAGAGGCGTACATGATTATTGAGATCCCAGACCCGACACCAGAAGAGCAGCAGGCCAGGATGCAGAAAGAGCAAAAGGCAGTAATGCAGCAGGTTATGGCATGGCAGCAGGAAGCGGACGCACTGCAGGAGAAGTACCCATGTTTCAACCTTGATTCCCTCTTAGCGGATCAGCAGGCAAGGCTGCAGCTCATGGCAGGAGTATCCATGAAAAGAGTATTTCTTGCATGGATGGCAGAAGATAATTTGAGCGAGGTGGTTACAGTATGATTTGTGAAAACGTACCAGGCATGACAGAGGAGCAGATGCAGAAAGCAAAGGCCGAGCTTTTCAGAATATGGCAGGAACACAGTGACAGCCTTACAGGTGAAAGTCAGTGGCCTTGCATCTTGATCGAGCAGGAAACTGGGAAAAGCAGACACAGCAACGAGGCAGCAGCCTTTAGTGCTTTCATCGCAGGGCTTGAGGTAGGTTTAAATATCTCAAAGCTCAAGATACTCAAAGAAAGAGAGGGGAGAGATGCTTGTAAGAAAGTGTGATGCAGAAACGGCAGAAGCATTGAGCAATGCCGATAAGAAAAAGCTCCTTGCCATCATCGAGCTTGACAGCCTGCAGACAGAAAAAGGAATCACGGCAGCAGCAGTATTTATCAATGCAATTGCCAGGAGAGAGCAGAAGAAAAGGGGGGATGCCATGACAGACGAGCTGCCCGAAAGGACATGATACCCAATCAATAAATGGGAAAGAAATGCATACACTCAAAAGGAGAGGGGGAGCTAAGAGGCAGCCCCCTTTCTTCTTACACAGAATGCATTTTCAAATCCGCAAGCAGGGCGAATGTGGATACATTCAGTAATTCGCAAGCAATGTTTAGATGGATGCTTTCCCTCTAAACGGCCTGTAAGGGATCTCCCTTAAACCCAAGAACTGGCAGACTGCTGCCAGAGCTGATACATGAAAACTGCACAGAGACTGCACGAATGTTTCCCCAGAAACTGCACGAATACCGCACACCTGCTGCCCCATTATTTCCCTTTTGCTTCACTGAGAATGCACGAATATTGCACGATCACTTCACGAACGCTTCACGAATATTTCCCGATGACTGCACCAGGACTGCACGAAGATTGCACGATTACTTCACGGATACAGCACAGTATATTCTCTTAGTGGCGAGATCCAATAAAAGAGAAAAAACCTGTTTCCTGTCCTGTTCTTTATGCGGAAATTATGAAACTGATCGCAGTAAGGCGAGGACATTTTAGGTGGAAGCGAGGACATTTTGGGTGGGAAGCAATGAGCGAAAACTGCAGAAGATGCAGAAGAGACAATGCCTATTTTGTGGGAACATTAGCAGACAACCAAAGATATAGTAGAGAGGCAGCAGGCCTAATTTAAGAGGGACATTTTAGGTGGGAATAAGGACATTTTGGGTGGGAATAAGGACATTTTAGGTGGGAATAAGGACATTTTGGGTGGATGCCCCTTTCTGAAACCCGCATAAAATAAGGCTTTCCGAGGGGTGCCTTTCCCCAATAGATATTAATAGATATTAATAGATATAAAGGAAGCAAGGCTGCTGCCCCTTACGAGGGCAGCCATGCTTTATAAAGGCCAGTAAAAATAATATAATTGGAGACAACAAAATAGATGGCAACGGCAGGCTATCTATCTTACTGGAAACAATAACCCGATGCAGAAAGGAAAGAAACAATGAGAAGAGAAGAAGCAATAGCCGAGATCAAGGCAAGGTGGCAGGAGTTTTACCCAAGGGCGAAGATGAGAGGGCAGATAGTATGCCCTTTGTGTGGGCATGGAACCCATGGGGATGGTATTAAAACGAATCCTGCTTCCGACAACCAGTACAGCCTTAAGTGTTTTGGCTGCGATTTTGCAGGGGACATTCTTGATCTGATACAGAAAGACAAACAGATAGACTTTAACGATGCCCTGCAGTATGCAGCGGATCGGTTAGGCCTGCAGATCGACAGGCCACAGAGGGCAGCGGATGGCAGGCGAGAATATGCAAGGCCGATGCCAGGAAACCAGAACCGCACCAAAAGGGAACAGCCTGCAGAAAGCGATAACACAAATAATATACACACAACAGTTACACAATACACAATTGATGATATAGAAGATAGCCCGAAGTTAGACTTCACAGAAGTATTGGACGCAGCGCACAGGGATCTGCTGAACAACCCTGCTGCCCTGGACCACTTCCTGCACAGGGGCTTGAGTATGGGAACAATAGAGAGGTACAGATTAGGCTATGCACCTGCAGGCCATAACTCCCTCTTAAAGGCATTCCCTCAGAATATGTGCAAGAGTGAAAAGGCAGGGCTGTATCAGTACATCTTCCCTTATATTGGAACCGATGGCAGGGCTACTTACTTTGTATCTGAGATAGCAGACAGGCAGCAGGTTGATGATTACAATGGCAAATACAGGAAGCTGAATAAGGGAAGCACACCAGAGACAGCCATAGCTGCGGAGCTTTTCAATGAGAGATACCTGCAGCAGCCCCCAGAGGCTATATATATCTGTGAGGGAATCTTTGATGCACTGGCAGTAGAAGAGGCAGGGGGCAAGGCCATTGCCATTATGGGTACAGGGCAGAAAAGACTGCTCGGCCTTTGTAAGAAGTACAGCCCAGAGACTTCCTTTATTATCTCCCTGGATAATGACAAGGCAGGGCAGCAGGCCACAGCGAAGATAACAGAGGGCTTAGACTTCCTGCACATCCCTTATATTATTAAGACTGCTGCCACAGGGAAAGACTTTAATGATGCCCTTGTCAGTGACAGGCAGGCCTTTGTGGATTTTGTGAAAGCCACAGAACAGGAAGCCATAGACAAGAGGCTTGAGATCCTGCAGGAAGCTATGGACGCATACAAAGAGACAAGCGCACTGAACCACCTGCAGGGATTTATAGACAGCATAGAACACAGCAGGACGGCCTCATATTATCCTACAGGATTCAGCAGCCTTGATACCCTTATAGATGGGGGCTTATATGCAGGGCTGTATGTGATAGGGGCTATCAGTTCTTTAGGTAAGACAACCTTTACCCTGCAGCTCATGGATAATATAGCAGCCTCTGGGAATGATGTAATCATCTTCTCCCTTGAAATGTCCATGTATGAGCTGATGGCAAAGAGCATCAGCAGGCATACTCTCTTAGAGGATCTGAGGCAGCATGGAACCACCAACCATGCAAAGACCACCAGGGGGATCACAACAGGCAAGAGGTATCAGAGCTATAGCAATGAGGACAGGAGCATCATAGCTGCTGCCGTGAAAGCATACTCACAATATGCAAGCCATATCTATATCAAAGAGGGTGTGGGAAATATTGGAGTAGATGAGATACGGCAGCAGGTAGAGGAGCATATTAAGCTCACAGGAAACAGGCCTGTTATCATGATAGATTACCTGCAGATCCTGGCACCACAGAACGAAAGGCTCACAGATAAGCAGGCCACAGACAGAAACATATTAGAGCTTAAGAGGATCAGCAGAGATTACAGCATTCCTGTTATAGGCATCAGCTCCTTTAACAGAGACAATTACACAGCCCCTGTTAATATGGCATCCTTTAAGGAGAGCGGAGCTGTCGAGTATTCCTCTGATGTCCTTATCGGCCTGCAGTATTCTGGTATGGACTGGCAGCAGGGGGAGAACGAGAAGAACCGAAACGATAGATTGAGGCAGCTCATGAAAGACCTGCTGCAGAAAGGCAAGCAGGGACAGGGGCAGGATATACAGGTAAAGATATTGAAGAACAGGAACGGAAGCAAGGGAGAGACAGAGCTACAGTATTTCCCGATGTTTAATTACTTCACAGAGCCGAGCAGTTCGACAGGGACAGCTATAACGGCATCCAACACAGCAGAGCAGGACGCATGGCAGAAAGTTTCAGCAGGATCTGACATACCCTTTGATGAGGGGAGCCTGTCAGATCTTTAAGGAAAGGGGGATAATATGGCAGGAATCAATGGTTTAGACCTTTCCTTTATCATGGGCAATCTCGCATTGGATGGATTCCAGGACGCACCAGAAAGCCCTGTATCCCTCTTAGAGGATGATGGGCAGGACAGACTGCCTGCTGCCACATTAAAGCCTGCAGAGCCTCAGAGAGAGGCTGTACCAGAGCTTGCAAGGCAGAGGCAGGAAGAGCTTGCAGAAGCAGCAAGAGGCAGAGAGGCTTACAGAAAATATCAGGATAATATCAGAGCATCAGAGCAGTACAGGGCAGAGATCCTTAAAGGGGTAAGGGCAGGCGAGAGTATAGAGCCTCTGTTCATAAAGGCCTGTAAGGTAATAAGCCTCATGACGGCAGAGCCTGTATTCGCAGAGCAGATAGAGCAGGATGTGCTGACAATATACGGAGAGGGACAGCAGGCAGCAGCCCCTCTGCAGCTGGAAGCCGAGCAGATACAGGACAGGCTCACAAAGATGAGGCAGGCCTTGCAGTGGGAGAAAGACCAGGAGAGCAGGAGAAGAATACAGGCTGCAGTGGCAGCGCATGAGGACAGGCTGAACAAACTGCAGGCACTCATGCAGCAGTAAAACTGAATAGAACGCACAAGCCTCTTACTATGCAAAAGTATGTTGCTGTATGTGTTTGATAGGTTGTGTAATAGCAGACAATATGCTATAATTAAGTCAGCTATAAACACAATTATATTACACAATACAGATACACAATGCATGTAAGGGGCTTGTATTATGAATGAGGTTATTACATTAGGACAGGGGAACATAGTAGGGCAGCAGGGTTTTAGTGAGGAGCTGTTCTCCCGATGGGCAGGCTTTATAGATGGAAGCCCCAAGACAGTAGACACCTATACAAGAGCAGTAAGGCAGTTCGCTTACTTCTTGCAGGAGCAGGGGATCAGACAACCACAGAGGCAGGATGTTATGGCCTTTAGGGACAGCATTGCCAGGACGCATAAACCCACCACAACACAGAGCTATCTCATGGCAGTGAAACAGTTCTTTAAATGGACAGCGCAAGAGGGGCTTTATCCCAACATAGCAGACCATGTAAAAAGCGCAAAGCTCGACAGGGGATTTAAAAAGGACTATCTGACGAGCAGGCAAGTGAGCAAGACGCTGGCAGGCATCGACAGGGATTCTCTTAGAGGAAAGAGAGACTATGCCATTATGTCCTTGATGGTAACCACAGGCCTCAGAACCATTGAGGTGGTTAGGGCAGATGTGGGGGACATGAGGACAGTGGCAGACTTCACAGCCCTTTACATACAGGGCAAAGGGCATCTTGAAAAGACGGACTATGTAAAGGTAGTGCCAGAAGCAGAGGAAGCCATAAGGGAATACCTGCAGGCGAGAGGCAAGACTGCTGCCACAGATCCATTATTTGAAAGCATAGCCCACAGGAACACAGGGGGTAGGATGACTACCAGAAGTGTGAGCAGGATCGCAAAGGAACGCATGGTAAGCGCAGGCCTCGACAGTGACAGACTGACAGCTCACAGCTTGAGGCATACCACAGCAACACTTAACCTGCTGAATGGTGGGACACCACAGGAAACCATGCAGCTCTTAAGGCACTCCAACCTTAACACCACATTGATCTACAGCCATGCTTTAGAGAGAGCAAAGAATAACTCAGAGCAGCGAGTAGCAAAGGCAATCTTTGGGTAATGCATATACATAATATAGATACACAATACCGATGCGGATAAGAGGGATTCAATATGTATGAGGTAACATTTTACCTGTCAGCAGAGGACTATGACAGGCTCGCCATAGCGCAGCACAGGACACACAGAGAAAACATAGGACGCAATCAATATGCCAGGGAGCTATTGGAACAGGAGCTGCACATACTCTGCCCTATACTGCCAGAGCTTCCAGAGGGGAAAGGTGAGGAGTACATATTATGATAGTGGCAATAGCAGCGCAAAAGGGTGGAACAGGCAAGACCACCACAGCAGCAACACTGGCAGCAGGGCTAACCATTAGAGGCTTTAAGGTGCTGCTTGTGGATCTCGACCAACAAGGGAGCCTGTCTTTTATTACAGGAGCAGATCCACAGGGCAAGACCACATTAGGCCTGCTTACAAGGGAAATACAGGCAGCAGAGGCTATACAGCATACAGCAACAGCGGACATTATTCCTGCAAGCAAAAGCCTTGTGGCAGCAGAGGCAACACTGAAAGAGACAGGGGGAGAGTACAGACTGAGGGAAGCCCTGGAACCAATAAGAGCAGAATACGATTTCATTATCCTGGACTGCCCACCTGCACTTAACAGCCTCACGATCGATGCCCTCACTGCTGCCGATGAGGTAATCATACCGACACAGGCAGACGTACTCAGCCTTAAAGGAATCACTCAGCTTTATGATAGCTGTCAGCTTGTAAAGAAGTATACCAACAAGAGCCTGCATATTGCAGGGGTACTGCTCACCAGGCACAGCAGCAGGGCTGTAATCAAGAGAGACTTAGAGGAAGTACTTAGGGAACAGATAACAGGGCAGATGCAGACCAAGACATATAAAGCCTGCATTCGTGAGGGGGTAGTCATGAATGAGGCTCAGTATCTGCAGCAGAGTATCTTCCAATATTCCCCCAGGAGCAAGGTGGCAGCAGACTATCACAGTTTTATCGAGGAGTTTCTGCAGGACATTCATAAGGCGAAGAAAGGAAAGTAACAGCTATGGGAGCAGAGTTCAGCTACAAGATCACAGAACCCTTGGCAGTTCTCAGCAGCAGCCAGGACGGAGACTTTACCACAGAGGCAAATTACATTTCCTTTAATGGAAGAGCAGCCAAGCTCGATATAAGGAAGTGGGACAGAAGAACGGAAGAGGGCAAGATGCTTAAGGGCATTGCCTTGAACGAAGAAGAGGCAGCAGCATTACTGGAAGCATTGCAGAACAGATAAGGGGGAACATGACGATGGCAAAGGGATTTAAACAGCCCAAGGTAGAAGTGGCACCAGAGCTGCAGTTCATCAGCAGGGAAAGCATAGAGGCAGCGGAGATCGGAGAGGCAGCAGGCCAACAGGAACAGAGAGGCTTCCAGTACATCCCGAAGCACAAGGAGACAAGGAGCAAGAGGGTACAGCTTGTGCTGCAGCCCTCAGTATATGCAAAGCTGAAAGCAAGGGCAGACGCTGCAGGGGCATCCTTTAATGATTACTGCCATGCAATCTTTGAGGAAATTATAAGAGAGGACTGAGAACATGAAGAACAATACAGAGAACCTGCAGAGCCTGGACACGTTCAGACTGTATACCCTTACAGAGATAGAACCTATCTTAGGGGTAACACACAGGACGCTGTTAGACTATGTGGCAAAGAAAAAGATTAAGGCTGTAAAGGTGGGTGGCAAGTGGAAAGTATCAGAGGCCAACCTTAAAGCCTTTATCAATGGGGAGCCTAACTCTTAAAGGCAGGTGATCCCATGAACAAAGATATAAAAGGGTATATGGAGATCGCAGGGAGCCTGCTGCTTAAGGAACCAAAGACAGAAGCAGAGCAGCAGGACAATCCGAATGAAATAAAGGTAATTATGCAGAGGGGCAACGAGTACCCCGATGGAACACCATGGGAGAATGCAGATGATAAGGGAACAGATTAAGCCAGCAGTACATATTACAGGAAGCCTAAAGCCAGTAGATCCCGCAGCGGTATCCGACCGGAACACAGCAGGGGAAGATGGCATAGACTATGGGCTTATCATCCTGCCCCCGATAGAGGGAGAGTACAGCGAGGAGATGAGTGGATACCCACAGGACTATATAGAATATGCACAGGGCAGGCTCAGATCCTATAAGGAGCAGCATGGAGAGCTGCCAACATGGGAAAGGCAGGAGACATGAGGGACGGAGTAAAGGGCATTACAAGAGTGCAGGGGAGCCTGCAGCCATTAGATCCCAAAGACCCAGAGAAAGGGAACGAGGTAACGATAAAGTTCATGCTGCAGGGCAAGTACCCCGATGGCACGACATGGGAAAGGGAAGTAACCCCAGAGGATGAGGAGTATCATTACAATGATTGAGCATGGGGTACACTGGCTGCATAACGCACTGGAAGAAAGAGCAGGCCGAGGCATTGCAGGAATGTTGGAAGCGTCCATAGATATAGGGAAGCTGCAGAAGATCCTGGAAAGCAAAGGCATATACAGTGCAGCGCAGTTAGAGGACGATGGATTTATAAAGGCATTAGGCCTTGACCCAGAGAAATACAGGGATGCCACAGACCCGACAGGCTTTAATTTCCTGCAGGCTCTTACGGATATAGCTGCTGCCGATTGGGCAGACTATGACCCAGAGAAAGCACTGCAGGCAGCAGAGGGAGCCACAGGGCTTTATTAGGCATATCATCAATGCGAATGATGATATTATCCTTATAGGCATTGATGCAGAGAGGGGAACACATGACCATTAAGGAATATATGCAGGGACTGCAGGAGCTGCCACACAGGGCAGACGATGGACAGACCATAGCAGATGCCATGGCAGAGACTACAAGAATATGGAGCAATGACGCTTGTCTGGGATACTGCATAAAGGCCATGCAGGGAGCAGGCCTGCAGGAAGAACAGCAGGCAGCAGTACTGCATTGGATGCACATTGCCTTTGACGAGCTGACAGTAGAACAGGCAGAACAGGTATGCTATAACCCTGCTGCCAAAATCTGACCTGCTAATATGGCTTAATGTCCGATAATTACTATTAGCAGACAATAAAACTATGAAGATTCTGCAGGCAGAATGACGGCCTGTAAGAGAAGAAAATAGCAGATAGCGACAGCCCACAACATGGGGCTATTTGCAGAAAGGGGGCTATACAATGAAACCGCAGGAAGCGAAAGACAGATTTATTATTTTAAGAGCAGAGGGCAAGAGCTATGATGCTATAGCCCAGGAGCTGCACATAGCCAAAAAGACCTGTTGTGTATGGGAGCAGGAGCTATCACAGAGCATAGCCAAGCTCAAGGCAGAGAATCTGCAGGCCTTGTACGATGCTTACCACATGACCAAGGAAGCGAGAATAAAAGGATTAGGCAAGGCACTTGAGAAGATAGACGAAGCAATAGAGGCAGCAGACTTCACAGCAATGCAGCCGAAGGATCTGCTTAAGAGTAAGTTAGAATATACCGCAGCCCTTAAAGAAGAGTACATAGCACCTGCTGCCGATCCGATCCCAGAGGAGCTGCAGCCTGCCTCTTTACTGGAATCCCTTAAAGACCTGCTAAGAAGAGTAAAGGCAGGAGAGGTGACCACAGAACAGGCACACAGGGAAAGCCTGGTACTCAGCAATATGCTCAAGGCTTATGAGCAGACAGAGCTGCAGGCAAAGCTCGATACACTGCAGGCAGCATTAGACGCAAGAGAGTAAGGGGTAAGCCGTGAACATCAGAATCATACTGAACAAGAAAACATGGAAAGGTGAAGAGGTAGGCAAGGCTCTTATAGCATCCCTCATTCATGATATAGAAATGAGTGGCAGTAAGGACTGGAAGCCTCTCTTTCCACAGGCAGAGTTTAATAAGATGGTAGACAGCCTCAAGACCGAGGTACAGATAGGAAAGTATCTTGTCTATGAAAAGATTTATTCTGCCGTAATCAACAGCTACAACAGATGCCAGGCCTTGCAGCAGCAGTTCCTGCATGGCTATTTCAGAATGTTGGGGGAGCTTGAAAGGATTTTCCAGGCCAACAACAATATGAAAGTGGCAGAACAGTATCCCCTCATCATGACAGAGGAGCAGTACAGCAGGATCTCTGAGGCTGTACGCAAAGAGCTTGCTGCAAGAAAGGACAGCTTTAATGACATCCTTTTCGAGTATCTGCAGTATTGCATAGACAACCCAGAGGAAGCCCCTGCATCCATCTTAAAGGCACTGGAAGCCTGCAAGAAAGAGACAGCAGATAATAAGCGGATGCTTAAGGCCTATAAAGATGAGGGCAATGGTGACTGGCATCTGATCCTGCCCGATGGAACCGACAACACCAAGGTGACGCAGGCAGAATGGGAGCAGGCATTAAAGAGGACATGGACAGCAGGCAAGGCAAACCCCGATGCTGCAGAGAGCATAGATGATATTATCGCAGTGGCTAACCTTAGAAAAAGGGTAAAGGCACTCGCTGCCATATATGCAGGAGCTGACGCACTGGCAGCATATTATGAAGAGATCGCAGGGGAGCCTTACGATGGGGATACAGCTGATCTGCTGGAAGCAGCAGAGACATTCCTGGATGAGAAGAACACAGCGGATTTCATAAGAGACAAGAGAACAGAGAGCCTCTGCAGGGCAGAATATAACGAGCATCCTGTAAGTAAGTATGACCTGCTCACAGCAGACAATATGATTGCCTACTACAGTGGAAGAGCTGACGAGGACGAGCTGTCCGAAGAGGAGCAGCTTAAGGAGTTTATGGCAGATTATCCGAAGCTGTACAAGGCACTGCAGGCAGAGACTAAGACCCTCTTAGGAATCACTGGAAAGAACAGGGGCAAGAAGTATTATACATGGGGTGAGCTTGCCGAGAACGGCCTGCTCAATTATGCTTCCCTGGCAGAGCCTACAGAGTGGGACATTATCGAATACTACAAGAAGCAGGCCAAGAAGAAAAAGGGCAGGATCAGCAGGGCTGAATACCATGGGCTTGCTATTCTGTCTGACGGCAGCAGCTTTAACATAGACAAGAAAACAGGGGACTATATAGAACCCGATCAGATCTATGCAGATCTGTCCTGCCTTGATGACATTACCATAGAGGACGCAGAAGTCATAGACCAATGCCAGGATATGCTCATCATCCCTGCTTACCGGAATATGCTTGCATTCAACAAGCTCATAGATATACTGGCAGAGCTGTACAATGTTCCCGATCTCAAGAAAGCAGAAATAGATCTTACTCCATTCATAGAAAAGGCAAAGGCCTACAACCTGCTGCTGTACTTCCTTTATGAGGGGATCAGCGGAACACCAGAGGAAAAGCACCAGAGGAGAAAGAACCTGCAGGACAGCTTTAGGATCATCGACATTGATTCTATGAAGATCTCCGAGGCAAGAGCAGAGGCCATTAAGAACAGACTGGCAGAGCTGAAAGTAACCAGGGCTGCTGCCATGGAGATTAAAAAGTTTGACCAATTCATAAATGAGCTTATGGATGATGAGGCCGAGGGGGTGGACGCATGAGCAGGAAACCCAGAACCACAGCCCCCATCACCACAAAGGCACTGCAGCAAGGCATAGACACAGGAGTAGAGCAGGAGCAGGAATATTACAATCTGCCAGTGAGCAGCCATGCGGACATGATGTATAAGGTATTGGGGACAGGCACAGAGCTTGCACTGCTGCCAGAAAAGGCAGGCCTTGTGAGCAACACACAGCAGATAGAGATCTTCGAGAACCGCAACAGGCGAAAGATTGTAGCGAAAGGCCACAACACCGAAACCATCATAGAGGTAAGCGATCTCGACAAGCTGATAGGCTCCAACAAATCTGCAAAGAAGATGCTGCAGCTTGTGCTTATCAAGATGAACGAACAGGCTTACGATTATGAGAACGGCCTGCACTCCGACTTCGTGACCTTTAACCTGCAGGAGCTTGTAGACATTGGGTACTACAGCTCAATCCGCGCAGCCAGGAGAGGCTATAAGGATGCCATGAGCATACTTACTGATCTAAAGGTGCAGGCAAAGTATAAGGGTAAGAAGAATATAGAG
>Ga0129307_1002505_pt1 | contig 14178 bp, 13 predicted proteins | sample P1105metagenome_FD_94437 | JGI IMG/M metagenome (GOLD analysis project Ga0129307, IMG submission 94437) | Capybara group fecal microbial communities from Wisconsin, USA - P1105 metagenome | ecosystem: Host-associated > Mammals > Digestive system > Large intestine > Fecal | place: USA: Wisconsin... | reverse complement strand
GTGGAATGAAGCTGGTGGGTGTCATTCCCGGCGTTGTGTTCACCTCGAGCATGTTGATTTTGACTCCTCCCTCGTTGTTCTTGGTGAGGATGTAGTCAATGCGTATGATGCCGTTGCAGTGGAGGATGTCGTAGATGGCGCTGGTGAGTTTGGCCACTCTGTCGGCCACGTCGTCAGGGATTCTCGCCGGTGTGATTTCCTCCACCTGTCCGTTGTATTTGGCATCGTAGTCGAAGAATTCATTTTTGGTCACCACCTCCGTGATGGGGAAGACAACCTCCTTGTTCATGGTCTTGTAGCATCCGCAAGTTATTTCAACACCGTCGATGAACTGCTCCACCATGACCTTGTCGCTTTCCATCATGGCCTTTCTCACGGCGGGAGCCAGTTGGTCGATGTTTTTCACTTTCGAGACCCCGAAGCTGCTTCCATCATTGGCGGGCTTGACAAAGCATGGCATTCCTATTCTTTGCATGACGTCCTCGTCGCTGACGAGGTGCTCCATTCCCCTTCTGATGAGAAGGCTCTCCGGCACGCTAACCCCGAATCCTCTCAAGTATTGATTGAGCACGAACTTGTCGAATGTCATAGCCTCCACGAGCACACCACTGGTACTGTATGGCATGTCGATGAGTTCAAAATAACCTTGTAGCAATCCGTTCTCTCCCGGTGTGCCATGGACGGTGATGTATGCATAGTCGAAAAACCTCTTTTTTCCCTCTTCCATGAAAGAGAAATCGTTTCGGTCAATACGTGCGGTTGTACCATCATTCAGGTACACGTGCCAGTCGTTTTTCTTCACGTCCACCAAATAGACGTTGTAACGATTTTTATCAAAAAAGGAGTAGAGTCCCTGTGCAGAGCGCAACGATACGTCGTGCTCGGAGGAGTCACCTCCGCAAACGATGGCAATGGTTCTTTTGTCTTTCATTATTGTGTAAATGTATTATGAAATGTCTGTTAACTTGTACTCGTCACCCTTCATCTTGACATGCCACTTGTCGAGGAGGGCAGCCAGGTCGGCGGGCATGGGCGAATCAAAATCCATCTGCTCTCCGGTAACGGGATGCACGAAGCCGAGCGTTTTGGCATGCAGGGCTTGTCGCGGGCATATCTTGAAGCAGTTGTTGATGAAAGCCTTGTATGTTGAACTTCTCTCACCCCTCAGGATTTCCGTCCCTCCATATCGCTCGTCGCCGAAAAGCGGATGCCCGATGTACTTCATGTGCGCCCTGATCTGATGTGTGCGCCCGGTTTCCAACCGGCACTCCACGAGGGTGACATATCCTAAGCGCTCCACCACGCGGTAGTGTGTGACAGCGGGCTTTCCCACGCCCGACATTGGGTCGGCCACGGTCATCCGGGTGCGGTCCTTCGGGTCGCGTGTGATGTTGCCCTCAATCCTTCCCGTGTCTTCGGTGATGTTCCCCCATACCAGTGCCACATAACTGCGGTGTGTGGTTTTGTTGAAGAACTGCAGTCCGAGGTTGCTTTTCGCCTCCGGAGTCTTGGCAGCCACGATGAGTCCCGTGGTGTCCTTGTCAATGCGGTGCACCAATCCCACCTCCGGGTCGTTGGGGTCGTATCCGGGCAGGTCGCGCAGGTGCCAGGCGATGGCATTGACCAAGGTTCCATTGAAATTTCCGCATCCCGGATGCACCACCATTCCAGCGGGCTTGTCCACCACCATCACGGCATCGTCCTCATACACCACATCGAGGGGTATGTCCTCCGGTTCGATGGTGGTGTCGTAATGTGGCCGGTCGAGCATGAGTGTGACAATGTCTCCCGGCCGCACCTTGTAGTTGCTCTTCACGGGCTGGTCGTTGACATGCACGAAACCCGCCTCCGCTGCCTTCTGGATGCGGTTGCGGGTGGTATGCTGCATTTTCTCGCACATGTACTTGTCGATGCGCAGGGGAACCTGACCCTTGTCCACTACGAAGCGATAGTGCTCGTAAAGTTGCGGTGACTCGTCGTCAAGTTCGTCAATGTCCAGAATGGGTGTTTCTTCCATTAGGCTTGTCATTCGGTCTTCACTGGTTTGGGAGCCGATGGGACGGTGGGTGCCGTGGTGACGGTGGGAATGTCCACCTTTGTAAACGAAGAGGTAGTTCTCTCCGACCGCGAGGGCTCGGAACTCTCTGCATGGTGCTCCTCCCCACGACGCTCGGTGATTCTGCGATAATGTGGGCGCACTTTTTGCGGCTTCTCCTCTTCTTCCTCTTCTTCCTCGCCGAAGTAATAGGTGTTGCTGTCGATGTAGGTCACCGGCTGGCTCATGTCGCGCCGCCCGTCGCCCACTTGGATGACGAGTGGGTCTTCAATGGAGACGCGGTCGCCAGCGGCGAGCTGCCTCCCCTGGTCCTTGATGCCATACACCCACTCCTTTTCGCCAGGGATGTACTCCGGTTCGCCAAGTTGGAAGCCAAGAGCGGTGAGGCGTGACTGTGCGTCGCGCAACGAACTGTTGTCGATGATGTCGGGCAGCGGGCGCCTTGGTGTGGATGATGCGTTGATTTTGACATAGATGAGCCTTCCGGGTTTGACAATCTCGCCCGGAACCGGCGACTGCTCCAAGACGCAGTCGGGTGGCATGGTCTTCACGTAGTCAGTGTCGCTCACCACGATGTCGAGGTGTACTTTGTCGAGCAAGTCCTCTGCATCATTGTAGGTCTTGTGCAAGATGGACGGCACCTCCACTGTCTGGCCGTGGTGGGTGTAAAGGTCAAGCCCATATCTTAGCCCCATGCTCAGGAGGATGACAATGATTGCCATGGCGAGAATGTTGAGCCATAGGAAAGGGTTGAGGAATTTCTTGAAAAAGCTGTTAGATTCCATTTTTATTTTGTTCGGGGTTTGTGATGGCGACCCTTCCACCTCTTCCGAGCGTATGGTCCGCATCATCATGCAAAGGTACGACAAAACCGCCTAAACTCAAAACAATTTCGTCACTTTTTGGTTTCGAGTGGGCATTAGGTCTATTAAACCGGCCTTTTGCCCCCCTTGCAGCCACACTCCATGGTGTGTTGTCGAGCCATCATCCGACAAGTAGCAACCAAAGCATGGGAAGCCATCAAACAGCTTTTTTCCCAGCATAATTTGGCCATTTTACTTATAAAGACTAACTTTGCAGCATGAATGTCACAAGGATTCACACTGGCCTTTTCTTTTTCATGCTCATGCTGCCATTGTCAATGGCGGTGGCCGACGACGGGAAGCTCACCGGCAGCGTGATAGGCACCACCGAAACAGTGGCCTATTCCACTTTTGGCAAGTCATATACAGTGAACACCCGCGAGATGGCCTTCGACGGCAACCCGAGCACCTTCTTTGCCTCCTGGGAACGCAGCTACACCTGGGTGGGCCTGGACTTGGGTGCCCCACACATCATTACAAAGGTGGGGTGGTCGCCTCGCAACGACGTCCACGGCGAAGAGCGTGTGGTGTTGGGTGTGTTCGAAGGTGCCAACCGCGAGGATTTCATGGATGCCCTGCCCATCTACATCATCACGGAGCGCGGGCACATAGGCGAGATGACCTACGCCGACACAGACTGTTCGGCAGGCTTTCGCTATGTGCGCTATGTGGGGCCTTCCGACGCACGGTGCAACATCGCGGAACTGGAGTTTCACGGACACCCGGGAGAGGGTGACAGCAGCCGTCTTTACCGGCCAACCAACCTCCCCACGGTGAGCATTCACACACTCGACGGGGTGATACCCTTCGACAAGGAGACCGACATCACGGCACAAATCACCATCATCGGTGGAGAGGGAGAGGAGTTGCTTTCCGCCCCTGGAGGCATCCGCGAGCGTGGCAATTACTCACGCAATTTCCCCAAGAAACCCTACCGCATCAAGTTTGACAAGAAGCAACGCATCCTCGACGCCCCCGCCAAGGCGAAAAAATGGACGCTCATCAACAACTATGGTGACAAGACACTGATGCGCAACCTTTTGGCTTTCGAACTGAGCCGTCGTATGGGGATGCCATACACCCCATACGGTCGAGCCGTGGACGTGTTGCTGAATGGGGAATACAAGGGATGCTACCAGTTGTGCGACCAGGTCACAGTGAACAAAAACCGTGTGAACATCACCGAGATGACCCCGGATGATATGTCGGGAAGCAACCTTACCGGCGGCTATTTTTTCGAGATAGACGCTTACGCCTATCAAGAGCGTTCGTGGTTTAATTCAACGAACGGCACCCCCGTGACCATCAAGTCGCCAGACGAGGACTCCATCATCACGGCACAGTTCAACTACATCCAAAACCATTTCAACAAGATGGAAGCCCAATGGAAGAACTACTTGGACCTCAGCACCTTCCTACGGCATTTCCTGGTGGGTGAGTTATCGGGCAACACCGACACCTATTGGAGCGTGTTCATGTACAAGGAGCGCGATGATGACAAGGTTTACACGGGTCCGGTGTGGGATTTTGACTTGGCCTTCGACAATGACGACCGCACCTACCCCGTCAACGCCAAGTCCGACTACATCTACCGCAGTGGAGGAAGTTGCACGGGTCGTATGCGCAACTTCGTTGACCGCATCGTGGTGTATGACGCCGCAGCCAAAGCCTTGCTGTTGGAAATATGGGATGAAGCACGGCAAAACGGTCTGAGCCAGGAGAGTTTGGAGGCTTGTGTTGACCAGTTGGAAGCGGAATTGGAACAGTCGCAGGCACTGAATTTCCTGCGCTGGCCCATCATGCAAACCAGGGTGCACCAGAATCCTCGGACATGGGGCAACTATGCCAACGAGGTTCAGAACGTGCGCCGCTTCATCAAGGAACGCGTGGCATGGATGGACAAGAAATTGGGCTACACCTTCATTCCTTCCTCCATTGCCGACGTGCCTATCAACTACGACGCGCCATACGAGGTCTTCACCCTCTCAGGCCGTCATTGCGGCAAGAGCCTCGACGGCTTGGCACGAGGGGTCTATGTGGTGCGGCAAGGGGGACGGACGCAAAAGGTCATCCATTGACCGGTCGGTGCAGTTAAGCCGCCCCCTCCCCGTCTTATTTCCTCCGGCTCTTGAAAAACTCCTCGAAGAAGTCCATCTGAGGCTGGTTGGGCACCACGTCGAGATGGAGGCCTTGTCGCATGATCATCACCGTGGGCTTTCCTTGCTCATAGCGTGTCCAATAGGGCAGGTTGCCACCGTTGGGGTCGCCGGTCTTGGTGAAATTGATGACATACCGGGTGATGATTTCCGCCATTTGCTTCTCCGTGGGAGTCATCTTTCCACTACCGAATTGATAGCCATAGAAGAAGGGCATCTCCGCCACATGGCTTGCTCCGCCCTTGCGGCTTCTGATGATGGTGTTTTCTGAATCCTGGTCGAAATAATACATATAGACGCTGCCCTTTCCGGTTTTCGACTGCAGATTGGCCCATGCGTATGTGCCCCATGCAAAGCTACCGTCGCGGAAGATGTCGCTGGAAGCGAAATACACCTCCTGCTCATTGGTGGCGGGATAGAGTTTGAGCATACGGTCGGCCCACTCGCCATAGTTCTCGCGTATGCCTTTCTCGTAGTCGGCCACGGGAGCCGGGCGTGAGAACATAGAGCCTTCGTCGGAGTTGGTGCCTATCAGCACGTTGACATCATTGTAATTTCCTTTTTCATAGAGTTTGTACTGGTCGTCGATGATGACATATCCATCAACCACGGGCCAGAACAGTCCCGTCTGCGCTTTCAGCAGTTCGGTGAAGGGCAGTTTGCGAAGCTGCTTGATGTTTTTCTTGCCAAGTTGTTGCTGAAACTGAAGCCCGGCCTGCTCGGCGGCCTTGTCAGTCACCATGGCGGTGTTTCCACCACGACTCTCGCTCACGGGCCAGAAGGAACCGCCGCTCTCACTGATGGCTCCACGGAAAAGCCCCTTGCACAATGGCGAGGCACAGAGCATACTGACAGAGATGCCTCCAGCCGACTCGCCGGCTATCGTCACCTTTTCGGGGTCGCCACCAAAGGCGGCGATGTTGTCGTGAATCCATTGCAAGGCCATCACCTGGTCCTGCAGGCCATAGTTGCCGGAAATGCCGCGTGGGGACTCCTTGCTGAGTGCCGGGTGCGCCAAGAAGCCAAGCACGCCGAGGCGGTACTCGATGCTGCAATAGATGATGCCCTCGCGCACGAAACTCTCCTGTGTGCCGCTATAGGAGCCGGTGGCGAATGCACCGCCGTGAATCATCACAAAGACGGGGAGTTTTTCACCAGGTGCCTTGGCGGGTGTCTCCACGCTCAGGTAAAGGCAGTCCTCACTCATGGCTATCTCGTTGCCGTTTTGGTTGGGGTCGATGGATTGTGGCGGCCGCGAGCCCCAGCGGTCGGCACGATATACGCCCGTCCAAGGTTTTTTCGGCACTGGAGCCTTCCATCGCAACTCGCCGATGGGGGCCTCGGCGTATGGGATGTTCATATACAGGGCATGTCCTTGGTGCTCCACTCCCTCTATCTCTCCCTGCGCCACGGTGGTGCGCAGCAGTTGCGCCTCGATGGGCGCTGCCATCAGCAGCATGGCGATGGCTGTAATGACGGTCTTCTTCATGGTGTTTCTATATGTTTTTAGTTTTTGAACAACAAAAGTTGGTTGTGCTTTTGACAATCAGAAACTTCACTTGCATTGGTGGAGCAATTACAAGCAAAACACTGAAAGGCATGGCAAAATTAAAAATTTAAAATGAATAACAACCATTTTTGGAGGAAAAACTATTTGTTTACTTTGCATTACGCTCCACATTTACTATCTTTGCAAAAAAATGTGCCCATGGGAAAATACATCAACACGGGAAACGAGGGATTGAAGGAGCCATCCTTGCCATGCTTGCGAGGGAGTGTGTGAACGTAAATACCACCAAGTTCCAAAACGACATATCCATCGTCAAAAACCGTGACGATGTGCTCACCGTACTTATCCATTTGGGATACCTCTCCTACGACAGACAGCGCAAAGACTGCGGCATCCCCAATTTCGAAGTTGCCGGAGAAATGCAGAACGCCGTGGAAGATACGAATTGGACCAACATAGTGAGGACAAACTATACAAGAAGTTTTAGACAACCTTAAGTGTGGAGAACTAGGCATTATTCCTTCACCCACCGTTCGATGAGGCAGGAGTGGGTCTTTGTCTCCTTGTCGTAATTCACACCTACGAGGAGCATGTCGCCGCTGTGTTGCGCCACCTTCGCTGGATATTGGCGGCGGTGAATTTGTGAGATGGCGGTGTCGGCATCCTTGTCGTATTTCAATTCCAACACGAGGGCGGGGGAAATGACGTTCTTTCGGGGAAGCATCACCAAGTCGGCAAACCCCTTTCCACTTGCCAGTTCGCGATGGATGACATAATCGTTTCGAGCATAATAGTAAGCAATACTCAACACACAAGCCATGGAGTTCTCGTTGTTGTAGGAAAGGATGCTCGTCTCCTCGTCGTGTGCGGCGTCGATGCCCCTTGCCACGGCCTTCGCATCACCGTCGAGGGTGGCGCGAAGGAGTTGCTCCGATGTTTGCAAGACTTTCACCACGTTGGCCCATTTCGTGTTTTCCACGGCATTTTCCATCTCCATACCCACTTCGCGGTTGGGGATGTAGCATTCCTCTTTGTTCCAATCGTAGGAAAGATACCCCAAATGAATGAGCACGGTGAGCACGTCATCACGACCATTAATGACCGACAAATCGTTTTGGAACTTGGTGGGGTTCACCCTCACCCTCTCCCCCGCGAGCATGGCGATGATATCATCCTTCAAACCCTCGTAGTTCATCTGGATGTAGTCGGCGATACCCTCGTAAGCCCTGGTCTTTGACCAATAGTTCCTGCATCGTCTCTTGGATATGGCCTGCATCACAGAATTAGGATTGAATATCGAATGCTCGTCACCAATCTGATATCCGTCGTACCACTTCACCAATTCGTCGAAGTCCATGCCATACTTCCCGGCCAATGCCTTCACCTCACCCTTGGTGAAGCCAAAGAACGGAGCCATACCACCTGGATCCACCATGGAATACTCCTGAAAGTTGTTCAAGGCCGAATCTGTATTAAACTTCTTGATGGGCAGGATGCCAGTCATATAAACACCTGCGAAAACGTCGGCAGCGAGAACGTCCTTGAACAATCTGCGCAGCCACCCTACATAGTCATCCATCGCCTTTGTCCCTTTAGGGAACTCACGGCATATAGCATCCCACTCATCAATGATGAAAATGAACTGCTCACCCGTGGCTTCGGCAATACGGAAAAGACAGGCCATCAGGTCGTCGGTCTCCTTCACCTCCACCTTGGGATAAGTCTCCACAACCTCTTCCCTTAAAGTCTTCTCAATATGTTCCACGATGCTATCATCACTATAGCGCGAAACGAAAGAAGTCATATCAAGGTAGATGACCGGATACTTGTTCAAGTGCGTCTCGAAAGAGGGGTCACTGGCTATTCCCAAGTCGGCGAAGAGCTCACGCGAACTACACGACTTGTCATAGTAGGCACAGAGCATCTCTGCCGCCATCGACTTGCCAAAACGGCGGCAGCGACTCACACAGATGAAGCGCGACCTCTTGAATAACTTGTCATTGACAACGGCTATCAGCCCCGACTTATCTACATATTCGTCGTTGCGACTTATTTGGAAAGCTTTGTTTCCCTTGTTGATGAACATTCCCATTGTAGTGCGGTATTGATGATGCAAAGATAGTGCAAGGTGAGTGAAATGCAAAATAAAAGACGAAGTTTTTTATTCGCATTTCCAAATCGCAGCCTATCTTCATTTCGTCATTTCCCACCAAAGTTACTCCATCTCGGCATAAAAAAAGAACAAGTTCTTTTTGTTCTGCTCTCGATTTTTCGTAACTCTGGCTGCGCCGAAATTACTATATCTCGGCATAAAAAAAGAACAAGTTCATTTTGTTCTGCTCTCGATTTTTCTTAACTTTGCCAATCATTATAGGAACAATAGAGCAATACCTAAACAAGAACAATAAAAACTGTAGAAAATGAAGCTAAACAACAATTTGGAAATCCCGCAGATTGGTGTCGGCACATGGACACTGCGCGGCGAGACAGCACGACGGAACGTGCGCCTGGCCTTGGAGGCCGGCTTCCGCCACATCGACACCGCCCAAGCTTATGAGAATGAGGCGGAAGTAGGCCAAGGGGTCGCTGACAGCGGCGTGCCGAGAGACGAGGTGTTCATCACCACCAAAGTGGCGACGAACATCATGCGCGAGGGGCGTGAGGCTGTGCGACAATCCATCGACAAGAGCCTCTCCCAACTCAAAATGGAATACATCGACCTCCTGCTGATACACTGGCCGGTGAAAGACTGCGTGAAGGACACCTGGCAAGTGATGGAAGACTGCGTGAGGAAAGGTCTGGTGAGGAGCATCGGCGTGAGCAACTTCAACCGCCATCACCTCGACAGCCTCCTGGAATATGCAGAGATACGCCCCGTCATCAACCAGATGGAGGTGCACCCCTTCCTGACCCAGGAGGAGAACATCGCCTACAACCACCAACAAGGCATCCAAGTGGAAGCATGGGGGCCTTTCGGACAAGGCGACATCGACGTGGTGGGGCATCCCCTGCTGCAGTCGCTGGCACAGAAATACCAAAAGACAGCCTCACAAATCGTCTTGCGATGGATTGTCCAACGCGACTTGATTACCATCCCCCGTGCCAAGCCCCACCATTTCACCGAGAACCTTGACATCATGTCCTTCTCCTTGGAAGACAAGGATATGCAGGCCATCAGTTCACTGAACAAAAACCTGCGCTCGAATGTGCTCAACGACCCCGAGACCTTCCCTTGGTGACACCACCGTCATGCTGATTGACAGGACAATCGATGACAAGGGACAGGTTCAAGTCAAAAAAAACAATGATTTCTGTAACGCTTTTGTTGTTTTATGTGTCTGTAAAAGAGTAAGCGCTTCGTTCAGACAAGAAGTTTAACAACAAAAACAAGTAAAGAAATGAAAAGAGCAATCATCGCGTTTGCATGCATGCTGTTCTGCACCATGCATTTGTCCGCCCAGACGGTGGACGACCTCTTCAAGGAGTTCAAAAACAAGGAAAACGTGGAGTACGTCGAGATACCCAAAGTCATGATGTCGATGGCCTCCGGACTGGTGAAGAAGGAAGATGGCGGCGACCTGGTGAAGAAAATCAACCACGTGCGCATCCTAAGCATCGAAGACAACCCCACCCTCAGCCAAGAATTCTCCCTGAAGGCCTCCAACCTGAAAAAGAAAGGCTATGAGGAGATGGTGAACAGCAACGAGGAAAATGAGAAAACCCTCATTTTGGTGAAGAGCAAAGGAGAGGCCATCTCCGAGATGGTAATCTTGGTCACCGAACCGTCGGAATGCTCATTGATACAACTAAAGGGGAAATTGAAACCTTCCGACATCCATGACCTATCAGGCATAACAGACATAAAAGGTTCCAATTAATCCTCCGCGTTGCAAGACAAGCCCACCCGGCGCCCATCACAAAACCATGCAAGCATCCGAGTTCAAACAGACCTTCCTACCCCTGTCACGCAAAATCTACTGGATGGCTTGGCGGCTGACAGGCAACGCTCAGGAGGCAGAGGACCTGGCCCAGGAGGTTTTCCTGCAACTTTGGACAAAGCGGGAATCGCTGGGCGACATTGGCAATCCCGAAGCCTTCTGCAGCGTCCTTGCAAGAAACATTTTTCTCAACAAGACCAGGAAGAGACAGGTGGCAACCATCGGAATGCCCTTGGAAATGCCCATAGCCGACGAGCGGAAGTTGGAGGATGCCGTGTTGAGCAGGCAAGCATGCGAACAAGTGATGCAATTGATAGGCCGCCTTCCCGAACAGCAGCGCCGCGTGGTCACGCTGCACGACGTGGAAGGCTGGTCGAAGGAGGAAATCCATCAGCAGACGGGGTTGACGGCCACCCACATCCGTGTGCTCCTGAGCCGTGCGAGAAAGGCCATCAGGCAAATGTTTAAAAGTTAGAAGAGAATGGGAAAGATAGAAGATATCCTGAGACGAGTGGAAAACAATGAAGCCTCGGACGAGGAGATGACAATGGCCGAGGAGCATCTTCGCGGCTTTGAAGAAAGGCTCTCCTCGCAGGTGGATGCCTGGGAGGCTTCCGAGGCTTCAGCATCCTCCCCACGACGTGTCAGAATGGGATGGATGCAACACGCCGCAGCCGCCGCAGCAATCCTGCTGTTGTTGTTCTCCATCGCATTATGGCAGGAACACTCCGACACCCCATCCGAGACCGCCATGGCTCAAAAGGACACATTCGACAATCCAGAAGAGGCGGCAGCTGAGGCCGAAACCGCCCTATTGAAATTTTCAGAGGCCATCAACAAAGCCACCTGTTACAACACCAAATAGCGACACCATGAGACAGCGTTTTTTCCATATCCTACTCATCCTGACCGTCTTGGCCATCGCCAATCGTTTGTCCGCCCAAGAGGCGCTTTTCGACAAATACGAGGATGCCCAAGGGGTGACCACCATCTACATTTCCAAGACGATGCTAAGAATGATTCCCGATGTGAAAGCGGGCAAGCACGACATCGGGAGCATCGCCTCCAAACTTGACTATCTTCGCATCCTGTCGTGCGAGAAGGCATCGCTGACGCCCACACTCATCAACGAGGCAAAAAAAATCTACCGGTCGGAGGGCTATGAGGCCATCATGAAAATGAACGATGACGAGGAGAAAACAACCATTTACCAACGCTCACTCAAAGGAGGCAAGAACGAGTTTGTCTTGCTCACAGAGGAAAAGAACGAGGTGAACATCATCAACGTCGTGGGCCTCATCACATTGAAAGACATCAAGGACATCGCCGGCCAACACTGAACCTTGCATGTGCCCCGTCCATAGAAACAAATGACAAAAACCCCACCAACGCCCCATTTTGTCTTCTTTTTTCCACTTTCTTCGATGAAAATTTGCATATTTGCGAAAAAAATCCTAATTTTACATCGCAAACCAAAAACTTGACACCATGGGCGACAAAAACCAAGGAAAAACCTTGGAAAAGTCACTCGTGGACAAATACCTTTTCTACTATGAAGCGGATAGACAGGAAAGACGCATGGGTATTGGCCGCACAGTTGGCGGCATGGGCGTTGGTGTTCACCATACCCATTCTCTTGGCGTGGCTCACTTCCAACAGCATCGACGTGGCACGAAAGACGGGAATGATGCTCATAGGCATGCTCTTCTCGCCCTTCGCACTCTATTTCCTCAACTTCTACCTCTTAGGCCCCTTCCTTTACTTCAAGAGGAGGTGGGTGCTCTTCTTCGGGTCCAACATCGCGGTGTTCACCGCACTCAACTACGGCATCTACTTTGCCAATCGCTTCATCTCACATCTTCCGTTGGAGGCCAGGATAGGCTCCTACATCGGCTTCTTCGTCTTTTTCCTGTTCAACGTAGCCTGCATCGCCTTGGCGTTGGTCATCCGTCATCTCATCCGGGTGGGGCGCATCAATCAGCAGCTGGAGGAGGAGAAGGCAAAGAACCTCGAGGCGGAACTGGCATGGCTGAAGAGCCAAATCAACCCGCATTTCCTCTTCAACACGCTCAACAACATCTCAAGCCTCACGCAAATCGACCCCGACAGTGCCCAAGAGGCCCTCGCGCAACTGAGCGACCTGCTGCGCTATGCGATGTATGAGACACAGAAGGAAAAGGTACCACTGAAGGGAGAGGTGGCATTCATGACCAACTACGTGGAACTGATGCGACTGCGCTGCAGCGAGACCACCCACATCACCACGCGGTTTGACGTGTCGGGCAACACGGAGGTGGCCCCACTGCTCTTCATCTCCTTGGTGGAGAACGCTTTCAAGCACGGAGTGAGCAACACCGTGGAGTCGAGCATCGACATCAGCATGGAGGAGAAGGAGGGCCTTCTCACATTCACCTGCACCAACACCAACCATCCCAAGAGCCAGGACGACCGCAGCGGCTCGGGCATCGGGTTGGAAAACACCCGGCGGCGGCTGGAACTGCTCTACCCCGGGCGATACACAAGGTCCCAAACATTGGAAAACAACATCTATCACGTAAGCGTCACCATCGACCTTCGACCATGAAAAACCTACGTTGCATCATCGTTGACGACGAGCCACTGGCCGTCAAACTCATCAAGTCGTTTGTGGAGCGAACACCCGGAATGGAAGTGGTCGCCGCCCTCACCGACCCTGTGCGTGCCATCGACATCATCAAGACAAGTGCCGCCGACCTTGTCTTCCTCGACATACAAATGCCCGACGTGGACGGGATGGAACTGGCGCATGCCGTGCAGCCCCCCACCCGCATCATCTTCACCACGGCGTTCAAGGAGTATGCCTTTGACAGCTACGAGGTGGAGGCTCTCGACTTCCTCCTCAAGCCGGTGAGATATGTAAAATTCCTTGAAGCAGTGGAAAAAGCCAAACGTTGGTTTGGCAGGGCAGAAGAGGAGGAAACAAGCAACAAGGGGGGCGCCTCCTCTGCATACATCAGGGTTGACGGTGAACTTCGCCAGGTGCTCTTCGACAGCATCCTGTATGTCTGTGGCATGAAAGACTACGTCATGTTCTACCTCAAGGAGGAGCGAAAGCCACTCATCACCCACCTTACAATGAAAGCCGTGGAGGCCATGCTCCCGGCTTCACAATTTCTTCGCGTTCACCGCTCCTACATCGTGGCTGTGGGAAGCATCAGGAAGGTGGACCGCAACGACTGCATCTACATCGGCGAAGAAATCATACACGTCACCCAGGCCTACGCTGAAGCCTTCCACAACTATCTCGACCAACTCACACCGTGAGTCATCTCATGAACCACACCCCGTCGCGCTCCACCATGGGCAACACCACCTGCTCCTTGGTGCTGTCGGCATAATGGAGCAGGATGTAGGCGGCAGCGGTGTGTTCTTTAGGGGATACCTCAGCACCTGTCACATTGATACCGACAACCCCCCCACGCGTCTTCGCTTGTGCAGCGACAAACATCTTTGCGTTGGCACGCAACTGTTCCGCGTATCCCGCGGCCGGCTCCACACGTTGGTCGATGCCGGCCACGAAATCGTCGTACTTCCCATCGATGAGATACTGGCAATAGAGCAACGCCGTGTTGGCCACAAGCTGCTCCTGGTCAACAGTTCTGCTGCATGCGGCCAT
>Ga0129307_1002504_pt1 | contig 14183 bp, 11 predicted proteins | sample P1105metagenome_FD_94437 | JGI IMG/M metagenome (GOLD analysis project Ga0129307, IMG submission 94437) | Capybara group fecal microbial communities from Wisconsin, USA - P1105 metagenome | ecosystem: Host-associated > Mammals > Digestive system > Large intestine > Fecal | place: USA: Wisconsin... | reverse complement strand
TGGCTGACCGCATCTCATGGGTAGTGATATCCATTATTTGAGCTCCTCTCGAAAAAACTATTAGTTTTTTCGAGTATGCTCTAAAAACCGGATTTCGTGAAGGCGAGTGGTTTGACGCTTACGTAGTTGCCACATTGCCACCTATTTTCAAGGTCGATTTACGCTCTCTGTCACCAGACAGGTGGCTCAACTAGGCCCGAAATAATAAATCTATCTTTTAAAAATTCTAATAAAACCTCGCATTTGTGATCTATAAAACAATAAGCTCATAGATATGACAACTAAAAAGGAAATTAATGCTTCTTTAATAGCCAGTATAACCCAATCTAGATAACTCTGAACTACGCTTGGTATATAATGAGTAATGGTTCCAATCACAGCAATGCACAACATATCGAACACTATTTGCCTAATCACTTTTTTTATTGGCCAACAGATATTGTTTTTTGAATCAAAAAGAACCATCCATGATGTTTGATAAACCATTGCAGCAAGTGTCCCAACAGCTACACCTATTAATCCAAATGAGCGGACAACAGCGACAGATATGACAATGTTAATTATTGCAGTAATAATATGCATATTCTGAGCCTCTTTATAAGCCCCTGTGGCTAATATAAGCATATTATAAGGAATTCTCAAACAATGAACGGCATGTGCAAGTACCAATAAAACTGCAAACGCTGGTTGAATATAATCAGCATCCGAGACATGATTTGTATATAAATTGATAAAAGGAATGATTAACTTCCAAGTACAGCAATACACGAATACAACACCTATATGGATAACCCATTCTGTTATAGAGAATAACTCCTTTAGTTTCTCAATATTGTTTTTAGCCCATAGTTCTCCTATTATAGCTCTTATTCCATTTGTCATGGATATAAATAACTGTTTTATCCCATAGATAACCATATGGTAAACCGAATAAATTGATACATTGATAAATGTTGAAAAAAGTGTTAAGACAATATTATCTGTACTGGTTAACACAACATATGAAACATGTTGCATAACACCATTCCATTTTTGCTTAATTGGCTCACCAGTGTATTTTGCTGCTCGATTAATATGATAATAACGATCCACATATATACGTAAACAGACTGGCCTAATAAGAAATATTAATGAAGTAATAAGTTTGACTATTTGAATTGAAGCACCATTTCTAATTGCAAAAACACATGCCAGTGTATTTAGAACGAGTGTTATTATTTGCGCAGTATACTGGACATATCCTTCCTGATTGGCTGTAAGCAACAAACGATCAACAACGCCAAAATAATACTGAGCGAAGTAGCTTATGCTCAAAGCTGCAACTAGTGTAGCGGTATATACCCACCCAAAATTATGTTTTGCAATAAATGGGTAAATACAGATCATGATAGTCACATAGATTATTAATATAATCGCAATCTTATCAAAGAACTTCCTTGCCGATGTGATAATATTACTTACAGCACTATTATCCTTTTCAGCCAATGGTTTATACAAAGCAGATTGAACAACAGCACCTACACCAAGATCCAAAAAACTAACTAGTTGTAAAAACTGGGCAATTGAATTTACAAGACCATTCACGTTAGAGCCATATACACCAATAATCAATCGAGGCAAAATCAGACCGCACACAATAGTCACCACCTCATAAATCAATGAGGTTATCGTGTTAAGTATTAGTTTTTGTCCTCGGGTTTTGTTTGATTTCCGAACCACTTATCCTTACCCCTCATCTATGTAAAGAACAAAGCCATTCATTCTATCCCCTCGAAGAATTCAAAAATCCGATTTTAATTAACAAATTCTTAATATCACTTCTAACACAAGTTTTAGGATAGCACATAAAGACCGCCTTATTAAATGCAGTTCCTTTACTTATTATCTCAAAAAATCTTCTTCTGCTTTTTGGCATAATAGAAGGTTCTCTCAATTGATGATTTGCTGCAAGTGCCTTGTCAATATCAACAGTAGCTAAATCCACTTCACATCGCTCAATAAGCTTTTTACCTTTTTCGGTAAGACATAGTACTAATGAGATTCCCTTATGTTTCTCATCTTCGCTAAGCTCACTTCCCCAAGAATCACCTATAGTTAAGTCAGACATGCGTTTTTGAGTGGCATAAACGCATGAATAACAGTTTTCTGTATAGAATAATCCCTTAAGAAAGCCTAATGAGTATCTATCTTTAATAGAAGCCTCTGTAAATGAAATTTCAGTATTATCCTTTAATACTCCACCGAGCTTATAACTTGTCTTATCTCTAAACCTTATTCTTTTGAAGGAAGATAGTTTAAAACCATACTGTTGGAGAAAAAGCTCAAGCAATTTAGGGGATGGGGAGCCATGGCAAATTAAATCAACTGTAAATAAATTATCATATTCTCTTCCTACATAATTCTTTAGAGCAGCAACATGACAAGGTAAACCAATGAACAATACTAACCTTCCTGCATTTATTTCTTTTAAGACCAACTTATAAATATCAGTCGGATTACTTTTAACATATTTTGACCCGCGTTTATTATCTAATTGCGAAAATGATTCAGAAAGAGTATATGTAAATTGTCCATTAAAAAACTCACACGATGCAACCAGTCCGTTCTCTGAGATAATTTGTTTGGATAGCACATATGCAAACCCACCAGATGAACTTTTTCTTCTATCATCTTTATCCTTACACCAGCCTTGATACCACTTAATGGGATAGTTAAGATGTAATGGGTGATTAACCTGGCACACCCTTTCGCATTTATCACAGTGTATGCAAAGGTCATCATTAATAACAGCATTCATACAAAAAATGTTGTCCTGAATAGTTATTGCTTCACGAGGACAGATTGTTTTACATGACGCACAACCTGTACATTTATCTATTTCACAAACAGTTTTCATTTAGTTTACCACATACCAGTTCTGTATTATTTCATGTTAAAATAACCAGGTTTTACAGATGCTCATCTCGTATTATTCTCTAAATAAGAGATAGCCCTTTTTCGTTCATTAGCAATGATTTGGTTAGTTATTGAAAAGTCAATAGGCGTTTCAAAATATGATTGTAACATGTGCAAATCTGTAATACTTCTTTCCTCCAAATTAAAAGTTCTTAGGAGATCTCCCAACTTTTCTTTATTATCATCCCGAATCAAAGTTGCGAACATTTTGTTGTATTTGATTGAAAAAACTGTTCCATGAAAAGTATCTGTAAAAACAAAATCAGCGTGTATAAAATATGATAATGTTTCAAACGGATCGGCCTGTATCTTAATGTCTGCCCAAGATTTTTGTTTTCCAATCATAAGCATTTTTTTATCATTTCTATGAGCAAAATCACAGATTAACTCAATATCTTCTTCTGTATAGTGTCTTCCTGAATAAGTATAGATAACGATATAATTCGTATATGGAACATTCTTCGGAATCAATCCTTCAAAATCATATAAAAAGACCGGATCAACATTCTTTTGACAATTGTCTATTTTCATTTTGGCTAAAATATCCATGGAATTTTCATCCCTTACAGATATTGATTTGAATTTGCTCATCCAGGTTCTAATCTGCTTATCTACATTTAGTTCAACTAACTTTTCAAATGTAGTAAACCCAAAGCTAGCTGCGTAAGAAATGACACTTGCTGCCTCATTATACTGTCCAAATAGTTCTTTCGAAAAGCCTACATTTGGAACAGCTTGAAGGCAGTTAAATACCTCATCACTACCAATTATAAGGAGATCCACTTTTGAGTGATACCTTTTATGGTTAGTAACACCCAAAAGCTTTAAGTATTTTTTAGAATATAAATATTCAAATAGATAGAAAGAATTTTCTTTATGTATATAGCAATTCACTTTCTTTACGAAGTTGGATATAAAAGGCAAGCTTTTGATCTGATACTTAATATAGTTTGCTTTATTATAAGGAACAATAGGGGGAGCAACATGATAGTCAATAAACTCGACACAATGACCCATCATTTCGAGTGTCTTCTTAAGGCTGTATGCCTGAAGAAATGAGCCATAATTAACAACCCTCTGCATAGACATAATTCCAATATTCATATTACTTCCCTTCCAGCCCAATAGTCGTATATGCTATACCCATACTCTTCTGTGTCTTGAAAGCCAATACTCAATTTCGTAAAATATGCTCATTATATTAACAACCAAACTCTTATTCTTATTGAATGTTTATTGTTTATTTAAAACATACTCAATCAAAAGGAAACGTCATACACCAAAGCATCCTGCGCGGTCAAAATCCAAATAGCCCGAGAGATACAAAAGTAAAGAGATAGCTAAGTTATAATGCACCAAGCCAAGAATGATTCGGTCAATAATAAAACATTGTTGTGTCCCCAATCTTGCTCATGAATGATTATTCCAACGCGAATAAACACACTAACATTAAAAAGGAATCCACAGATGGTTATGAAGATATCTTCCGCTGTATGATTTGTCTGTAGCGCTAGGAGATCTTTCAGATACCGCTAACAAAGAAAACTCAATAGTTTCTCCATGGCCGTCCCTTCAGGTCATAATGCGCGATTGTCTTCAATAAAAAGCAACCTCTTCTTTGAATCCAGTAAACATCTGGCTTATGGAGGCTGTACCAAGGTATGTTCAAGCAAATGCCTCATGGGCCAGATGTGTGAACGGTTCGTCACCCTGCATTACTATAATTATTAGAGTGAGCACTTATGACGTAAAACGCTGTCCTTCGCTTCGGAAAATGTTCCCCTGAACATGAGACAGCAGAAATCCTGAAGAAAAAGGCGATAGCTTATCTAAAGCAACAATGATTTGTCACCGCGGACGAAGTAAAGATTTCGATGAAGCTCTTTTTCAGACAGTAGACCACATAGATTGCAGCATGGGACAGACCGTTCCTCGAATAATCAAGAGACCGTCCTTTTGTTGTTTGAGTGTTGATCAAAAATACTTTTTATCTTCTAAGAGAACCAATAGTAATACAAGACTATGGTGTCAAAAACAACCCTCATAATCTTAATAACCTTTCAGCAGCACTTGATTTCTTTAAATAATCAGCATTTTAGATAACGTGACTCTCATCCAATATCAAAATCAGCATGTTTACCAACGCTGAATCTTCACATTTATATGATAGATTCATTTTGAAACATCCTTCTTTGTAGCAGGTTTCATATATAGAAAATTCTTTCCACGCAAAACTCGAGCCATTATACATATTAATCCAATTATTAGCCACGTATCTAAATTTATAAGCTGTGTCAAAAAACCACTTGCTACATTTCTCGGCGCAATCAAAACCGCCTTAAGGACACACAGGCTCATAGCAACGTAAATAATTCCTTTTCCTTTGTAATTATAAAAATGTGACAACAAAAAGGCATAAAATGCATTCCAAAGCACAACACCAACATACCCAAAATCATGATAGGCTTCAGCAATATAACTTGATCCTAAGCCCCTCCCTGATAGATAAAACCTTGGGTCTCTAATATATGTGATTATTTGAGTGAAATTGTGACTATTCATCGCGCGTTCAACCGTTTGTGATCTATAAATAGGAAAATCAAAAAACATTTGTGTAATAATATTCTCTCTCAAATAATCAATTGTTTCGCCAAAAGAGTATATCTTATTGGGAATTTGGTTCTCATACATTTTCCCGAAACTTATTACATTCGCGCTAAAACCAAGCTCATTAAAAAAATTAACCACCTGAGATATGAGACTAATATCTCCAGATAAAGCTGATCCACCTGTAAATCGTACGGCCCCCCTTAAAAACAAGTATCCTAACAAAAAAGGAGATAGCATCAGTGCAATCATCAAATGTCTTCTCGTCAACCACGTCTCTCCGTTATTATTAATAAGGTTTCTGGTAAAACAATATAGAATTATAAGCAATACCGGAACGACAAAATCTGCTCTTCTTCCCGCCGCAAGCGCTAAAAGCGCTAAAAATAAATACATAACTACCGGTATCTTAGCCTCATTTCTATTAGGCATTGTTGCCAAATACATAAAAAAGCATACTTGAAAAGCATCACCCATCTTAGAAACTAAATACGGTAGAGAAGACGCATATAAAATATAATATTGTGAATAACCAAAAGCAGAGACGAATACGATTTTTTCTATAGCAACAATGACGGCGAAAATATATGTAGCATACAAACCGTACTTCGAAGCCATTCGTATACTAATATGAGTTTCATCATAATACTCTATTCCCTTATACGGTTCCTTAAAAAAACCATTTCTTAATCCACAGTTAAAACGAACCTTTTCATTTACACCATAGAAAAAAAATAGTGATAGCAGCGAAATAAACAAGCATAGTTTTGTATGAAATAGAATATCATCAGCTATTAAATAAATAGATTCTGACGGCATGATGATATTTGCTACAGTTCTACCAAGTAAAAAAGCAAAAAAAGCAACAAGGAAAGCCATATAAAACGCACGCTTATTAATGCTTTCAAGTGCATACAGAACATTAACTATCCATAACAATAGTACCGAAGTATCTAGGGCTCTATTACTCTCGGATACTATTGCAATTATAAAAAAACCAAGGCTCAGTACCAGTGCAAATAGTCTGGTCAGTTTTACGATAGGTTTTTCTTTCAATCTATACGTCCTCCTGCCATAAATTGAATAGTGTCATTTTCAATATTTGAAATTAATCATACACCTTCTCTTTTCTTTGTATGAACCTCTTGAATTTAAAAACACAATAATACAACTCCCCGAAATAATTCATAATAAAGAATATTATCTTTTCTAAAGGTCTAACCTTTTTATCGCCAATCACAATCGATATACTGTCCTTAAGATATGGCTTGATTTTCTTATAAACGCTTCTAAAATCTTTTGAGTCAACAGCATGACGTAAAGTAATATGTGCGCTTTTCCAAACTCTATATTGAGAAGCCTGAATAATATGCTTAATTTTTTTATTCTTAAGATACTGTCTCATTTCATTTGCAGCTATCATCAAGTCAAAATGTCTATCATCATAAGAATGATTCATGATGCTGTCAGATCTCTGCGTATAAATATAGTCAGTTTCTCCAGTGCAACACACCAATTTCGAATCATCAAACTGCTTATAAATAGTAAAAACATCCTCAAATAATCGATTAATTGGATAGGGATACTTCTCTACAATCTCTCTTTTATACAGTTTCCCCCAAGCATATCCTCGAAAAGAGCATTCATAACACAATTCAATCAATGCAGAATCATGATCCAGTGTAAAAGGATTTGTTTTAAAAGAAATCGTCTTTAAGACCTCATTTTTAGAATTCACAAATTCTTTTTTATATTGCGAAATGATGATATCTGCGCTTGAATCACAATAGCATTCATATAATTTTGCTAGAAAGGTTTTAGTCACATAATCGTCCGAATCAACGAATACTATTAGCGGAGATTTAGATACTTTAACGCCTTCATTTCTAGCATCAGAAAGTCCCCCATTCTTTTTATGAACAACAACTATCTTCTCAGGGTATTTTAGTTTATATTGATCACATATTTGCGGACACTTATCTGGAGATCCATCGTCAACAAGAATAATCATATAATCATTGAATGTCTGGTTCAACAAACTATCAACACATCGTTTCAGGTAGTTTTCCACTTTATACACCGGTACAATTACGTCTATCAACGATTCCATTTTATCCTCGTATTATAGTGTCATAGCCTTTTCTTTACCTTTTCTACTGGTTAGGCTATGCTGTTGAAGATGCTGTGGATTTGTTTTTTTCTCCTACCGCACAGACGGTTTTTGAGAGACTCCAACCACAGCCTCTTTGTCTAAATGTTAATCAGTAAGATACCGCATGACGGTTTATGTTGAACGAGGTTACAGCCCGCAAAGAGTTCTCTGGATTTTTAACAGAATCAATACACTTTAAGAAGGATCTTTTGATGATCTACGTTGGTATCGATGTCGCCAAGGACAAGCGCGACTGCTGCATCCTCGGCTCTGACGGAGAGATTCTGTTCTCTCCATTCACCATCCAGAACACGCTACAAGGATTCAATGCGCTTTATGAGAAGATCTGATTCCTGACCTCAGATATGTCAGAAATAAAAGTAGGTCTCGAGGCTACCGGACAATATCATCTCAACCTTCTGCGCTCACTCCTTGATAACAGCCTGCCCAGCTTTGTTATCAACCCGTTACATACAAATCTTTTCACAAAAGGTCAAAGCCTAAGAAAGACCATAACGGATAAAGTCGACGCTGCTTCGATTGCTATAATGTTGCTTTCCGATAGAACACTCAAGCCCTACTTAGAATCATCATACCACAACGAAGAACTAAAGTCTCTTACAAGATACCGCTTTGACAAGGTTCAGGAACGCGCCAGGCTTAAGACTTCTGTCTCCAGACTCGTCAGTATCCTCTTTCCGGAGCCGAAAAAGCTGGTTCCTACCCTTCACATAGCCTCTGTCTACGCACTGCTTTCCGAGTTTCCCGGCGCGTCTTTCATAGCCGCTGCCCACCTGACCCGTTTGAAAAAACTTCTCCACAATGCTTCAAATAAAGACCGTTATGGCAGGGATATGGCTGTTTCTATCCGTGATGCGGTATCTTTATCCATCGATTCCGTCCTCCTGGCAAAGTCTCTGGAGCTGAGACACACCATCCATCTCATTGAAACTCTGACCATGGAGATCAACGAAATCGAAGCTGCTGTCAAATGCAATCATGGATACGATGGATTCCCTCATCACCACGATCTCTGGGCTCAAAAACGGATGGGCGCCATGATTCTGGCTGAAATCGGCGAGTTCTCCCGGTTTGATAACCCTGATCAGATTCTTACTTACGCAGTTCTTTCTCCAACCATTTATCAGTCCAGCCAGCTGGCTCTTCCTATGCGCATATAGAAAAGTGTGGTTTCCGATACTTACGTTATGCTCTGTTCAATGCAACCCACTACGTCTATTTATGGGATTCAACCTTTAAATCCTTTCTAGCCAAAAAGCGGGAAGAAGGCAAGCATCATTATGTCGCGATTTCTCACGCCTGTAAGAAGCTTGTCTGAATCATCTACCAGATGCAACTGACTGGCGAGGCTTATCGAATCACCTAAACTTATTCTTACCCTCTTCTGTATGAGCATCCTCGTGGATGCTCTCTTTGTCATGCAGTTTTCAAGGTGCTTTCCGTCTGAACAAGTGCCTTCAATTCAGGCTTGCCTTTTAATAGTTAGTCTCTCATGTAAAAACAATTTACTATTAAATGTACTTTTATGCATGAAACGGTGAATGTGCTGTCGTTCTATGCGATTGAGACGAGACAGTCCCTCACTTTTACAAGGCAATTTCCTAACCAAACTAACGTCATCACAATTGAGAATGCCTAAAGCAACTCCAGATTCTTGGCATCATTACCATTGAGATTATCACGGAAATGACTACTATTCTTTGAGAAGCCTTGCGGAACTGCTCCATATATACTATGATTTTCATCACACTAATCAGAGCCACCCTCAAATACAAGAAGATGTTTTATCTGATGCAACAATGATTTGACGCTGTAGACGAAGTAAAGATCTCGACAAAGCTCTTTTTCCAGGCGGTAAACCATAGTGATTGCAGCATGGAACAGACCTTTCTTCGAATAACAAAGATGCCGCTGCTTTGTTGTTTGCGCGTTGTTTAAATGACTACAGGATAGCAATTGTCAAATCCTGCGTTACGGAATATCTGTAGCCGTTAGATACAAGTTTAACAACTGCTCTGAAACTTGGTTGATTTCATAACCTGCTTTTATAATCATATCTGAGGTATCTACTCTTCTTAAATTGCTATATTTTATTAGAGCATTTACCCATTCATCATAAGAATTTTCAATGCTCAAAAATGTTACATCATCACAAATTTTGACTTCTTTAGGCACTCGGTCAGACAAAATGCATGGTAGCCCTGCTGCCTGTGCCTCGACAGCAACTATACCAAGCCCCTCATACCTGGAGGGAAAGCAGAATATATCAATTGCTTGAAGGTAATCATACACATTGTTTACTGTACCACTAAAAATAACATCATCTGCATATCCCAAGACGCTTACAGCCTTCTCCATTGCTTGTTTATTCTTCCCATCTCCTATGAATATTAATTTGAGATTTGGAATACTCTTCTTTGCTCTTTCAAATACTTTTATTAAAAACTCTTGATTCTTCTGATCAGTTTCAAACCTACCAATATGTCCAACAAAGATTGCATCATTAATGCCTAATTCTGATCTTATTATTTCTCTTTTTTCTTTATTATAAGAAAATTTTTCAACATCTATGGCATTATGAAGAATCAACACCTTACCATGATTGAAACTTTTCTTTCCAAACGCAGTTATTGCCGCAACGTTTCCGCATGCAATCAATTGATTAGCATTATTTGCATTGAAACGGATAACTTTACTATATATTTCTTTAATCAGCCAATTTGATTTATGAAATATATAATTATAATCATTATGAGAATGTAGTATTCGTAATTTTACTCTAAATATTTTAGCAAATAGAATTGGCAATATATTTTCTGGCATATTGCAGTGTACAATATCAAATTTATTATTTTTGAACAATTCCCAATGTTCTATGACATTCCTCAGTTTTATTTCATGTGCTTTATATAAAGATAGCTTATGCACGGTAAATCCCATGTCTTTGAACAATTTCTCTCTTTTGGGATCTGATTCCAAATATACAACGGCATGCAGATCGAATATACTTCTTTCCATGTGAGAAAAGTAATTCTCGAATACTTTTTCAACCCCCCCATTATGAAACCCATATAAAAACAAGCACAGTCTTATCTTATAATCACCCATTCCTTATCTCCATTAGGAATTATATATATTACGTCTAGATATCACCGTCAAAAACGTCATCGCAAATATTATCACATCAAGGCCAAAAGAAACATGTTCTGCATAGTAAACATCATTCTTATATCGTTCCTCTAGTGTAGCACTGTTTCTCTTTAACGCTTGATTTAAGCCTGTGATTCCCGGGCGTACCTGGAATTTCCTCTTAATAAAATCAGTATAAGTTGCTTCGTTTCCCATAGGACTAGGACGCGGACCTATAAAGCTCATATCACCAATCAGGACATTAATGAACTGAGGCAGTTCGTCTAAACTTGTCTTTCGAAGAAATTTACCTATCTTTGTCTGCCTGTCGTCCTGTGCAGAATTATAGGTACTTCCATCTGTATTTCTAATATCCTTTGCGTTCATCTTCATACTGCGGAATTTGAACATCTTAAACTTTTTCATACCCTTGCCATATCGGGGACCAAGGAAGAAGACGGTTCCTCCATCTTCTATCTTTATTGCTATAGCGATCGGTATCCCGACCAATACAATAAAAGGTATTGCGATAATCGAGATAACAATATCAATTGCTCGTTTTATATAGTTCCTATATATCATTGTTTTCTCCAAACTTTTTCTACCCACAATCTCCATTTCCGAGATGAATGTATTATTTTCATCTCATATCTCTCATTATTTCTTTTACTGCTTCAAGAAAAGGATACTGCGCCTTAAAGCTAAGAATCTTTTCTGCTTGTTGACTATCCATATAAGATGAGAGGATATTCTCTTTTTCATTCCCTACTAGTACCGTCATCTCCGGGCTCATAACAGAACAAATTGTTTTTGCTATATCTTCATTTGTCAGGGCTTCACCGCTTCCTATATTGAAAGTGCCTGATAAATCAATGTGTTCTAATGCTAAACGAATTGCTCTCGCAGCATCTTTTGTATACATCATCTCTCGGCGAGCTATACTCACACAGTTTACGAATAACTGCTCATGCCTATAAGCCTGCCGGAAAAACTTATTAACCATATAATTGTTATTTTCGTTTGCACCATACAGATGGGCCAAACGAAGATTTTTTATATTAAACCCATGTGACCGATTAAACAGTTCGCCAAGTTGCTCACATGTCAGCTTATACAACCCATACATGTTTTTGGGATTTGCTTTCTGAGACTCCTTATAGGGCAATTCATGTCCCGAATAAACGGATATAGATGATGTATATACTATATTTTTTATACCTGCTCCTTTGGCTGATAAATACAAATTGTTTGTCATCTCAATCAAGCCAGAATAAAAAGCAAGATTATCGGCCACCTTACGTGAAGAAGCTAAATGCGCTATACCGTCATATCCCTCCGCAAGTATTTTTGTAAGGGATTCCATTGAATAATCTGTAACAACAAAAGGGATCCCATTCTTGGATCCAGATTTACGACTCAGAATAATCACATCATGCCCGTTTCTGATAAGTTCATTTATCAGATACCCTGCTAAAAAGCCATTTCCACCCGTAATGGCTATTTTCATCACCTATTTCCTCTTTGATCACAGCTTCCTGATATAATAACCAATCTTATCGTAACGTCCATTAACCGGGCGAATATAACCCCCAGTCTCATAATAATAGAAGTGATAAAGCACATCATCCGGGAGCTTAAGCTTTTCCCTATCCATATATGTCTTTGGTTCCTGGCACCAGAAAACCAACTCCATAGGAGTTACTTTGCCTGTCCATTTATCCAACTCGGACACATCATTAAAAAGCAAATGTTTAAATGTCAACTGCATAAGATTGACACCTGTAGCTCTCTCCAAAATGTTCCACATATGGCATCCATCAAGTCTTGGTGTCATTTCGATAATATACGGTTGATCATCCATTACCTTCATCTGGAAGTACACAGGCCCATTTAGAATTCCAATTCTGTTACAGGCATCTTCCAGAATCCGTGTCATCTTCTTTTCTGCTTCTTTGCTGAATTCCTTACCTGGAACTATATGACGATGGATTAACCCAGTATATTCCGGCCATGTGTCACGATCGGATGCGACTATAAAACGCAGTACTCCGTTAACCATATAACCATTTACAGACACTTCTGGACCATCAATATATTTTTCAACAATGACTTTGCCCTCTCTTGAGAACGACTTTGCCTTCTCAAAATGCTCTTCAAACTCCTCCTGAGAATTGATAAGGAATATACCCCTCTGCCCTTGGGCATCGGAAGGCTTAAGAATGGCAGGATACTCAATATTCAACTTTTCGATTTCTGACATCACCTGGTATGGAATATTGCCTTCACAGTCTCTAGTCAAAGTATCCCTCATAACATTTTTATGATTACAGATATATGAAGCTTCAGAGGTAACAAAATGAGGCATTCCAAGTTGTTCACTGATCCTGCATGCAACAGGCATCGCAAGATCTGACCCTGTAGAGTAAACCACATCGATATTATTATCTTGGATATGCTTTATAACGGCTTCTTCATCTAAGATGTTAATGATATCAAAGTGATCTGCGACATCGGCAGCGGGACCGTCTTTCGCCATCGCAATAGTGTATGTTTCGCAACCAAACTTCTTCAGTTCTAAAACAGCATCCATCTGTACAGACGCAACACCAAGAACCAGTACTCTCATTATCCTTCCTGCCTCTTTCTAAAGTCACTTGTTTCGTGCAGTAAAATCCCCAATCAACGTTCCTAATTCCACACCAATCAAGTCAATCCAGATATCAATGATCAGCTTCTAACAGTACAAAGATATAAACACCACAAGCACAAAGAACTCAGCCGCATATGCTAACTTCCTTAAAACGAAACCCACTCGGATGATGGTAAGAAATATCCAACCTTTCTTCACCCTACTACTGCTATGTACGCATCCTTCAAGCATTCACACACATACTCCACATCCTTATCGCTTAACAGTGTGTGCAAGGGCAACGTAATCAGGTTGTGGTAATAGTCATAAGCGTTTGGAAATTCACTACAGTCCTTCCCATATGCCGCCATCATCGGAAGCGGTTTGTAATGTACATTTGTAGCCACGCCAGCTTCTGCCATATGAATTATAATCTCATTCCGCTTCTCTACATCGATTTCAGGGATTCGGATCAGATAGAGATGGTTACTGCTGTCCATATCCAATTTCTCGCTGTGGACATGATGCATCAAATGAAATAGTCCTAGTTGATCACAAACAGCATCATATCTCTCCATGATTTCCACACGTCTATCGAGCAGCCCAAGATACCTGTCCAGCTGCCTCAAACCGATCCCCGCCATAATATCGGTCATATTGCACTTATACCAGGGCCCAATAATATCGTAT
>Ga0129307_1002503_pt1 | contig 14187 bp, 10 predicted proteins | sample P1105metagenome_FD_94437 | JGI IMG/M metagenome (GOLD analysis project Ga0129307, IMG submission 94437) | Capybara group fecal microbial communities from Wisconsin, USA - P1105 metagenome | ecosystem: Host-associated > Mammals > Digestive system > Large intestine > Fecal | place: USA: Wisconsin... | reverse complement strand
CCCTACGTCTTCCGCCGCCAGCATGCCGCCCTTCCAGAGCACGATCGCAAGCGCCAGCGAAGACGCAAAGCCGATCGTAGACGCAAACAGGCCGCGGAATCTGGCCGCTTTCACGGCCGTGCGGCGCATATTCGCCGTTTCATCGGTAAAGTCCCTGCCGATCCGCTCTTCCACGGTCAGCGTCTTGATGGTCCGCGCGCCGGTGATGCCCTCGTTGAAATTCCCGGTGATGCGGGAGTTGATCTCCCTCACCTGCCGGTTCAGACTGATGAGCCGCGACTGGAAAATACTGAACAGGATCACGATCAGCGGGATCACCGTAAGCACCAGCAACGCGAGGCGCGCGTTCACCGCCAGCATGACCGCCACCGCCCCGGCAAAGTAGGCCATCTGCCAGCTGCCCTCCACAAGCGACCAGGAAAACAGGATCCCGATACGGGAGGTATCGCTCATCACCCGTGAATGGATGTAGCCTACGCTGTTCTGATTGTAGTAGGAAAAGGACAGCGTCTGCAGGTGCGTAAAGGCGAGCCGCCGCAGGTCGCGGTTGACGGAGGATTCCATCTTCTGCGCCAGGTAGCCGTTGATATAGTTTCCCACTGCCGTCACCAGGATGGACAGCACATAGATCAGGATGAACCAGGGCAGGGTATCCAGCGTGCGTCCCGCCACAAAGTGATTCAGGGCATAGCGCTGGTAGAGCGGAATGATCACATCGATCACGCTGCCGAGAAAGCCCGTTCCGATCATGATCAGAATCTCTTTTCGGTAGCCGCTGATATACGGCAGGATCTTTGGAATGCCGAAGAAGGGCAGCGATGTCTTTTCTTTTTTTGCTTTATCCGGCATAGCGTCCTCCTTCCTGAGCGGTCTGTCCCGTCTGGATCTCATAGATCTGCTGATAGATGCCGCCCGCGCTCTTCAGTTCGTCCGGGATGCCGCGTTCCGCAACGCGTCCTTTTTCCAGCACCAGGACCTCATCTGCCTGCGAGAGGGTGGTGATGCGGTGCGAGATCAGGATCACCGTAGCCCCGGCAAAGTGGGACTTTAAGGCGGCGCGGATCCTCGCGTCCGTCTCCGTATCCACGGCGGAGAGGGAATCGTCAAAGATCATGATAGGGGCATGCTGCGCCAGCGTCCGCGCGATGGCTGCCCGCTGCTTCTGGCCGCCGGACAGCGTCACGCCTCGCTCGCCCACGAAGGTATCGTAGCCCTTTGCGAAATCCATCACGGTCTCATCCAGGCAGGCAGAGCGTGAGACCTCGCGGACTTCCTCAAGGCTCATCTCCGGCCGCATGATCGCGATGTTCTCCTTTAACGTGCGGGAAAAGAGGAAGGGCTCCTGCAGGACCATGCCGATGTTGCGGCGCAGGTACGCGGTGTCGATATCCTTCACGTCCGTGCCGCCGATGCTGATGCGTCCGCCGCCCTCCGGCAGCAGATAAAGCTTGCTTAAGAGGGCCATCATGGTGGATTTGCCGCTGCCGGTCCCGCCGAGGATCCCCAGCGTTTTTCCGGCCGGCAGGCGGAAGCTGATCCCGTGCAGCATCTCCGGACTGTCCTCATAGGCAAAGCTCACCTGATCAAAAACGATATCGCCGTCCATGGGAGGAGTGAGTCCCTTTTCAGAGGGCTTTTCCTCCTCCGCGGCCATGATATAGCTGATACGGTCCAGCGAAACGCCGGCCTTGCTCATCTCGGCAAGCATGCGGCCGAGCATGCGGACCGGCCAGACCAGCATCCCGTTGTAGGTGATGAAGGCGACATACTCGCCGGCCAGCATCTGCTCATTGATGCAGCGGACGGCGCCGAAGATCACCACGAGCATGACCTGCAGGCTGGCCAGGACGTCCGCGCTGCACCAGTAGCGTGCCATGATGCGGGCAAGCTTAAACCAGAGGTTCGTATAAGCCTCGTTCTGCGCGTCAAAGCGGTCCTTCTCCCGGCGTTCTCTGCCGAAGGCGCGCACCACCCGTACGCCGGTCAGATTTTCCTGCACCATCGCGGACAGCACGCCCTCTGCCTCATCCGCCTCCTCAAAGCCCTTCTCGATCTGCCGGGAAAAGATGAAGGAATAGATCAGGATCAGCGGCATGGGGATCAGGGCGATCAGGCTGAGCGTCACATCCATCCGCAGCATAAAGATAATGGACAGGATCAGCAGGATCACGATACGGAAGACCTGCGTGAGCTGCTCGGAGACAAAGTTCTTCAGGGTGTCGATATCCGAGGTGCAGCGCTGGATGATATCGCCCGTACGGTTTTTGCCGTGCCAGGAAAAAGGCAGGCGCTCGATATGCGTAAAGAGGGTATCACGCATGGTCTTGACGAGCGTCTCGGAAGCCTTGGTATCCGAGACCCGGAAGAGATACTGCGCGGCGGCCTTGACCGCGGCCACGATCACGATCGCAAGGGCCATGATCCACAGGTGCTCCGCAAGATAGCGGAAGCCGCCCGCCTTTTCCACGAGCCGAAGAACAAGCGGAGACTGCGTGGGCGCGGCACCGCCCAGCACATTGTCGATAGCCATGCGAATGATCTGCGGACTGATCATATCGGCCAGAGCACTGACGATCGCAGACAGGATAGCCGCGGCAAAAAGGAGCCTGCTCCCCTTCAGGAAGCGCCCCAGCAGCCGGATATTCTGTTTGGTGTTTTTCTTTTTCTTTTCCATATTTTTTTACACAAAAAAAGCGCTGCCCCAACGAGGCACGCCCATCACAAAAAGGTACAGGAAGCCAATAAGGGTCATACATGCAGACAATGGGTCTCCATTACATCAAAAGCCCTGTCTGCGTCGTATTCAGTTCAGCGGGAACTCTCCTCCCCAAAGGTTCTGATGATCATTGATACAGCCTCCTTTCCTTAATATTCAATCATCGGGAACAGACTAACACAAGCGCCCCTGTTTGTCAAGCCTCATCTTCCCTACTCTACTGCAGTTTTACTGAGCAAGAGGACCGTTTCCGGTCCTCCTGCGCTGTTTCGCTATCCGGCGGCTTACGACTCCTCTTCTCCTTCTTCTGCCACAAGACGGACGGCAATGCGCTCCTCCGGATCGTCGATGCCGTTGTCCGCTAACGCCTTGCTGCAGGTCTCGATCAGGTCAAAATAGGAATCCCAGTAGCGCGCGGTGTCGCACCAGCCCCTGACCGTGAAAATATAGGTGTCGTCGTCGACCGCCGTAAGGCGCGCGAAGGGCTCCGGATCCGGCAGAATGCTCTCACACTTCTTAGCCGCGCCGAGCAGCACGGATTTGACAAAGCTCTGATCGATATCATTGGTGATCTTGAAATCCAGATCGATCCTGCGGATGGGCTCCGCGGTCAGGTTCGTTACATTGGAGCTCATCAGGTCACCGTTCGGAATCAGGACGGTCCGGTTGTCCAAGGTAAGCAGTTTCGTATAGAAGATGCTGATATCGCTCACCGTGCCTTCTGCCCCTGCCGTTTCCACGTAATCGCCGATCTTAAAGGGCTTGAAGATCAGGATCAAAAAGCCTCCGGCAAGGTTTGCGAGAGCGCCCTGAAAGCCGAGGCCTACCGCAAGACCGCCGGAAGCGATCAGCGCGGCCACGCTCGTCATCGGCACGCCAAGGATCTCGATCAGCCCCACCAGAAGAACCATATACAGCAGGATCTTGACGACCTTTCCGAGGATGTTTTTCACCGTCGCATCCATTTTTGACTTTTCCAGCTGCTTAACCACCATCTTCATGAGGAATTTGATCAGCAGCAGGCCGAACACCAGCACCAGGATCGCCAGTACGATCTTGCCGCCGCTCGTTGCCCCGATATCAATGAGTTTGTTCATAAATTCATCCATGGTCTTCCTGCCTCCTGAGTGCATATTTGCTTTTCCGCTCTTGTATGTCAATCATAGCATAAACTCCCGCAATGTGAAAAGCCTTCTTTGACAAGTTTGCGGGATAACTGCGCCGTTTTTCGGAGAAAGCATATTCTTGACATTGCCGGAAAGCGTGCTATAGTTAAACCATCTTAATCGAAAGAGGAAATCACCTTGAACGCTATCAGTGAACTTCTGAAAAACTATCAGATCCCGAAGGTCGCGAAGGTCCGCGAGACCTTTAACAATGACGTCCTGGAGGACGTTGTCGGCACGCTGAGAAAAGGCCTTGAGGAAAAATGCGCCCCCATCGTCCCCGGTGCCCGCATCGCCATCACCTGCGGCAGCCGCGGCATCGATCAGTATGCAACGATCATCAGGACCGTTGCCGACTTTGTGAAGGAAAAGGGCGGCCAGCCCATCCTGATTCCCGCCATGGGCAGTCACGGCGGCGCCACCGCCGAAGGGCAGAAGGAAGTTCTCCGCCGCTACGGCATTACCGAGGAAGCCATCGGCGCGCCTATCCTGGCCAGCATGGAAGTCAACCAGATCGGCACCACGCCCCGCGGTCTTCCGGTCTACATTGACAAAAACGCCTGCGAATGCGACGGCATTATTCTGGTCAACCGCGTGAAGCTTCACACCTCCTTCCGCGGCAAATACGAAAGCGGCCTGCTGAAGATGATGGCCATCGGTCTGGCCAAGCAGAAGGGCGCGGAAATGACGCACTTCCTGCGTTTTGAAAACATGGCCTCCAATATCGAAATGGTCGGTACCGTGGGCCTGCAGAACCTGAATATCCTCTGCGGCGTTTCCACCATCGAAAACGGCTACAATCATCTGGCCGAGCTGCACGTTTCCCGCAAGGATGAGATCCTGGATACCGAGCCCGGCTATCTGATCTCCTCCCGCGAACGCATGCCCCGCATCGCCCTGGATGAGATCGACGTGCTCATCGTGAACGAGATCGGCAAAGAGATCAGCGGCACCGGCATGGATACCAATATCATCGGACGCTATCACACGAACGCGGCCTCCGGCGGCCCCAACACCATCAAGCTCGGCGTGCTGAACCTGACCGAAAAATCCGAAGGCAACGGCAACGGCATGGGCCTTGCGGACTTCATGCCGCAGCATATGTTCGACCAGGTGGATCTGCAGGTCTCATACATGAACACCATCACCTCCACCGAACCGAACTCCACCCGTATCCCCATGATCCTGGCCAACGACAAGGAAGTCTTCCAGGCCGGCGTGAAGCTTTGCGGGCAGATCAACAACGACGATATCCGCCTGGTCATCATCCGCTCCACCAAGTATCTGGACGAAGTCTATATGTCCGAAGCAGCCGTGAAGGCCGCGGTGAAGCCGGTCGAGGTGATCGGACCGTACGAAGATGTTCCGTTTGATGAAAACGGCAACCTGACGCTGTTTGCCTAAGGCACAGCAGGGCAGGTTCTTCTCTCCGCCCGCAACGGGCAGAATCATTCTGTAAGCAGCTCCGCTGTAAGAAGGCGGAGCTGCTTTCACTGACAGGTGGGTTTTTATGTCTGATGTTTTATCCGGAAAAATAGGCGATCCCGGCCTTTTAAGCGAAGTCCTCGGCGCCTATTCCTTTCCCGGCAGTGTGATCTCCGCGGAGCCGTACGGCGAAGGCCATATCAATGACGCCTTTCTGATCCGGGTGCAGAGCCCTGAAGGAAAGCATCCCCGCTATATGCTCCAGCGCATCTCCCGCGAAGCCTTTCCGCACCCGGAAGAGCTCATGGCGAATTTTGTCGCCGTCACCTCCTTTCTGCGCCGCAAGATCATGGCACAGGGCGGTGACCCCGAGCGGGAGACCTTAAGCCTGATCCGGACGAGGGGCGGAGCGGATTTTTATACCGACAGCCATGATCAGGTCTGGCGACTGGTCCCCTTTGTAGAAGGAACCGTCTGCCTGCAGGAAGCAACTCCGGAGCTGTTTGAGGCTTCTGCCCGCGCGTTCGGGCACTTCCAGCGGCTGCTGACGGACTATCCGGCGGATACGCTCTATGAGACCATTCCCCATTTCCATGATACCGAAGACCGGCTGGAAAAATTCAGGGCTGCACTGCGGGGAGACGCCGCCGGCCGGGCCGCCGGCATTCCGAACGAGATCCGCTTCGTAAAAGAGCGGGAAGCGGACTGCTCCGTTGCCATGGACGCCCTGAGGCGCGGCATCCTTCCTCTTCGCGTCACGCACAACGACACCAAGCTGAACAACATTCTCTTTGATATACAAAGCGGTGAAGGCATCTGCGTGATCGATCTGGACACGACCATGCCCGGGCTGTCGATCTTCGATTTCGGGGATTCCATCCGTTTCGGCGCCAACCACTGCCGTGAGGACGAAAAGGATCTCTCCAAGGTCAATTTCGATCCGGCCCTCTATGAACGCTACACACGCGGCTTTCTGCAGGGAACAGGCGGCTGCCTGACCCAGGCGGAACTCGACTACCTGCCCTGGGGCGCAAGGATCATCACGCTGGAGCTCGGCATTCGCTTTCTGACGGACTATCTGAACGGTGACCGCTACTTCCGGACCGCTTATCCGGAGCACAACCTCGTTCGCTGCCGCACGCAGTTCAAGCTGGTGCGGGATATGGAAGATCACTTCGCCGAAATGCAGGCGATCGTGCAAAAATATGCCGGGACGCACTGAAGCGCCCCCGCATATTTTTTCCTCTGTACTGATTATCTTTTCTCTTCTTTGATCCGCACGCGAAGGTCTTTAAAGAACTCCTGCAAAATGGCACTGCATTCCTCCTGCAGCACACCGGTGGTGATCTCCACCTGGTGGTTGAACTCCGGCATTTGCAGCAGGTTCAGGATGGAGCCCGCGCAGCCCGCCTTCGGGTTCATGGTCCCGATGACCACGCGGTCGATGCGGGACTGGACGAGCGCCCCCGCGCACATCTGGCAGGGCTCAAGGGTCACGTACATGGTGCAGCCTTCCAGCCGCCAGTCGCCGAGCTTCCGGCTGGCCTTGTCGATCGCACTGATCTCGGCGTGTGCAAGCGTGGAATGCTTGTGCAGGCGTTCGTTAAAAGCCCGCGCGATGACTTTGCCGCTGCTCACGATCACGCAGCCGATCGGGATCTCGCCGAGTGCTGCCGCCCGCCTTGCCTGGTGCAGGGCTTTTTTCATATATTTTTCATCTTCGTTCATCGCATCCTGCCTCTTCTTATGTCTGCCGCAGCCACTATTTTTATTGATTATAACACAGTGTCCTGCCTGCGGCAAGCAGTCCTGAAGCTTCAAAAAGTTCAATTTTAACCCCAAAAGCGGCTCCGTGCCACTTTATTTTTGAACTGGTCTGTGCTATTCTTAAGATAGAAAAACGTTCGTGAGAATACTTTTGTCAATATCAAGGAGGATCGATCATGATTATTGGCTGCCCCACCGAGATCAAGGCCCAGGAGGGCCGTGTCGGCGTTACCCCTGCGATGGTCTATGCCTTTAAGAAGGCCGGCCACCGCGTACTGATCCAGAAAGGTGCAGGTCTTGGAAGCGGCTTTGCCGACGAAGAATACAAGGCAAACGGCGCTGAGATCCTGGAGACCGCAAAGGAAGTATTTGACGGGTCCGATATGATCATCAAGGTCAAGGAACCCCTGCCGGCCGAATACGACCTGTTTCATGAAGGACAGATCCTGTTCACCTACCTGCATCTGGCTCCGGATCCCGAGCAGACCGAAGCCCTGCTCCGTAAGAAGGTCATCGGCATTGCCTATGAGACCGTGCAGCTTTCAAGCGGCGCGCTGCCGCTTCTTTCCTGCATGAGCGAGATCGCCGGCCGCATGGCCGTGCAGGTGGGCGCGCATCTTCTCGAAACGCCTGTGAGCGGCGGCAGAGGCATTCTGCTTTCCGGCGTTTCCGGTGTGGAAAAGGGCCACGTGGTCATCATCGGCGGCGGCACTGTCGGGACTAGTGCCGTGAAGATCGCCATCGGCATGGGCGCGAACGTGACCGTCATCGACATGAATGCCCAGCGTCTGGCCTATCTGGACGATGTCTTCGGCAGCCGCATCCAGACTCTGATGAGCAATCCCTTCAACATCGCGAAGGCCGTGGAGAGCGCGGATGTGGTCATCGGCTGCGTGCTCGTGCCCGGACGCCGCACGCCTGTTCTCGTGACCAATGAGATGGTCTCCCACATGAAGCGCGGGAGCGTCCTTATTGACGTTGCCATCGACCAGGGCGGCTCCATCGAGGCCATCGACCGCATCACCACGCACGCAGACCCCTTCTATACCAAAGAAGACGGCATCATCCGCTACTCGGTCGCGAACATGCCCGGCGCCGTGCCCAGGACCTCCACGCTGGCCCTCACCAACGTCACGCTGCCGTACGCGCTTAAGATCGCAAATCTCGGCGCGGAAGGCGCCTGCAAGGCCGATCCTGCCATTATGAAAGGCCTGAACGTCTACAAGGGCCTGCTGACCTACAAGGGCGTGGCCGACGCGCAGAACCTGCCGTATACCCCGGCTGAGGAAGCGATCGGATAAAAGCGCAGAGGAAACAGGAAAACTCTACGCCTGCCCCTGCGGGTGTCCGGCTCAGGATGACAAAGGAGCTTCCGTAAGCGCAAAAAGAGCGATCCCTTAACGGGACCGCTCTTTTTGCGTAAGCAGGGCTTATTGCCCACTCAGGTATTCGTCAATGGCCTTTGCGGCGACCTTGCCGGCGCCCATGGCGGAAATGACGGTGGCCGCACCGGTCACGGCGTCTCCGCCGGCGTAGATGCCCTTGCGGCTCGTCAGGCCGTCCTCATTGACCACGAAGCCGCCGTGACTGTTCACTTCAAGGCCCTCGGTGGTGTCCTTGATCAGCGGGTTCGGGGAGGTGCCGATGGCGATGATCACGGTATCGGCTTCCATCTCGTAGATCGCTCCGGGGATCGGGACAGGGCGTCTTCTGCCCTTCGCATCCGGTTCGCCCAGCTCCATCTCCTGGATGCGGGCGCCGCACACAAAGCCGTTGCGCTCGTCGCGAGGATTGTCCGGATTCTTAAAGCCGAGGATCTCGACAGGGTTCCTGAGCAGCTGGAAGTCGATGCCTTCTTCGATCGCGTGTTCCACTTCCTCGCGCCTTGCCGGCAGCTCCTCCATGGAACGGCGGTAGACGATGGAGACCTTTTCAGCGCCAAGTCTGAGCGCGGTACGGGCCGCGTCCATGGCCACGTTGCCGCCGCCGACCACGATCACCTTGCCGCCCTTCATGACCGGCGTATCCGGGTTTTCGTTATACGCCTTCATGAGGTTGTTGCGGGTCAGAAATTCGTTGGCGGAGTACACGCCCTTGAAGGACTCGCCGGGGATGTTCATGAAGTTCGGCAGACCGGCGCCGGAGCCCACAAAGACCGCTTCATAGCCTTCTTCAAAGAGCTCGTCGATGGTCAGGGTCTTGCCGATGACGACGTTCGTCTCAAGGTCGACGCCGAGCTCCTTCAGGGTCTCGACTTCCTTCGCGACGATGGCCTTCGGCAGACGGAATTCCGGAATGCCGTAGACCAGCACGCCGCCTGCCTTGTGCAGGGCTTCGAAGATGCTTACGCTGTAGCCCTTCTTCGCCAGATCGCCCGCGCAGGTAAGGCCGGAGGGACCGGAGCCGACGATGGCCACGCGGTGGCCGTTCGGGGCAGGAGCCTTGGCCTTTTCGGTGGCGTTCGCATTGTGCCAGTCTGCCACAAAGCGCTCCACGCGGCCGATGCCGACCGGTTCGAAGCGGATGCCCATGGTGCACTTGCTCTCGCACTGAGTCTCCTGCGGGCACACACGGCCGCAGACGGCAGGCAGAGAGGACGTCTTGTTGATGACCTGATAAGCGCCTTCAAAATCGCCGGTCTTAGCCAGCTGAAGGAAGGCGGGGATATCGATATTCACCGGGCAGCCGGCGATGCAGGGTTTATTCTTGCAGTTCAGGCAGCGGTTCGCTTCCGCGATCGCAAGCTCTTCGGTATAGCCGAGAGCGACCTCATTAAAGTTGTGCGCACGGACCTCGGGGGCCTGGCTGGGCATTTCATGTTTTTTCGGATCGAGTGCCATAACTTACCTCCTTCAGCCCTGGGCCTGCTTAAGCAGATTGCAGGCTTCTTCGTATGCGTGATGCTCTTCGGGAATATACATGCGGCCGCGGGACATGGCTTCGTCAAAGTCGATCTCGTAGGCATCAAATTCGGGGCCGTCCACGCAGGCAAATTTCGTGACCTTCGTGCCGTCTTCCTTGACCAGGGTCAGGCGGCAGCCGCCGCACATGCCGGTGCCGTCGATCATGATGGGGTTCATGGAGACGCGGCAGGGCACGCCGTAAGGCTTCGCGGTCAGGGCGGTGAACTTCATCATGACGCCGGGGCCGATGGCCAGGACCAGGTCAAAGCGTTCGCCGGCTTCCAGCATTTCCTTAAGCGGCACGGTCACGTTGCCCTGACGGGCATAGGAACCGTCATCGGTCATGACGATCAGTTTATCGGAACAGGCACGGAATTCGTCCTCCAGGATCAGCAGGTCGATGGAACGGAAACCGATAATGGACGTGACTTCGATGCCCTGCTTGTGCATGGCCTCTGCAACCGGGAGCGCAATGGCGCAGCCTACGCCGCCGCCTACGATGCAGACCTTCTTCAGGCCTTCCATCTCGGTGGGACGGCCAAGAGGGCCGACAAAATCAGCAACAGAGTCCCCCTCTTCCTTCTGGTTCAGCAGGAAGGTCGTTTTGCCGACGATCTGGAAAATGATCTTGACCGCGCTGCGTTCGGGATCGGTGCCGGCAACCGTCAGCGGAATGCGCTCGCCCTCATCATTCACACGCAGAATGATAAACTGACCGGGTTTAGCCTTTTTGGCTACGAGCGGCGCTTCGATCTCCATCTGAGTCACGTTCGGATTCAGAACTTTTTTGGAAAGGATCGGATACATAAGCTTTCTCCTTGAGATAAACTGCTGTAAGATTTACAACTTAAAAAATTATAGCGCATTTTTGGCAGAAAGTACAGTCAAAAAAACAATGTTTTGGCTTCGCGTTTCAGGCTTTGAGGAATCTATTGACGAAAGGCGCCGCCGCCTGCTATCATAAGGCAGGAAAAAGGAGACAGATCATGTTTGAAACTGTTTTGGAAGAGATCCGCCGGGCAGATACGATCATCCTGTACCGGCACAAAAATCCTGACGGCGATGCGCTCGGCAGCCAGATCGGCCTGCACGCCCTGCTCCGGGAGAATTTCCCGGAAAAGACCGTTTATCAGGTGGGCGATGAAGCCGGGCGCTATGCTTTCATGAAGCAAAGCGCGATGGATGACGTGCCGGACGAAGTCTTTGCCGGAGCGCTTGCCATCATTCTGGACTGCGGCGCGTCGCATCTGGTGAGCGATGAGCGCTGGCGCCTTGCCGCCCGGAGCGTTCGCATCGATCATCACCTCTTCTGCGGGAAATTCTGCGACGAGGAGGTCATCGACTCCGGCTTTGAAAGCTGCTGCGGCATGATCGCTCTGCTGGCGCAGGAGCAGGGCCTCCGGCTCACCCCGCTTGCCGCCGAATCGCTCTACACCGGCATGGTGACGGATTCCGGGCGCTTCCGCTTTGACAGCGTAGGAGCGCGTACGCTCCGCCTGGCCGCCTGGCTGAGGGAAGTTCCCTTCGATACCAATGCGATGTACCGGAACCTCTACAGCGAAGACCTTTCCGCCCTGAAGCGCCGCTCCGCCTTCATCGACCGCATTCAGCTGAGCGATCACGCTGTCGCCTGGGTCTATACGAGCGCGGCCGAGATCGCCGCCATGGGGGTCACGCCCTTTGACGTCTCCCGCGGCATGGTGAACACGATGGCGGACCTGAAGGGCGTCCGCATTTGGGTCAATTTTGCCGAAGCGCCGGGGGAAGGGGTCTACTGTGAGCTCAGATCCAGCGGCGTCAATATCAATCCCATCGCCGTGAAATACGGCGGCGGCGGACACGCGGCAGCCTCCGGCGCCACGGTGCCCGATCACGAAACTGCCATGGCCATGCTGGCCGATCTTGATACCCTCGCAAAGGAGACCGCAGAAAATGACTAAGGATATGGCACTTGCCGTTTTGCATAAGATCGAAGAATACGACCGCATCGTCCTCTCCCGGCACCTTCGCCCGGACGGAGATGCCGTCGGCTCCACAAAGGGTCTGCAGGCCATACTGAAAGCCAGCTTCCCGGAAAAGGAAGTGCTGTGCATCAATGAGGACTATGCGGACCAGACCGCCTTCCTGGGTCCTGAGGATGCGCAGATCCCGGAGGAAGGCTATCAGAACGCGCTCGCGATCGTGTGCGACTGCGCGGAGCCCGGCCGCATTGCCAACAAGCTCATCACCAGGGCGAAGGAAATGATCTGCTTTGACCACCATGTGGAGGAGCAGCCCTACGGAGACATTTCCGTGGTAGAGCCGGAGCTTTCCAGCGCCTGTGAACTCATCGTCAACTGGTACCGCCTGCTTGAAGACAAGCTGGTACTGAACAAGGAAGCCGCGACCTATCTCTACGCCGGCATGGTGACGGACTCCGGCCGCTTCCGCTTCGATTCGACGACCGGCGAGACTCTCCGCGATGCTGCGCTCCTGTTGGATAAGGGTGTTGAGACCGAACCGCTCTACGCGAACCTTTACATGGAGGATTTCGACATTCTGAAGTATCAGGCCTACGCCTACGGGCAGATGAAGCGCACGGAAAACGGCGTGGCCTATCTCTTCGTTGATAAAGCGATGAAGGAGCAGTTCCGCCTGACCCCGGAACAGGCCTCCAACTCCGTCAACCTCATGGATACCATCAAAGGGAGCCTCATCTGGCTGGCCTTTATCCAGTATGACAAATTCATCCGGGTAAGGCTGCGCTCCCGCTTCGTGCCGATCCGCGAGCTCGCGGCGGAATATAACGGCGGCGGCCATGACATGGCAGCCGGTGCTACCATCTACAGCGAAGAGGAAATGCAGGAAATGATCCGCAAGGCGGACGCTATCCTGAAGGAATACAAAGAGACCCATGAGGGGTGGCTGTAGGTCGATCATTGAAAAAGAAAACGCTCCGGCGCGCAGCCGGAGCGTTTTTGTGTTGCAGAGCTTCTGTTCTTCTGAAGCTCTTTTGCGTTATTCGCCTTTGGTCACGGCGTCGAGCGTGCAGCCCTTGCCGAATTCAAAGGTGTCTTTGTAGCGGGTCAGGTTGCCGGTCACGGTGATGGTATCGCCTTCCGCCAGATCCTTGGCGCCTTCGCCGCTGAGGCGGTAGGCTTCCATCGGATACTCTTCCAGTCCGGCCACCACGAAGTCGACCGTGATGTTCTGGTACTCATCGCTCCAGGCAGACGGGATGTTCGTGATGACGCCGGTCAGGGTCTTCAGGCCTTCGAAGGATTCGCCGGATTCCAGCTGATAGACATCGAGGACAGTCTTGACATCAGGCAGAAGTTCCGCCGGGATCAGCTTGCAGCCCTTGTCGAATTCGATGGTGCCCTTGTAGTTCTTCAGGGTACCGACGACCGCGATCGTATCGCCCACAGCCAGCTTATCCGCGCCTTCGCCGGACAGACGGTAGCACTGGATGACCTTATCTTCCATGCCGTCCACGATCATGTTGACGGTGATATTCTTGTACTCCTCGCTCCAGGCGGTCGGGATCTCGCTGATCACGCCGGCCAGCACGGTCGGGTTCTTCTGGGCCTGGCCATCTTCCAGCGTATAGGCTTCTTCCACGGTCTTCGCCAGATTCAGGATCTCGCCCATGCCGACAAGCACGCAGCCCTTGTCAAATTCAATGGTGCCCTTGTAATTCTTAATGATGCCTTCCACGGTGATCTTGTCGCCGACAGCCAGCTTGTCCGCGCCTTCGCCGGAGAGACGGTAGCACTGGATGACCTTATCTTCCATGCCGTCCACGATCATGTTGACGGTGATGTTCTTGTACTCCTCGCTCCAGGCGGTCGGAATCTCGCTGATCACGCCGCACAGGCGGTAAGCTTCATTCGTCGCCTCGCCGTCTTCCAGTTCATAAGCCATGTTCACGATCTGGTCATAGCGGCTGATCACCACGCCCTTCGGCAGCATGTGCGCAAATTCCACGCTCAGCTTGTTGCCGGCGGCATCTTCCACGGTGCCGGTCAGGACATATTCGGTGTCGGCAGCCGCGGACTTGTTGATCACCACGGTCCAGCTCTTGCCGTCTTCGGCCTTGGTCGGGACAGCGTCTTCGGTATTGGTCTCCCAGGTGACCGGGTATTCATCCGCGCCGATCTTGATCACGCCGGTCAGGACGTAATCGTCAGCGGTTTTTACGGGGTTGTCCTTGTAGATCGCCCGCAGGTAT
>Ga0129307_1002502_pt1 | contig 14188 bp, 12 predicted proteins | sample P1105metagenome_FD_94437 | JGI IMG/M metagenome (GOLD analysis project Ga0129307, IMG submission 94437) | Capybara group fecal microbial communities from Wisconsin, USA - P1105 metagenome | ecosystem: Host-associated > Mammals > Digestive system > Large intestine > Fecal | place: USA: Wisconsin... | reverse complement strand
ATACAGTGAACTCTGAATGCCACTGTACTTTGGAATGTGCTTACAAAGCATAATAGCTGCGTCTAAGTCTGGAAGGATTGCCCACAGTGGAGTATCGAGATACTGATCTGTTATCTCGTCCTTATCATCCTGTAATGCAGATGCATTCTGTACAGGTACATCAGATGTAGTCCTAGAACCCATGCCTGGTGCATTCTTTGTGGAAGAAAGTGTTTCCTGTAATCCTGTTAAATGCTTTTTGAGTTCCTCTATAGCTGTTGCCAAACCAGAACTAGAATCTGGGGAAATGAGCAACGCAACATCTCCTTGTGGCATAACTGTCATCTGTACGCTGTAAGCTTTAGCGTGTGTTTCAATACCAAGTGTTTCACATGCCTCTGCTAAAATGTCCCGGATAAAGCTTTGGGTCTTTTCCTGGTCACTGACGAAATCTCCAAGCTCCATGCCGTTCTGTTCCATTTCTTCTTTAGTGATGACGCAACGAATCTTGTCTTCACCTATCTTCTTGAACTTCATCAGCTCCCCTCCTTTCACAGTCTTTCGAGGTAAGTAAAGTGTAGCAAATCCAAGTCAATGTGTCACGGAATTTTCTGAGTAATTTATCTGAATTTTATGTGAACATCGGCTTGTTGTATATACAACTTCTCCTACTACTATTTTACAACACCTATGATAGAATTGATATCCTCAATATTTTTGCGAATCATATAATCTTTGACCCCAGCTAAAATATCCACCGTTGCAGTAGGATTAAAGAAATTTGCTGTGCCAACAGATACTGCTGTTGCGCCTGCCAACATCATTTCCACTGCATCTTCCCAAGTGCCAATGCCTCCCATTCCAATGATAGGAATCCTTACAGCATTGGCACATTCATATACCATTCTCACTGCTATAGGATGGACTGCTGGACCAGACATACCACCGGTCTTATTTGCTAGAACAAAGCTTTGACGCTCAACATCGATTTTCATTCCTGTAAGAGTGTTTATAAGTGAAATGGCGTCTGCTCCACCGGCCTCTGCCGCCTTTGCCATCACCTTGATATCTGTAACGTTAGGTGAAAGTTTCATAACAATAGGCTGCTTGGCATGTGCTTTTACCAGACGAGTGATTTCTTCAACTGCCTTTGGATCCTGTCCGAAAGCAATTCCGCCTTCCTTAACATTAGGGCAAGATATATTGATTTCTAACATATCTACGCGGCTTTCTGAAGATAATCTGTCAACCACTTCAATATATTCTTCGGCTGAATGTCCGCAAACATTAACCAAAACTTTCGTGTCCACAAATTGTTCAAGAAATTTTAAATCTCTCTCACAGAATACTTCCACTCCTGGATTCTGCAAACCAATAGCATTTAGCATGCCTGAGCTTACCTCAGCAATACGTGGTGTTGGATTGCCTGGCCATGGCACATTTGCAACACCTTTGGTAACAACAGCACCAAGCTGATTTAAATCTACAAACTCCGAGTATTCCATTCCAGAACCAAATGTACCGGAAGCTTCCATAATTGGATTTTGAAATTCTACTCCTGCGATGGTAACTTTTGTGTTCATTATAATTCTACCTCCGTAGCTAAGAATACTGGACCGTCCTTACATACTCTCTTATTGTGAACGTGGCTATGGTCATCTACCTCAGTAGATTTGCATACGCATCCCAGACATGCGCCAACACCACATGCCATACGCTCTTCCATGGAAACGTAGCATTTAATACCATGCTCCTTGGCATAGGCTGCAACACCTCTAAGCATTGGCTTTGGACCGCAAGCATAAATCACATCTGCCTGTAGATTGTTTTCATTCATAGCATCTACAACAGTACCATGCACACCTACCGAGCCATCATCTGTTGCAATGATAAGCTCTGCAGCAACATCTGTGAACTCTTCAGTGAGAAACATATCGTCATTTCTGTAACCCATAACTGCTGTTACAGAACCTGGCAACTGCTTTGCAAGCTCAAGCATTGGAGGAACACCAATTCCACCTCCAACGACTATGGACTTTTCTCCTTCAAGTGGAAAACCGTTTCCAAGAGGTCCCATAACCTCTACTTCATCGCCAGAAACCAGCTTTGAGAACTCGTTGGTTCCTGCACCAACTACTCTAAATACCACTCTAAGAGTAGAAGCCTCCTTATCTATCTCGCAAATACTTATTGGACGAGGCAAAAGCTTGCTGCCGTCCTTTGAAAAAATATTGATAAACTGACCAGGAATAGCATCCTTTGCTGCAGTTGTCTTTATCTTAAGGCTGTATACGCCCTGCGCCAGATTTTTTGATTCTATAATTTTTGCAGTTTCTTTTACTTTCATTAATTAAACTCCTTTTCCCCTCATCAGGGTCATTCTGCACCCAAAATTTCTCCTGCGCTACACTCAGTGCAGCAAACCCATGAGAGAATTATAATGCAGAGCGAATATCTGCAAGCATATCTTCAACCGCTGCTCTACTTGCATCAGCAAAATTGGCCTCTCCGAACTTTGCATATTTCTCCTGCTGGTATGCAGCAATTATTCCACGGCTTGAATTTACAATTGCTCCAAGGCCGTCTTCATTAAAGAAGTTAACAAGGTCTGCACCCTTGCCACCCTGTGCACCATAACCAGGTACTAAGATATATGTATGAGGCATGAGCTTGCGAAGCTTTGCTCCCATTTCTGGATATGTAGCACCTACAACAGCACCAACATTTGAGTAGTCGCCCTCGCGAGTATCAGCACCCCACTCCTCAATCTTTTCAGCCATATGCTCATAGAGAGGTCTGCCATCAATGAGTCTATCCTGGAACTCTCCTGATGAAGGATTAGATGTCTTGCAAAGTACAAAGATACCCTTGTCCTCCTCCTTGCAAACATCAACAAATGGCTTAACACCATCTGTTCCAAGGTAAGGATTAACTGTAGCCATATCTGCATCAAATCCCTTAAATGTATTGTCACCAACCTGCACTGAGCCAAGATGTCCAAGTGCGTAGGCTGTAGATGTAGAACCAATGTCGCCGCGCTTGATATCAGCGATAACTACAAGGCCAAGTTTCTTTGCATAATCTACCGACTTCTTGTAAGCAATAAGTCCTGGAATGCCATAGCTTTCATACATGGCGATTTGTGGCTTAACAGCTGGAATCAAGTCTGCAGTAGCATCCATAATCTGCTTGTTGTAATCAAACATTGCCTCACCAACAGCCTCAAGTGTCTGACCCATCTCTGAGATGTACTTGTCCACAAGCGACTTTGGCATAAGCTTCATTGTAGGGTCGAGGCCTACAACTATAGGAGCATTTTTAGCTTGAATTTGAGTTATTAGTTTTTGAATCATAATGTATCCTTTCTTAAATACGCATGTTACGCTTCGTATACTAAGCGTCCACCGTAAATTGTTTTAACTACCTTACCCTGTACCTTGCGGCCTTCGAATGGCATATTCTTGGATTTGCCAACAAAGTCTGCAGCGTGAATCTCATATTCAACCCTAGGGTCAAAAATTGTTATATCTGCTGCCTTTCCTGTAGCAATATTTCCCAAGTCGCCGCGGCCAAGAATCCTTGCTGGATTGCTGCTCATATATGCAGCCATAGTAAGTGGTGTGATGAGCCCTGATAAGACGAGCTCTGTATATGTTAAGCTTGCAGATGTCTCCAAACCTACGATACCAAATGGTGAAGCAAAGCCCTTGGCCTTTTCCTCAGCGGTGTGTGGAGCATGGTCTGTGGAAATGACCTCAAAGACCCCCTCAGCAAGGCCCTTTCTAAGGGCTTCCCTATCGGCAGCTGTTCTGACTGGTGGATTCATCTTGTAATTGCCATCTCCTGGCACGATGTCATCCTCTGTGAGTGTAAAGTGATGAGGGCAAACCTCGCCTGACACCTTAACACCTCTGGCCTTAGCCTCCTTGACTATGTCATAGCTTTCTTTGGTTGAGCAATGACAAAGATGAAGTGTTGCTCCTGTCTCCTCAGCCAACATAATGTCACGCATCTCAATTATATTTTCAACAGCATTACTAATGCCCTTTTCACCCATGGAATCAGACTTGGCACCAAGGTTCATAACTCCACCTTGCACCAAATTAATATCCTCGCAGTGGGCAAGTACCGGAACATTTTCCTTAGCAACAATCTTCATTGCCTCACGGTATAAGCCAGAGTCCATAACGGATTTACCATCCTCAGAAATAGCTGGTATCCCAGCATCAATCATTCCCTGTAAATCAGAAAGCTCCTTGCCTTCCATTCCCTTGGTAACAGAACCAACCTGAAGAACCCTTGTAAGGCCAACCTCTTTAGCCTTGTTATGAACATAATTTACAAGCTCTGGGTTATCTACAACAGGCTTGGTGTTTGGCATTGCAAGCACTGTTGTAACACCGCCTCGTGCTGCCGCCTTTGAACCAGTCTCGATGTCTTCCTTTTCAGTCTGACCTGGATCCCTAAAATGTACATGCATGTCGATGAATCCGGGGAACACATAACATCCCGACGCATCAACCACCGTATCAGAAGAAACGGGAACAATATCAGCCTCTACAGCTGAGATAATGTTCCCGTCTATCTTAATATCTAATAATTCATCTGTATTTGTTGGAGGGTTTAAAACTCTTCCATTTTTGATTATAAGGCTCATGTTATTCCTCTCTTTCAACGTTCTTTAAAAAACCCCTTGGCCGCCACTTAAAAGTAGCAGCCTCAGGGCAATACATTTAAAGCTTTGTTGTAACAAAAATATCGTATATAGCCTTAACAGCTGTATCGAAATCTTCGTTTTGAACACCGATGATGATGTTGAGCTCTGAAGAGCCCTGATCAATCATGCGAACATTTACGTGTGCGTGGCTAAGTGCTGAGAAGATACGTCCAGCAGTACCACGTGTGCTCTTCATACCACGACCAACGACTGCGATAAGTGCAAGGTCTGACTCGATTTCGATTGAGTCTGGTGAGCAATTTCTATGGATAGCAGAAACAACTGCCTGCTCTTTGTTGATGAACTCGTCCTCGTGAACAACAACTGTCATTGTATCGATACCTGAAGGCATGTGCTCGATGTTGATTCCGTTGTCCTCGAATGCCTGAAGCGCCTTACGACAGAAACCAACCTCTGAGTTCATAAGAGACTTTGTAATAAGTACTGTACAGAATCCCTTCTTACCAGCGATACCTGTGATAACGTACTCGTTGCGCTGAGCAGTAGACTCAACAATCCATGTGCCGTCATCCTCTGGCTTGTTGGTATTCTTGATGTTGATTGGAATACCAGCTGAACGAACTGGGAAAATAGCATCCTCGTGGAGAACGCCTGCGCCCATGTATGAAAGCTCGCGAAGCTCTCTGTATGTGATAGTCTGCATACCAACTGGGTTGTCTACGATACGTGGATCGCAAATCAAGAAACCAGAAACGTCTGTCCAGTTCTCGTAAACATCAACCTTAGCTGCGCCTGCTACGATAGAGCCTGTAACATCAGAACCACCACGTGAGAAAGTCTTAACACGACCATCCTTGCCACATCCATAGAAACCTGGAATAACCGCATGTGGATGCTCCTCTAATGCCTTTGCCATAGTCTTCTCTGTCTTGTATGAATTAAGGTGTCCTTCCTCGTTGAAGAAGATAACATCCTTGGCATCGATAAAGTCATAGCCTAAATACTTAGCCATAATCTTGCCGTTGAGGTACTCGCCACGGCTTGCAAGATAATCAAGTGAAAGGTCTGCCTTGATATCTGCTGCAATCTGCTTGAAATCCTCATCTAAAGAAAAATCCTTAAGCTTTAATCCATCGATAATCTCGTTGTAACGAGCCTTGATAGCCTCAAGATTCTTGCTAACATCCTTACCTGCCTTGGCATCCTCATATGTGCCAATAAGCATATCTGTTACCTTGGTATCCTTGCTGTTACGCTTACCTGGAGCAGATGGAACAACGAAAACTCTAGTCTCGTCTGCACGGATAATATCGCCTACCTTTTTGAACTGCTTAGCGTCAGCCAGTGAGCTACCACCAAATTTAACTACCTTTTTCATTTCTATTTCCTCGTTCAATGTTATTTGCAATCCAAATATTTCGAATTCCTAAAGATTGCCGTATTGCTTAACATCTTAGCATATTGCTTTAGTTAATTAAAGTAATAATATGAACAAAAATTTATGACAACAACACTCTATCGTTATCTAATTCCTCTCCTGCGCCCACCTTAAACTTCTCCAACAGGTCTGCTACAGAAAGTTTTGCTCGCCCTTCACCCTCAGTATCAAAAACAATATTGCCAGCATTCATCATCAAAGTCCTGTTGCCCACCTCCAGTGCCTGATGCATATTGTGGGTAACCATAAGACAGGTGATACCTCGCTCTGCCACGATACTCTTGGTGAGATTTAACACCTTTTCTGCCGTAGCAGGATCTAAGGCCGCTGTATGCTCATCTAAAAGTAAAAGCTTAGGTGTAACAAATGTAGCCATGAGCAATGTAAGAGCTTGCCTCTGTCCGCCGGAAAGTAATCCTACTGGCTGCTTCATTCTATCTTCAAGCCCCATTCCAAGAAGAGAAAGCTGCTCCCTAAATCTAGCTTTATCCTTGGAGCTAATTCTTGAAAAAAGCTTGCTTGAAGCCTTAGATGCTCGAAGATAAGCCAAAGCCATATTTTCTTCAATTGTCATATTAGGTGCGGTACCCTTAAGTGGGTCCTGGAAAAGATGTCCTATATATTTACTGCGAACGTGCTCTTTTTTAAAGGTAATATCCTCGCCATCTAAGTAAATATTGCCTTCGTCAACAATAAATGTACCAGCTATGGCGTTAAACATAGTTGATTTGCCCGCTCCATTTGAGCCAACAATTGTTGCAAAATCACCATCCTTAAGCTCTAAAGAAAGATTGGTGAGAGCCGCCTTTTCGTTGACTGTGCCAGGATTAAAAGTTTTAGAAATGTGATCTATTTTAAGCATCTACTTTACCTCCTGACTGCGGTTGCCGCGATAATTGGCAAATTCGCGCTTCTTCAAAGCTGCTTTCTTACGAACGTAAGGTGCAGCTATAGCAACAGCAACAATGATTGCAGATACAAGCTTTAATGCCTCTGCCGGAACTGACAATCTAAGAGCAATCGCCACTATAAATCTATAAAGTACAGAACCTAAAATGGTACCTAATATACGTCTAAGAATTGAACCCTTGTTTCCAATAAGTGTCTGGCCAATGATAAGTGAAGCCAGCGCAATAGTAACCATACCTGTACCAATGTTGATGTCAGCAGACTTTTGATACTGAGCAATCAATGCTCCTGAAAGTGCTGTAAGGGAATTGGCAAGGCACAGACCAACTGTAATTGTAAATGTAGGATTGATAGATGATGACTTAACCATCTCAGCATTATCACCGGTAGCTCTGATTGACATACCAAGTGTGGTACCAAGGAACCACCAAAGTGCCAAGGAAATAACTATCACTATGAGGGCAACCATAGCAACCTTGTACCAGTCACCAATAAAAGTATTTCCCAAAGTGTCTTTTCCTATAGAAAAAACAGTATCGCATCCAAACAGGTTGATAAGTGAAGCAAATCCCATGACAGCAATGTTTATGGTGTACAAACCAGTATTTACGATAATACCTGCCAAAATAGATTCCACCCCTAGTTTAGTCTGTAGAAAAGCAGTTACAAATCCTGCTAGCGCACCTGTTACGAGTGCTGCTATAAGAGCAAGGAAAGGATGGCCTGCCAATGTAACCATTGCCGCAACTGCGCAGCCCAAGGTAAAGCAACCATCTGTTGTTAAATCTGCAATATTAAGTATTGTAAAAGAAATAAAAAGTGCCAGAGCTACGAGTGCATAAATGCACCCTAGCTCCAAAGCACTTTGAAAAATCGAAATTGTAAAAATTGAAGACATTTATTTACTAAACTCCTTTGAAGTCTGAATTTCTACAAAGCCATCACACATATCTTTAATCTTAGTATAGTCTAAATCAAGGGCTGCTGCTGTCTCTGTGTTGACTGTAGCTGTACCGTTGTCGAGAGTCTTAACTGGAAGGGTTGCTGGCTCTTTGCCATCTACCAATACCTCTGCGACCATGTTGGCTGTCTCTTTGCCAAGTGTTGCGTAGTTTACGCCATATCCAAGATAAGCACCGTTAAGCGCAAATGAATCTGCACCGCAATAATGTGGAATACCTGCATCAATAAACTTCTCATAAATAGCAAGCTCGGCTGTCATAATAGTGTTGTCGGTAGGAGTAAATACTGCCTCTACACCTTCAGCCACAAGTGCATCTGCTGCAAGCATAACTTCGTCGTTCTTAGTACCTGTCTTTTCAACATACTCTATGCCTGCATTCTTAAGATACTTCTTAGCCTCCTTGATTGGGCCTGCAGAAGCATCCTGGCTCTTGTCATAAAGTAAACCGACCTTCTGTAAATCTCTATCCTGCTCTAACATCAAATCAAGAACAGCTGATGTATTTAAAGCATCTGATGTACCTGTTACGTTTGCTCCTGGTGCATCATTGCTCTCTACAAGACCTGCACCAACTGGATCTGAAACTGCTGCAAATACAACAGGAATCTGATTATCCTCTGTAGCTGACTGGCAAATAAGAGCTGTTGGAGTAGCTATTGGAACAATAATATCTACCTCGTCATTAATAAGCTCTGTAACTATCTGATTGATAGTTGTCGAATCTGCCTGTCCATTAAAATAGTAATCCTCGTATTCAAACTTGCATCCCTTCTCCTCACTAAGTTCATCAAGTCTTTCCTCGAGATTAGAAACTATCTGATTAAGTGAAGCATCGTCCACATACTGGATGATACCAACCTTATATGTTGCCCCTGCAGTCTTGTCAACATCAGTAGTAGCAGGAGTGCTATTCTCCTTGCCGCATCCCGCCATCAATGCACACGCCATAGTTGCAACCATGAATAAAGAAAAAATTCTTTTTTTCATAAGAAACCTCCTTCAACCTAGATTATATCTAGCAAACTAGTAAATATTTTATCACACTACTTTAGCAAGATAAAGTCAAAAAAGTGTTGCTTGGCGTGGATTACAATTGATTTTTCTGCAAAGAAAAAAGCACAGGAAAAACCTGTGCCTAAATAGAGCATTAAAGTAGGTTTTATTGGTGCAAATGAAAGCACCAATAAAATCTGACTTTCATTTCATTCAAGTCAGACTACTTTCTTGAACTGAGTTCAAGAAAGTATCCCATTACGGAATTAAATAAGCTTGATGCTTATTTAATTCCTACACATTACTAATGCATGTCAAACATCCATAACATTATTAATATATTATCTACCGACTAGGAAGCAACGCGTAATTAAAACACGATAACAGGCTCCCTAAACCGCAGTGCCGGTAGCATTATCTCCCTTTCGAGTATTATAATACTACCTTGTTTGCTCTATGTCAATACTTTTTTGAAATTTTTTTCAAAAAGAAAAAAGCCAAGCTTAAGCTCGGCTTTTAAAATTCTAGGTTTTATTTAATTCCTACAAATCTCTAGACTTCTCAATACATACTCTCTCAGCTTCAATAACTGCATTTCTAAAACCAAGAGCCTCTAAGGCAGCAACAGCTTCGATTGTAGTACCTCCTGGACTACAAACTGCATCCTTCAATGCGCCTGGATGCTCTCCTGTTTCAAGCACCATCTTTGCAGAGCCAAGAACTGCCTGCGCCGCAAATTTGTATGCCTGATTTCTAGGCATTCCCTCTGCAACAGCCCCATCTGCTAATGCTTCGATAAACATATATACGTAAGCAGGTGAAGAACCACTGATACCTACTACTGCATCCTGAAGCTTCTCAGGAACAATCTCTGCCTCTCCAAATGATTCAAATAACTTAAGCACAGTCTCGCACTCGTCATCTGTAACAAGGGCATTTGGGCTGAGGGCGCTCATGCCTTCTCCAACAAGCGCAGGTGTGTTTGGCATTACGCGAATAAGCTTAATCTCTTTTCCAAACAAGCCTGTAAGCTTCTCAAGAGACTGACCTGCAGCAATGCTTACAACAACCTTTCCTGTAAAATCTAAATTCTTGATTCCCTCAATTGCATCTGGAAGATACTGTGGCTTTACAGCAAGGAAAATGATGTCTGCAAAATTAACTACATCTGCGTTGCTTGTGCTTGTGTTTACTCCAAACTCCTCAGCAACTCTATCAAGAACAGCCTGAAAGATATCACTAGCCATTACATTTTCAGCATCAACAATCCCTGATTTTACCATGCCACCCATCATGGCACTTCCCATGTTACCTGTTCCAATAAAACCAATTTTCATAATGAACTCCAATCTGATTGATTATTCAATCCACAATTACTGCTTTGCATGGATAAGCTTTTCAATGTATGCAATACGTGCACATACAGTAAATATCTCAGCCGCCTGCTCTAACTCCTCAATAGAAGGAAGTGTTGGTGCAAAACGGATAATAGAATCCTCTGGATCAATGTGATGAGGGAATGGAGCACCTGCTGGTGTAAGCTTAACTCCTGCCTCGCCTGCAAGGTCTACTATGCGTGTAGCTGTACCACTTGGAGCCTCGAAAGTGATGAAGTATCCACCCTTTGGTGAAATCCAGCTACCGCAAGCAGCTTCTCCAAGATCTCTTTCGAATGTCTTGATAACAAGCTCAAACTTTGGACGAATAATCTTAGCATGCTTTTCCATGTGCTTGCTAACAGATTCAACATCTGTAAAGTATCTTGCATGACGAAGCATGTTAATCTTATCAAAACCAATTGTCTGAACTGTAAGTGTCTTTTTGAGCTCCTCACGGTTTCTGTGATTGCATGCGATTGCAGCGATACCGCCGCCTGCGAATGTAATCTTTGAAGTAGAAGCAAACTCAAATACTAAGTCAGGGTTGTCTGCCTCCTCACACTCGTGAAGGATATTTAAAATCTTGCACTTTTCCTTATATAAATGATGAACCGCATATGCGTTATCCCAGAATACTCTGAAATCCTTAGCAGCTGGCTTAAGATTTGCCATGCGTCTAACTACTTCATCTGAATAAACGATACCCTGTGGATTAGAATACTTTGGAACACACCAAATACCCTTGATGCTCTCATCCTTTGATACTAAATCCTCAATCATGTCCATATCAGGACCATCCTCGTTCATTGGGATGTTAATCATTTCAAAGCCAAAGTGCTGTGTAATAGCAAAGTGTCTGTCGTAACCTGGTACAGGACAAAGCCATTTAACCTTGTCGAGCTTACACCAAGGAGTGCATCCGCCAAAACCAAACATATAACCACGAGCCACTGCATCAAACATAAGATTAAGTGATGAGTTACCACCAACAATAACCTGCTCTGGTTGACAATCCATGATTTCTGCCATAAGATGCTGAGCTTCAACGATACCTTCTAACTGGCCATAGTTGCGTGTCTCCACACCGTTCATGCACTTCATCAATGATTTGCCATCAAGAATATCAAATAAAGGCATAGAAAGATTGAGCTGCTCTACTGATGGCTTACCACGGCTCATATCGAGCTTGAGCCCTTTTGCTTGCCAGCTCTTGTACTGAGCTGTGAGCTGCTCCTTCTCAGAGGCTAATTCTTCTAGTGACATTTCGCTGTACTTTTTCATTACAAGTCCTTCCTTTGCTAAATATATTACTTATTTATTGTTGATATATAAATCAACTTGAGAATTAATCTTGTGGATTAATTATTTCTTATCATATCTAAATACTGATTGATAACCTTTTCGTAGCCTAAATCGCCAGGCTGATAGAAATCCCCTCTTTCCAAACCGTCTGGGAGATAACGCTGATGTGAAAAATGGTTTGGAAAATCGTGGGCATACTCATAACCAACTCCGTGCCCTAGCTTGCTTGCCGATTTGTAGTGGGCATCCTGTAGATGAGTCGGAATCTGTCGCGTGGTGTTGTTTTTAACCTCTGCCATTGCCAAGTCGATAGCTCCGTAGGCTGAATTGGACTTTGGCGCGCAAGCAACATAGGTTGCTGCATGGGAAAGGATAATTCGAGACTCTGGCATGCCAATTCTTTCAACTGCAAGAAATGCAGATGTGGCTACTACCAGCGCCTGTGGGTCGGCATTTCCAACATCCTCGGAAGCACATATGCAAATGCGCCTTGCGATGAATTTGGGATCCTCCCCTGCGTAGAGCATACGAGCCAAATAATAGACCGCAGCATCTGGGTCTGAGCCTCGCATACTTTTAATGAAAGCTGAGATGGTATCGTAATGATTGTCGCCATCCTTATCGTACTTGATAACTCGGCGCTGAATACACTCACTTGCCACATCTATAGTGATATGAATCTTGCCATCTTCTGCTCTGTCGGTGGTGAGAACACCAAGCTCGATAGCTGTAAGAGCCGCCCTGGCGTCGCCGTTGGCAATATCTGCCAAAAACTCCATGGCATCATCGTCGATAACTGCATCGTAACTGCCAAGGCCCTTTTCCTGATCTGTCAAAGCTCTCTCAATTAGCGTCTTGATGTCCTGAGTATCAAGTGGCTTGAGCTCAAAAATAATTGATCTGGAAAGCAGAGCGCCGTTAACCTCAAAGTATGGGTTCTCAGTGGTAGCACCAATTAAAATAATTGTGCCATCCTCTACAAATGGAAGCAGATAATCCTGCTGCCCTTTGTTAAATCTATGAATCTCATCTATAAAAAGGATTGTCTTCTTGCCGTAGGCGCCAAGGGTCTGTTTGGCCTGCTCAACTACGGCCTCCATATCCTTCTTGCCAGAAGTAGTGGCATTGATAGATGTAAATTCCGCTGAAGTGGTATGGGCTATTACCTGCGCAAGAGTAGTCTTGCCTGTACCAGGTGGTCCATAAAATATGATAGAAGAAAGCTTGTCAGCCTTAATAGCTCGATAAAGGAGCTTATCTTTGCCGATGATATGCTGCTGTCCCACTACCTCATCTAAAGTAGTTGGTCGCAGGCGAGCAGCCAAAGGTGATTCCTTCTTCTTAGCTTCCTGTCTCATGTAATCGAATAGATCCATGTGATACCTTCCTTAATTAAGCATCTTACTTTAATAAACTAAATTTTTTGCTTTTGATACTATACTATAAAATATATTAAGATACAACAATTATTTTTCCTAGGACGGACATTTGTCCGCGGTAGAAAACAATTTATATGGCAGCTTACTTAAGCTGCCATATACTCGTAGTACTCATCTTCGGTTGCAAAAAGCTCATAGACACCATCAACCCAGCCCATGTAGCCCGCATCAATCAAATATCCTTTCATAAAAAAACCTCCATATCAAAACAACCACTGTCATTAACTGTGATTATAATAATATGGAGGTGTGTCCCTATTTAGACTCTCTCAATTGATTGCCTGCTGGACAAAACTTGCATTTAGTTTTTCAATTTAAATAGTCACCTGTTTTACATCCAGCCCATCTTAGAAAGTTCTTTATATAAATCTGGAGTTATACCAATTGACAACTTGCTACCATAATAAAGCGCTATAGGGTCCTGTGAGATTGCTTTAAGATCATTTACATCATCGTACTTAGCAAAACATTCTTCATTGATAAGCTTTGATGACTCTACTAATCCATTATTTACATTAAATTCCATTGTGCCCTTAGGAACATTGTATGTCCAATGCTCCCCGCCATTATCATTAGCCTTAACTTCATCAGGATTTCCCAATTTGTTTAAAACATAATCAGTAGTTATCTTAAAGGTTGTACCATCAGGAAACTCCACTGCATCTGCCTTGAAATCAAGGTATGCAAGTCTTTTTATACCATTTTCATTAAAAATTCCTACGGTTATATCTTTACCTTCAATACCTGGGCCATCTGTATAATAAAACATTTCATATTTAACACCTGGGTAATCTTTAAGTTCATAATCCCAAGAGTTCTGTTCATTATAATTAATAAAATCATAACGAGCATCTTCTGATGTGCTTGGAGCTACAAGTGGCTTTCCATTATAACTGAGAATCTCAAAATCAAATAAATCTTCTGCTGCCTCATCTCCAGCCTCAGCTTCAATGTCAGTCTCAGCATCTTCAGCGGCTTGCTCAGCTTCTAGTTCATTTGCCATTGCTATTATCTGTGCGAGAATCTCAGGATCGATTTCATCATTTGCGAATTGACGGCCCCATCCTCCTACATAATTTGCTGGAACAGAAACTCTAGCCATTACTT
>Ga0129307_1002501_pt1 | contig 14194 bp, 17 predicted proteins | sample P1105metagenome_FD_94437 | JGI IMG/M metagenome (GOLD analysis project Ga0129307, IMG submission 94437) | Capybara group fecal microbial communities from Wisconsin, USA - P1105 metagenome | ecosystem: Host-associated > Mammals > Digestive system > Large intestine > Fecal | place: USA: Wisconsin... | reverse complement strand
TTTTGGGTCACAATTTCCCGGAATAGCTATTACATCCACATCGCAATCGGCAACTTTATTGATGAATGTTTAACAAAATCCAAAGGACCGAAATTAGTAATATCTCCTAAAATTAAGACCAAATCTATGTCATTATTATTCAAATAGGTGTATAAATTTTCATTTTCTTCACCATGAATATCACTAATTGCTAAAATTTTAGTCATATTATCATCCTTGTTGTTCTAAAAAGAAAGATCCCATCTCCCTTAAGCCTACCTTAAGGTCAGGTTTATCTCCATGCAATTGAATTGTAGTATCATCTTCAAATTCAATGATGAGACCGTTCCATTCCGCTATTTCTTGAACTCTTTCTTCAGCCAATGGGTCAGCCAATGTTATTCTGCCAGTGATTAAGCCAGGAGGAGTGTTGGCTAGGAACTTTGAACGGGATTTGGCGAATTCGAATACTTTTTCGCCTTTCATGACTCTTTTCAATAAATCAAGCCAGTGGTCAACATATTCATCTCCTTCCTCTTCGGCTATTGTTAAAAGAGTTCCTTGAATATTGTTTAAAGACATTTCAGCTTTAGCCAACTCATTAATCAATTCTGGATGGGAAGGGTCTCTTTTATAAGAACTTATGGACGATCTTATCAATCCCATCTCAGGGTTAATTCCACTAGGAACATCATATCCTTTTTTATTCAAATCAGTAATGAGATGATTGAGAACTAACCAATTCTGTTCTGAGGGCAAGCTCATAAATGTCCACCTATGATTTTTAAGGTAGTGTGATTGATTTTTGCATCTGCGTCTTTTAACTCTTTTTCAATTTCACTAGTATTTTGATATGAATCTAAGAATAAAACATGATGAGTTGAAGTACCTGCAATATTTAAAATTGCAATTTCATCGCTTGGTTTAAGTTCTCTTTTATCAATAGTTGCTTTAAATTGTACATATGGCTCATATTCTTCTGGAAGGTCAGAATATTTGAAAATACCATCTAATGTTGCTACAAACATAATTACACCTCATAGTATGTTAATAGTTTATCTTTTCTTATTAATGATATATAAATGTAATTGCCATTTGTTCGTAAAGATTGAAACTAAAAAAAATAAGATAAAAAAAAAGGTTATCATTAGATGATAACTATCCAAAATGTCTTTTCAATGCCTAAAAAATAAAAAATAAAAGGATTAGAAATCCTTAAATTTATTCACCTAATGCTTTTTTGATTGCAGGAGTTGCATCAATTCTTTGAGCATCGAAGGTTAACTCTTCAGCTGATAATCCCATAGCTAATCCATATAATTGAGCTAAGTGGAATACAGGTAATGCAAAGTCTGTTCCGTATTTTTCATTTACTTCAACTTGACCTTGGTCAAATTGTAAGTGACAGAATGGACATACGTTAACGATTGCATCTACACCAGCTTCGGTCATGTGATCGAGTTTTTCTTTAGTGAAGCTAGTAGTTACATCAAGGTCTCTGGATCTTAAACCTCCACCTGCACCGCAGCACATCATTTTGTCTTTGTAGTCAACTGATTTAGCACCAGTGATTTCTACAAGATCATCTAAGATAGCTGGGTTTTCAGCGTTATCTTCAATGCCGATAGTTGCAGTAGGTTTCAAGAAGTGGCAACCGTAGTGAACAGCAACGTTTAAGTCTAAAGGTTTTTCGATTAAGGATGCTAATTTTTCAAATCCTACATCGTCTCTTAAGATTTGAGCGAAGTGTTTTACTTCAACAGTTCCTTTGTATTCTCTGCCGATTTCAGCTAAGTTAGCGTTAATTTCAGCTTTTTTCTCTTCACTTTCTTTCAACATGTGGTTACATTCGAACAATGAACCGAAACATCCGTTACATTCTGTCATGATGTCAGCGCCGATGTCTTCAGCAAGAGTTAAGTTACGAGCCGCGATAGTAGCCCAGGTTTCTTCATCAAAAGAACCGAATACACCAGGAGCAGGACAACAAGATGCTCCTTCCATGTCTTTTAATTCAATATCTAATGCTTCAAATAATTTTCTGGTAGCTTTTTCAACACCAGGATAACGGTTGTTCATAATACAACCTAAGAAGTATGCAATTTCCATATTATAACTCTCCTCATAAATCTATTCTTTTAATCCGCCGGTTGCTTCATCGTAACCGATTAAATCATCGAATCCAGTGATCTTACAGATTTTTTGTACTTCAGCTAATGCTTCTGGATAAGCATGAGTTGTTGGTGGAATTTCTGGAAGGCCAATTTTAGTTCTTAATGCTTTGGTAGCATCGTTGATTGGTACACCATGTCCAGTGTTCATTACAAATACCCCAGTCATTTTGTGAGGTTTTGCCATGTATCCTGCATGAGCTGCAATGTTACGTGCTTTTTTGATAATTTCTACAATTTTAACACTTCTAAGACATCTTTCTTGGCAAGTGTAACAAGTAGTACACATCCATAAAGCGTCATCAGTAATTACTTCTTCTTTTAAACCGAGTAAACATTTTCTGACAATTTGTCTTACTTTGTACGGAGTTCTTCTTCCAGATGGACAACTACCACTGCATGTACCACATTGGAAACAGTGTTTTACAGTTTCAATACCTGCGTCAATGAATTCAGCAGTGAAATCTGGATCACGATTACTATCAGTTAATAATTCTTTATCAGTCAATAAAGTCATAGTATCTCTCTTTGTATCTTTTTTATTTGTATCTTCTTTAACTTCTTCGACATTTTCTTCAGAAGCCTCTTCAACCTCTTCAGGAGCTTCTTCAACAGAAGTTTCTTCAGCTTCTTCAGGAGCTTTTTCAACTTCTTTAGGAGCTTCTTCAACTTCTTCCACAATTTCTTCAGGAGCTTCTTTAGGAGCTTCTTCTTCTAAAGTTTCGATGTCACTTTTAAAAGTTAAATCTTTATCGCCTTCTGGTTCAGCTGCTGTTTCTCTAGGAACAGTAGTTTTAGTACCAGAAACGATGTCATCTTGTACAGTTTGTGAAGATGTAACTTGGACATCATCAGATGTGTTTGATACATCATTGCTGATGTCTTTTTCTTCCTTATCCTTTTCTCCAGTAAATAGAGATTTTAGACGATTTATAATAGACATTGAAAACACACCTCGGAAAATCATCGGACTATTTCCTCAAATCCATAATAATATTCTATTAAAAGACTATATATAAAGGTTACTAAATTTTTTGCAGGTGTAATCTAAAAGGTTACATCAAAAAAATAATTTATATTAACCTAAAAATTTAATATTTAACCAACAACAGATAGGAAAGAGAAAATGATTAGAAAATTCGAAATCAAATCACATGACGGACCTGGAAGAATCGGCAAAATTGATGGGAAAATCACCCCAAAAATATTCCATAAAAATGAAATGAAAATCGCTCCAAGTGAAGGATCCTCCTATAACATTGACCGTGAAATAGCAGAATTCAACGTTAAAGAAACACTGAAACTTGCAAAAGAAAACGTCAATGAATGCGACATTGCCATCATCCAAGGGTCCAAATACATCGATTTGAGAATCGATTGCTTAAAACGGCTTGAGGAAATCGGATACAACGGATTCATAATAGCCAACGGAGATGCACTACTGACCAATCCAAGAGAACTTGTTGATGTAGTCATATCCCTAAAAAAGGAAGCCAAAAAAAGCAGCTATTTTATCTTTCCATTTGCTGAACTCTCATTCATGCCGATATTAGCGTATATGGGAATTGATGGATTTCTAGCAGATTCTGCAAATTACTACAGCCATCTAAACATACTGCAAACCCCAACAAAGGCATATGAATTGGACAAATACCCAATCTATGAGGACATATCTCAAAAGGAGCTGGAAGAAAAGAATCTTGAAAATATGGAATTCGTCATTAAAGAGATCCGTGCACACATGAAAAACAGGTCATTGAGAAACCTTGTTGAGGAGAGGTCCGGAACCACACCCCAAAACATCTCAACCTTAAAGTTCCTTGACAGAACTTCAATGGACTATCTGCTTGAGTTTACGCAATTATTTTAAAAGTATCAATCATGTTCCTGAATTCCCTTTCCGATTCGCCTGAAACGTCAAGGGTCCTAAGCTCAAAAATGTAAATGTCATTATTTTCAATGAAGACATATGTATGAATATCAAAATTAATTTCGGGAGTGTCCATGTTTGCATGAAGCTTAATTGCATCCTTTCCAGCAATCTGTACAAAATCAGAAGCGATAATCACCCCACCATCATCTGAGATTGCATCCTCCATGAAAATCTTGTAGTCATCAAGATTGGTATGGGTCGGAAACATTACCGCATTAATCAGGTTATTCTGGCCTTTGGACAATGTTGCAATGCAGTCAGGGTTGGATAGGATATCCGCTTTCTCCACTTCCCACACGTCAGGATATTCAAATGTGACTTTGCCTGTATTGAACGTTCTCATTGGCTATTCCTCATTTTTAGATGAAACATCGATGGTTTCAGGGGCTTCCTCTAAAGTGTCAATATATTTTGAAAATGGTTCTGGAAGTTTTGGCATTACTTCCTTTAGGATTTCGGAAGCGTCAAGCTCCAATGCCTGTCCTGAAAGCAGCTGCTCCACATCAAAGTCAAAGTCAAAAGGCTTGAGCAAATCGTCAGTCGGTACCCTCAAGTTGATGTTCTTCTTGTTGAGTATCATTTTAAGAGTGCTTGTATTTCTGATCTGCTCGTTCATGTCAGCGACTGTTGTCTTTATATCATACGCTATGGCTTTATTTTTTTCGTTTACCTCATGCTTGGATTTTTCAATTGACCTTTCCAAATCCTCAACAAGCATGGCATTCCTTCTGTTGATGTTGTCCCTGGCCTCATCGATTACCACATTAATGGCATTCAAAATGGATTTGTTGAGTTCAACGTTGTAAGCCAGAATCATCTTGTTTTTATAGTCAAGTTCCTTAAAAATAGCTACTCTTTCATCATCGATTTTGGTAATCTTCTTGTTGAGCTCATGAATCTCATCCTTAGCCTTGATCAGCTCTTCCTTATCTGAAATCTGTTCTTTAAGAGAATCGACATCATCGAAAAATGAAGCCTTGAGAGTCTGAATCTGCTCCTGCAAATTGGCAATTTCGCCATCCTTTTTTTGGATTATCTGGTCGAATTCCTCCAGCTTTTCTTCAGAAAATTGGTTTCCCACCAAATTTTCATACTCTTCTTGTGCTAAAACCTTAACCAATTCATTATCTTCAAATGGATCTTCTTTTTTAAGACTGACCTGTTTTTGTTGAGATTCCTTTTCAACCTTATTGCCGTCTTTGTCTTTACTGCTGTATTTTTTAGTATAAACTCTAACAGTTCTAAATTCATCACTTTCCATTATTAACACCCACTCTATATTAATAAATAGTCAAGTTTTATTTAAATAGTTAATGTAAAAAAAGAAAAAAAAAGAAAAAAATTTTACCGATTCTCTTTTTCAATCCATAACAACATCGCCTCTTCAATTGCCTTTGAATACCATCCAGTCTTGAAGAGCATCTTGCTGGAGGCTATTCTTCTAAAATTCAAGTCAATGTCATTATTGATGCTTATTGTAACACGCTTGTTTTTAGACATACAAATAGATTGTACACACTAGTTAATAAACGTTTTAGTGTCCTAACAAGTCATTTTGATATGTGAATTTGAATAACAGCAGTGAATGATAATTTTCAGAATTTTTTATTAGAATAACTGCACTTAACAAATATTCCCGAAATACATAAACATGACGTGGATTCTAAAAAAAAGCATTAAACACTACCGTTAAACTAAAAAAAAAAGATGAAAATGCCATTATTCATAACGGCATTAAATGAAACTATTCAACCAGTTCCCATTCATTGTTTCCCAAATGCCTATATCTATGGCCATCGGGAGCGTCATGAATTTCACCAGTGTAGATTATTCTTCCTTCCTGGGCACTGTAGAATGCACCTGGATCGGCGACTGCTGCCGGCTGCGGTGAAACAGCAGGCTCTTCAATGACCTCTATGGTCTCGGATGTTGCGTTTTCAGTGAAATTGTCGTTTCCCTTAAATGTACAATCGACAGTATAGTTTCCCTTATCCACATCCATTTTTACTTTTGCAACACCCCTATCATTAGTAACGGCGGTCTTTTGCTCAGTTGTTCCGTTATCATTGGTAATTGTAACATTTACCGTTTCGTTTTCAATAGGGGTTCCATTGACATCAGTGAGATTAATATAAATCGGGTCCCCCTCGGTTATTGTATCATTGGTTTCAATAGTCACATTTGATTTTTCTTTGCCGTAATTCGGCATTATTGCCGCCAAAGCAAGGATAAGGACTGCAACAACTATTATCAATGCGACTACAATAGCTTTATTTCTATCCAAAAAATCACCTCAATTACAATTAAATTGATTAACAATTTAGAGCTTTTAGTATATTAATGTATTTGAGAGAAAAAGCCGGAAAAAAAATAAAAACATTTAAATAATATTAAAATATAACTAATAAACGATGTGAATTAAATTTCATATTTGTACATGACACAATTCAACCATTTTATAATCTCCAAAATGATTAGAATATGTTTCATAGGAAGTAGCAAAACAAAATCTACTTCCAAAACTCCCCCTTTTTTTGAAGAAAACTTAATTAAAATTACTGATTTTTAGGCGAAATATATTTTTTCTGTATTTATCCCATCAAACGGCCATTTCCAATGAAAATAAAATAACAACATTTAAATAATATTAAAATATAATTAATAAACGATGTGAAGTAAATTTCATATCTACATATGAACATCAGTAAACCATTTTATAATCTCCAAAATGTTTAGAATATGTTCTTATAGGGAAGTAGATTAAAATACTTCCTCACTCCCCCTTTTTTAAAGATTAAACATCATCAAGTATTTTAGGGTCTGCACCGGCAATTTCAACCAGATATTCGGCTTCGACAATGTGCAGTCTTGAAGGAATGACAATGCAGTGAAGAGGCCCTCCAAAATCAAAGTCCATGAGCTCACTGATTTTACCCGCTCGAACGCAAACGTCCTTTGAACCCACGCGAGCAATGCCCATCGCAAGAGTATCCTCCGTGACCAATCCTTCACGGTCCAAATCATTTTTGATGTTCATGAGATATTCCAAACCCTGGTTCACAGTCATGTAGCGGTCCTTATGAGCCTGAATGTCAAGCAGAACCAATGTATGCAAGTCCATCTTCAAGTTCTCTTCAATGGCCTCATAGGGAGATTTCGGATAGAAGTTATAATCCGGAAACGGGATGGTTGTCACCTTTCCGAACTTGTATCCCTGAAGGCCAGAAATGGCCGGTGCCGAAGACAGTATTGAAGAGCCATGAATGACCTCATATTCAATGCCCCTTTTCGCACATTGCACCAAAAAGTCGCTATGGGTGGTTGCAATCAACGGATCGCCCCCTGTGATTAGGGCAACATCCTCATCTTTTGCCTCATCAATGAACTTATGCTCCTCTTCAACTTCGCCCCTGACCAGAACTTCAATTTCCTGGCCGACCAGCTCCTCAATGGCTTCAAAGCTTGAACCAAACAGTCTGGATGTGAAAAATTCCGCATAAATTCTATCGACATTTTTCAGACATTCCAAACCCTTTATTGAAATGTCCCTATGGTCAAATAATCCTAAACCCACTAAATAAAACATATACATTATATAATAATTTAAACATAATAAATCTTATGAAATGTGTAAAAGTTCCATTAAGGGAGTTGAATGATACCCGCATAAAATTAATGGAAATCGGCAAGATGAACATGGAATATAGGATTAAGGCGGAAGCCGATTTCGGATATATCCCCATCAATGACGATATTGAAGGTTATGAAATCGTCGACATTGAGCTTGAAGCCATGAAAAGGGTTCCCCATAACTTTTCCGAACTGCTTGAAGATGAACTCACTTCAGAGGAAATTGAGGATTTGAGAACCTCCTTTGACACTGTTGGCGACATCGTGATTCTTGAGATTCCCGACAACTTGCAGGACAAAAAACAGACAATCGGGGACGCTGCGCTCAAGTTCACAAAAAGAAGGTCAATCTACATGAAAAAAAGTGCAATAAAAGGGACAACCAGGGTGAGGGATTTGGAGTTCCTATCAGGAATAGACGACCCAATCACCATACACAAGGAGCATGGAGCCCGCCTTAAGCTGAATGTCCGAGACATGTATTTCTCTCCAAGGCTTGCAACCGAGAGAAAACGGGTGATGCAAAGCGTTGAGGAAGGCGAAAAGATTCTTGACATGTTCTGCGGAATAGGTCCGTTTCCAATAGTGATTGCAAGAAATAAAGATGTGGATATCACCGCTGTCGACATCAACGGCGAAGCCATCAGATATCTGGATGAAAACATCAAGCTCAATAAACTCAAAGGCAGCATCAAAACATATGCCGGAGATATTGCCGAGGTCAGCAAAGGATTTAAATGCAAATTTGACAGGATAATAATGAACCTGCCCGGTCTTGCCTACACTTTCCTTGACCTTGCAGTCGATTTGATTGAAGACGGGGGAACAATCAACTATTATGAGTTTTCAGATTCATATGAACAGGGAATAAAACGGCTGGAAACCGCATGTGAAAAGAAAAACAAAAAGGTTGAAATAACCAATGCCCGCAAGGTCAAATCCACATCGCCTGGAGAATGGCATGTTGCCATCGATGGGAAAGTAAGTGACTAGTGAAGACTTTTTTGCACTTAATTTTTTTAAATTGCAGATTTTGCACAAAATCTAATTTTAAAGTTAATAATATTAATATCTATATTAAATTACAATTGAATAATAAACAAATATGAATAATTTTATTCATCTTATGAAAAAATTAAAATCTGCGCAGTCAGATAAATATTAAACTCTTTTAGAAATTTTTAAATATAATCCCTTAAAAATATTATATTAACTGACTTTGAGGTATTTTTTAATTAACCTAAAAAATAAAGAAAATTCAGCTACAATACACAAACTAAATTAAAATCAAAGGTTATATTTATAAAAAAATATAATGAAAACTTTTAATTTGATGTTTGAAAAAATTCGAAAAATTTCTTAATCGGAGGTAAATAATATGGCTAAGTTTTGTCCACACTGTGGACATGAACAAGAAAATCCAGACAACAAATTCTGTTCAAAATGTGGCGGATCCATGGATAATACCCAACAAGCAGCAGCTGCTGCAGCACCTACCATGAACAATGCTGCAGGTTCCATCTGTAAAGTTTGTAAATCCGTGATTCCAGCTGGACAAGTTGTTTGCCCTAACTGCGGATCACCTGTTGTTCAGGATACCCACACTGCAGCAATAGTTATAGGTTACATAAGTGCAATCGTATTAACACTGCTCATAGGTATCTTCGGGGTTATCATTACAGTCGGAATCGGTATCTACTTATACACCAGAGATAACGAAGATGTCCACAAACACGGATTAATCATTATAGCAATTTCCGTTATAATATTTGTTATATGGATGATTTTCGTATTTGCACTAGCTTCTAGCTATCACTCAACCTATTACTACTATTGAGTTTTCTAAACTCAATTTTTTTATTTTTTTAAATTAAAAAAAACCTCTTTTTAAAAATTAATTGAATTATTGCCTAGATTGGGTCAATAATTCCTTTTTCTGTGATGATTCCAGTGACCAATTCCTTTGGAGTTATGTCAAAAGCAGGGTTGATGACTTCTGTTCCCTTAGGACAGATTCTTGAGCCCCCATAATATCTCACTTCATCACCGTCCCTTTCTTCAATGATGGTATCATAAATGGATATCTCATTATCGAAAGTGGAATATGGGGCTGCCACATAAAATGGAATATCATGGTGTTTTGCGGCCAGCGCAACCATAAATGAACCGACCTTGTTTACGACACCGCCTTTTGCTATCCTATCGGCGCCGATGACAACCTTGTCGATTTTGCCCTGTGACATCAAAAATCCTGACGCAACATCCGGAATCAATTTTACGGGAATGTTTTCCTGCTGCATTTCCCAGACGCTTAAGCTAGCGCCCTGACCGCGAGGACGGGTTTCATCACATATCACATTGATACTTTTTCCTGCATCCCTTGCGGCCCTGATTACACCCAAAGCGGTTCCATAATCCACACATGCAAGCGCTCCTGCATTCAATGGGTTAAAATAGTGTCCCCATCATCAATGATTTCAGCGCCGTACTTTCCGATAGCCCTGTTTGTGGCCATGTCTTCCTCATACATCTTTAAGGCTTCGCTGACTGCATCATCTTCACTGTTCAATACCCTGTCAACTGCCCAGAACAGATTTACGGCTGTCGGCCTTGCGGCTTTGATTTCATCACCAGCCCTGTTTAAATCGACCCCTTCAAGTTCTGCAAGAGCCATTGCAAAACCGGCGGCCACACCAATTGCCGGAGCTCCGCGAACAGTCATGTTCTTAATTGCGACGATGACATCCTGATAGTTATCACAATATACGTAAGTTAACTCATCAGGAAGCTTTCTTTGATCAATAAGTTTTAATTTGTTGTCTTCCCATTCAAGTGTTTTCATGTTAACGCCTTTAAAAAAAATATCCTAAAAAAATAAGTAAAAAAGTATAATTAAATGTTAGTTTCTAATTTTGTTTAATGTTTGAGCATTAATTTTATAATTATACTTTTTTAAAAAATATCCTCACGGATGGATTAGAGACGTATTAAAAATACATCTTAATTATTATTTATCAATTTATTACTTATAAATATTTAGGTTTAATTGAATAAAAACTGTTTATTTAGTATTACCTAAGTATTACGCATTTTCAGTCATAATTGGCACGACCTGTTTCTTACGTGAAACGACACCCTCAAGCAAAACAGTATTATCCTCTAATTTTACACCATATGCCTTTTCAACAAGCGCTGCATCCTTGCCCAAAGCGATGACCTGTGAATTGCTGTTAACGATATCAGTGATTAAAAGCATGAATAAGTCCAGATCCTCTTCATCGATGATTTTATCCATTCCAGCTTCCAAATCGTCTTTTAAAGCCATGACATCCGAAATATCTGCAGTATTTACTTGATTTACAATTGATTTTACATCCTTGAAGTCAATTTGCTTTGCATCTAGCGCTAAAATCTCATCGATTGTAAAGCTGCTTAAGTCTGTTCCTGCCTTAAGCATTTCCAAGCCGTATTCTTCCGCATCGATTTCTGCTATTTCTGCAAGTTTCTCGACGGCCTTTATATCATCTTCAGTTGTGGTTGGTGATTTCAAAAGCAAGGTATCGGAAATGATGGCGGATAACATCAATGTTGCGATTTCCTTTGTGATTTCAACACCGTTTTCCTCATACAATTTGCATAGAATAGTTTCACTGCATCCCACAGGTTCAAATCTTAAAAACAACGGATAGGAAGTTTCCAGAGCCAATTTATGATGGTCAACAACTTTTAGGATGTTTGCATTTTCCAAATTGTCCACTGATTCAGCAGGAGAGTTGTGGTCAACCAAAATGACGTTAGCTCCATCTTCAACACTTTCCAAGAGTTCCGGCGCTTGGATGCCTAAATAGTTTAAAATAAATTCTGTTTCTTTGTTGATATTGCCTAATCTGTAAGCTTGAGCTTCACTGTTACCCAATTCATGTTCCAAGTTAGTCATTACCAAACTTGAAGTAATACTATCACTATCCGGACTTTTATGTCCAAAAACATAAGTTTTAACCATATTATCTATTTCCTCAAAAATTAATATTCCTATTTAATTATCTTTTTCATCTAATTTATAGATTAGTTCTGAAAAATAACAAAATATATTGATGGTGAATTTGATTGGTGAAAAAAAATGAAATAATAGGCTATGAACAATAGCCCAACAATAATCAGTAATGGCTTTGAGGAGTCATTCCCAAATGATGGTCCTCGCTTTTTTTACCAGGTATCCCATATGCATCCGCTCTGCATTGGGTGCATGCTCTAAATACCGGAATGATTTCCTCCACCTGCTCCCTTACGGATTCCATCATGGAACAATCAGGACGTGAGTAATGTTTCATTTTAGCTAAAGGAATTAACGGCAAAATGTTCATTAAAGAAGCGCCTCGCTTTTTCACTTCCTTAGCTATTTCAACAATATGCTCATCATTTAGTCCAGGAATTAAAACTGAATTAACCTTAACCACCAAGCCATTGGCCGCTGCCTTTTCAACACCTTCCAATTGATTTTTGATTAGTATTTCGACAGCCTCATAACCTTTGTAAACTTTTCCTTCATACTTGATGAATGAATAAATATCAACTGCAATATCCGGATCGATTGCATTAATTGTTACAGTAACTGAGTTCACTCCAAGTTCTGCAAGTTTATCTGCATATTTTGGAAGCAAAAGACCATTTGTACTCATACATTTGATTAAATCCGGTTGTTCAGATGCTAACTTTTCAAAGAATTCGAATGTTTCCTCATTAGCTAGTGAATCTCCTGGTCCAGCTACCCCTACAACTGCTATTGGACCATCTGCAGTAACATCATTAATGTGACTAATTGCAGCATCAGGATTCATAACACAGCTTGCAACACCAGGCCTATTTTCTTCATCATTAATATCCCTTGTACAGAAGTTACAAAAAATATTACATTTTGGTGCGACAGGCACGTGTGCTCTACCTACTTTATCATGCATCTTTTCATTGAAACATGGATGTGCTTTTGTTATATGTGCAAATCTTGAACCTTTGTGTTCAGCCATAATATCACTTCTCCAAAATATAACTCGTGTTAATTTGTATTAATACGAACAAATATATAAAGTTTTCTATTTGCCATTGCTTAACTCATCAATATATTCATTGGCTTTTTCAATCCATGCATCCTTAATTAGCTCATCTGTAGCAACGACAGCAACAATATCCTCTGTTGACATGTCTTTAATAATCTTAAAGCCTTCAGGCAATATTCTAAAGATGGCATCATAGATTCTTCGTTGTAGATTGGAGTGAGGGTCATCAATAACCAATGTTTTTAAATCCAAATGATTTCCAGTGAGCTCAAGCTGATACCTGTTCGGTTGATAAATTTCATCTCTTGAAAATCTTTTCCACAATTGTTTTAATATGTTTGGAAGGTAATTCTCGTCATCAATGATGATTCTTGTAATGTCATCAGCCTTAACATAAGACAAGTTAGCCACCTCTTCAAAAGTGATGGCGTTTGAAGTCTTTCTCATTTTAATAGCTAAGACAAATACGAGATCATCTGGATTGACATAAGCTTTTAAATCATCTACGGCTGTTCCAAGAACCAAATCCTGAAAGATTTGCTTAATGATGATATCATAAACTTCTGCACCTTTTTCATCATAGCACTCAACTAACATTAAATCAACCCTTAAGACTATTTATTATCTTGCCTGTGCCCCATTCCAGATACTAAAAGAGCCGCTCCAACAGCACCGATATGTTGGGAATATTCAGGAACAATGACCTCTATTCCACCTAAAGTCTCACTTACGGCTTCAACAAGACCAGAAATTAGGCTTGTACCGCCCACCTGAATTAATGGTTCACGAATATCGATTTCTTGAAGTTGCTGTTCATAAACCTGCTCAGATACTGAGTGACATGCAGCGGCTGCAACATCAGCTTTGGAACCTCCTGCTGCAAGTGTAGTTACCAAGTCCTGAATACCGAATACAATACAGTAGGAGTTAAGCATTGCTTTTCTCCAGTCCCCCTGCACGGCCAATGGACCCAATTCGGTGATGTCCACATCTAACCTACGGGAAGTCATGTCTAAAAATCTTCCGGATGCTCCCGCACAGATTCCTCCCATTGTGAAGTTATCCGGAATACCATTATTTACAGTGATTACCTTGTTATCCATACCGCCTATATCCAATACGGTAGCTTCACCTTTCTGACAATCTGCCAGATACACTGCACCTTTCGCATTGACTGACAATTCTTCTTGAATGAGCTCTGCATTGAATTCCTGACCCATGGTAAATCTACCATAACCAGTGGTTCCAATACCATCCAAGTCATCCCAATCATAATCAGTTTGTGAGAATGCCTCTGCAGCGGCTGTCTTTGCAGATTCTATGATGTCCTTTGTGGATGTCCAGCCAGTTCCGATGACCTGATTGTTTTCCATGAGAACAGCTTTTGTAGTGGTTGAACCTGAGTCCAGACCACGGGTAAGGCCTTC
>Ga0129307_1002497_pt1 | contig 14229 bp, 6 predicted proteins | sample P1105metagenome_FD_94437 | JGI IMG/M metagenome (GOLD analysis project Ga0129307, IMG submission 94437) | Capybara group fecal microbial communities from Wisconsin, USA - P1105 metagenome | ecosystem: Host-associated > Mammals > Digestive system > Large intestine > Fecal | place: USA: Wisconsin... | reverse complement strand
CCGACTGCCACTTCACGAGCCGTAGTGCCATCGGCTGCAATGACTTCAACGCCGTCGGGAGCATTGGCGTAAACCACGTCGAGGCGGTTGAATTCCAAGTGATAGGTCTCGGATGTGTTGCCGTTGAAGATGAACGCGAGCGAATTGAACTTGATGGGATATATGCCGATGTCGTTCGGGTCGGCGAACTCGTCGGTATTAAGTCCGAATTCTTTAAGTTCACCTTCGCCGAAGTCCTTGATTGCCGATTTGACGGCACGGCCGTTGGCGGGCGTATTGGAGAAGGTAATCGAGGTGATGTCGCAGTTGCCGGGATTCATCTTGACACGATAGCCGTCGGGCAAACTCCAGAGCGTGCGCTCTTGGGTGAGTGTGATTGACGGTCCACGAGTGGAGGAGATGCCGAAGTCGAGGGCGAAACCGCCGTCGGGCAGAGGCGAGACTACGAGGTCCTTGATGTAGGATTTGGAAATTTTGATGGTCGAAATATCAACGCCGTCGAAGAGTGGCACGAAGCGGTCGGTGGGACATTCGACATTCACATTGACCGTTCCAGAGAAGCCTTCGACTTCGCCGGTGACGGTGGTCGAACCGTCATTCACGCCTTTGAGGGTGCCTTTTTCGGTGATGGAGGCGACGCTGTTATCGGCCGACGTCCAACTGAATGCCTCGGCACTGACGGGCATGTATTCGCCGTTGACGATTGAGCGGAGTTCGACATCCCATGAACGATAGTTGTCGATAAGCACATGGTCGTATTTCAGTTCTGTTGGGCTTGAAGCATCGACGCGGGCTGCAATCGAAGCCGTCATGCCGTTGTAGGTGGCGGTTATAGCCTTGTAGCCGTCGCCGTTGCCGAAGAATGTAGTGCCATCGTTTGTGATTTCACCGAGCGACGGGTCACACGAGAGGGTGAAACCTTTGACGTCGGTATCGACGAGCACGCCGTATTGGTTATAGCCGTAAATCACAGGCGTATAGAGGCCGTATTTTGGCAGGACGATGTCGCGGCCGTAGTCGGCGAAGTCGATTGAGGTGATGGTTTTGTCGGTGACGTTTTCGCCTTCGATTGTTGCGAAGAATGCGTTGCCTACGGCGCGTTCCTGGCCGTCGGAGCCGTGGTTACGTACACCGAGAGCCGAAGTGTAGAGCGTAGATGAGCCGCCGCCGTCGACGTTGGTGGCTTCATAAGCGTGGGCGAAGCGCATGATGTCGGCAAGTTGCGATGTGCGCACGCCGTTGGAAATCGACGAGCGACCGTCAACGACCATCATAATAATGGAGTCGTTGGTAACGGAGTGGCCGAGACATGTGCGGGGGTGGAGAGCCGAAGCGTCGCCACGTTCGCCTTCGGTGTCAAGGGTTTGGCCGCCGCCGACGTTCTTCGGGTTGCCCGAAACGATTGAATAAGGCACAACCGACTTGTCGTTGACGAGGCAAATGGAGTTGAATTCGACGATGTCGCCTGCTTTGAGTCCGCCGACGAAGTCGCGGGCACCAATGTTGCCGCCGGTAGTCGACAATCCGCGTCCGTGGATTACGAAACCGTCATTAGGGATTACCATGTCGCCGGCGTTGGAAGGAGTTCCGGTCACTTCGAAACGGAATGTGTGTCCGAGAAGGAATTTGTCGCCATCGACGAGTCGGGCGGTCACTTCCTGGCAATATTCAGCGGAGTCGGTCACTTGGTTGGTCGAGCCCCAATAACGCGGGGTGTAGATTGTGATGCCGTTGTTGGGCGAAGCCACGTTCACGCCCTTGAAGAGGCAGGCTTTGTCGCCGCAAGTGGCTGTCGAAGTGTAGTAGTTGATACGTCCCACGTAGGCCACGCCGTCAGTATCGACTGTGAACTGATATTGCGAGTTCGAAGTTTTGTAGGGTTCGCCCTGGACGGTACAGGATGTTGTCGGCGTTCCCACTTTCGAAGAGCCGTTTGTGGCGTTACCCGAGGTGGTGAAGAAGTCGCCGTTAGTTCCGGCGAAATAGAGTTTGTTGCTGGTGGAGTGGGATTTCGCCATCGAACTGGTGGTGGCCGTTCCCGCCACTTTGTCCTTTGCGCAGACGGCTTCGAATTTGATGCCGCTGACGCGTTTATCTACGGTTAGGTAGAACACTTGGAGGATTTTGGTGCCCGATGTGAGTTCGAGGTGGGTCTGGGTGGTGCCCGGGCCTACTTTTGCGTGATAGAGCGTATCGACGTCGTAGGTGACATCAAGCACTTGAACGGTCGTGCCTTTGGCGTTGGCGACGACAACAGCGAGGAAGAGCGCTGCAATAAGGAGTAAAAACTTTCTCATGATATAATAGAGTTATTTAATATTCTACCACAAAGATAGTAATAATTTTGAAAATTAAACAAAAAAGGTAGCCTAACGGCTGGAAATTTTTCAAATTAAAACAAATTATCACATTTTTATAAAGTTGAAAGAGGAAAGTTTATAGTTTAGAGAAATCATAAAGATGGTGAAAAATTGATTGCTCGGCGGTTGCCGAGCAATCAACTTATATTATGCATTATTAATTATTTGAGCACTTTCGTGGCGCGGACGGAGCCGTCGGAGAGTGTGGCGACGCGGATTACGACTTGGCCTGCCGACGGATTCGCGATGCGCTGGCCCTGCAGGTTGTAGTAGCCGACTGCCACTTCACGAGCCGTCGTGCCATCGGCTGCGATGACTTCAACGCCGTCGGGAGCGTTGAGATAGATGCCGTTGAGGGCTGGCACTTCGAAACGATAGTCGGTCGAGGTCTTGCCGCCGAGGGTGAACGCCAACGATGTCAGGTTGATAGGATAGATGCCGATATCTTCGGTGTCGGCGATGTCGCTGATGGGCACGTTGATGGTGATTGTCTCTCCTTCGCCGATGTCCTTGACGGTGTGTTTATACACGCCTGTGGCGTTGGCAGCCTTGAGTGTCAGCGTGATGGCGGAGATGACGGCATTGCCGGGATTGAGTTGCATTTCGATTTGGTCGGGCAGACTCCAAAGCGTCTTGTCGGTGGTGAGGGTCACGAGCGGGCTACGTGTCGAAGATAGGACGTAGTCAACAGCGAAACCGTCGTTGCCGAATGGGGTGATGGCGATTGTCTTGATGCCCGATTTTGTCAGTTTGAGAGTCGAAACGTCGGTGTCGGCGAGGATAGGCATGCGACGGTCGGTAGGCACTTCGACGGTGAGGTCGACTGTGCCTTCAAAATCGCCGAGCGTGGCGGTGATAGTAGTCTGTCCGTCCTTAAGGCCCTTGACTTCGCCCAATTCGTTAACGGAGGCGACTGACGGGTCGGAGGTTGCCCACGAGAAGGCAATGGGGCTAATAGGCATGTATTCGCCGTTAACGAGCGAGCGCATATCTACCGCCCATGTGCGGTTGTCGTCGAGGAGCACGTGGTCGTATTTGACTTCCATCTGGTCGCTGACGGCGACATTGACGGGCAGCACGGCGGTGAGACCGTTGTAGGTTGCCGTCAGGGCTTTATAGCCGTTGCCGTTGGCGAAGAGCGTGGCGCCGTCGTCGATAATTTCGCCAATCGACGGGTCGCACGAGAGGGTGACGCCCTTCAAGTCTTCGTCGATAAGCAGACCATATTGGTTATAGCCGTAGAATCGCGGCGTATAGAGCCCATATTGGGGAATTTCGGCCTTGAAGTCGGCGAATTCGATATGGGAAACGACATTGTCGTCGGGAGCGTTAAGCACGAGGTAAAGACCGTCGCCCACGGCACGTTCGGAACCGTCGGACGGGTGGTTCATAATCCCGAATTTAGGGATATATATGCCTGTTGAACCGCCGCCGTCGGCATTGATGGCCCAATCCGCGCCGGCATAAATCATCAGGTCGGAAAGTTCGTCGTAACTGCCGCCGTAGGAGATGTTGGAGCGACCATCGACGCACATAAGGATTGTGGTCTTTTGGTCGGATGTGCAGCCCATGACCGTACGCGGGTGAACGTCGGGGTTAGTCGAAGGTATTTTCTGGCCGTTGCCTACGAGCAGAACGCTCGAACCGACTTCGCCCGTAATGGCCGGAGTCACGTCGCCGAACTGGGTTAGTTTTTGGGTAATGGTTATCGTTATTTCCTTGCCTTCGGGGAGGTTTGCGAGGACATCGGCAGCCGTGCCGCCTGCGGCGATGACACCGCCGCCGTCGGGTATGCGTGTATTGCCCGTTGAGACGGGGCCGCAAACGACAGCGTGAATCGGGCCGTTCATCTTCCACGATTCGCCTTCAACGAGTTGGAATGGCACTTGTGAAATCTCGTCGGGGCAATGGGTGTATTTGCCTTGGCAGGAATTGTAGAGCGTGACAGCGGAATTGCTGTAATTGTTATAGTCGGCGCATGCGAATGTCGGACCGTCGGCGACTGCCACTTGGCAGAGGTTGGTCAGCGGCGAGCACCACGGCACACGATTGTCGGAGACGACGAAGTGAGCGACATTAGCCACGGGATATGTCGCCACCATGCCGTTAGTCACAGCGCCATAGACGGGACGCCCCACTTCGCCCTGTGTGACGAAGAAGTCGGCGTTGACGGCGCCGAAGTAGCGGCGGCCGGGCTTATCGAGGCGACGGGCATGGGCTGAAATCGTCTCGCAACCGTAGAGCGAGTCGCGACCGAGCTCGACAGCGAAATCCACTGCGGGATTCGTGGCGTCGGCTGTGAAGTAGAACACGCGGATTTGGCCCGAATAGGGCGACGAGGCCGTCGAGTTGAACTGAATGGCAGTGTAATACGTGCCGGGGCCGACGAGGCAATGTTGGAGCGTGTCGGCGGTCATGATGAATTTACCGATGTTGACTTCGGGCAGGGCGGCTGCCGAGAGCGACAGAGCCGTGACCAGCGAAGCGACGAGGCAAGTAAGGGTTTTCATGATAATCTGCTGTTAATAGTTTTCTTTTCGCAAATTTATGCAAAAATCTCCAATTCTCCAAAGGGTGATTTAAAGTTTATAGAGGAAAGTTGATAGTTTAAAGAATCGAGATGGCGTTGCGGCGCAAAAAGTTACAGTAGATTTCTATTAGTTGCCTCTCGAAAAATTCAGAGAGAATATTTCGGACACTTGCAAAACCTGTATCACTTAACAAAAACAATAAAAACACTTGGAAGTGCTGCCGGCTCTACGAGCCCTATTCCAAGCCATTCGCTCAAGTTCTGTTTATGCGAGCATAACAGCCCTTGACAGATGTCTTAGAACAGCCTTTGGCTGTCAACACTTCCAAGCAAAAACATGAAAAAAAGTCGGGACGTCAGAACATATACATATTTCCTGTTTCCTTGTCTAAATAATTACGCTCACACTGGTCACGAACTGGAGCGAAATTGTATAATATCCCGATGCATATTTTTGTCAGCCTCATATAGTTCCACAGTTGTTGACGCTGCTCAGGACCAAGACGCTCAACAGCCTTACACTCTACCAAAACATCATCGCCGACAAGGAAATCGACATAGTGCTTGTGCTTGATCTGCCTTCCATGAAATGTCACAGAGAAATAATACTCCCTCACCCTTTCTATGCCATTCTCTTCAAGAGATATGTCCAGGGCGTCCTGATACATATATTCGTTCAAGAAAGGTTCCCATTTCGCGATGCACCTGTTGGCATAAGCCAATAATTGTATAGCAGCGGCTCTTGAGCCTTGTAGCGAGGGCTGGGTCAAAGTCTGCAAGTTTTGCAATGTTGTAAGTCATAATAGCAGTTTTTGTGTGTGATTTAACGATATGCTTTGTGCTTTTATTGTGTCTCACCTAACCCACGCTTTTTTTATGTTTTTGCTTTTACTGATTTCAGCGCATGAAATGCCGGGCGGTTGGTGTTGGTGGTAAATGACGTAAACTTGTTTACGGGCGTACACCATCAACAACAACCTCTTATCTTGGAAAGAGAAAATCAGTAAAAGTGTTTTTATTGTTTTTGTAAAAATGAAAACAAAGGAATTTAATGGTGAGCCTGAGTTGGCGGTCACTTCCAAGCAAAAACATTAAAAAAAGCGACCCGAAGGTCGCTTTTTTGATTTGTCGAACTGACGCTAATTAGCGAACAACTTTGCTCGAAACGGTTGCGCCGTTGCTGAGGTTAGCAACTTTGACGTAAACCTGACCTGCGGCGGGGTTGAGAACCTTTTGGCCGAGGACGTTGTAGTAGGATTCGCTAACGACGGCTGCATTGTCGGAAGCAACACCGTCAACACTTGCATCTTCGAAGCCTTCTTCAGCGACGAGGTAAACGCCCATACCGTTGCGGCACTTGAAGGTAAGGAGGAGAACGCCTTCTTTACCGTTCGGGTCAGTAATTGCATAAGTGCCGATGTTGTGGATACGGTTACCACCGTCGGAAGTCATTCCGAGACCTTCTTTCGGGAGCACCCAGTAGGATTGGAGTGCTTCGTATGACATACCTTCACCGAGTTCACCGACTTTGATAACGCAACCACCTGCGGGAGCGATATCAGCATCGTAGGAAACGTCGTACTGGTTGTGTACCCAAGCGATCATCGGACGACCGGCAATCGAGAATTCAGCCACACCGTTGCAACCAACTTTCGGTGCGAGGTCTGTACAGTTTTGGAAGCCGTCAACAGCGCCGCCAGTGGTGTTGTAGAGCACGGGGCAAGTGGTGAAGTCGTCAATGTAGAATTGGTCGCCAGTGTTGTCTTCGTCGTCAACGATGGTAAGGAGGGTAGCGCCACCCCACTTAGCCTGACCAGCAGGAAAGGATTCTTCAAGGATGAGAGAAACATAGTCGTCGCAGTCACCAACCCATTCGTCGGTGCCTTGAGCGCGGCGCCAACGATAAGCGTAGATGTCGTCAGCGTTTGAGGGAGCGGTCATAAGGATACCGTCTGCTTCAACGCCGGTGATGTCACCGACAACGTCGAGGTAGTCAACACGACCTGCGGTAGATTCTTCTTCATCGGGAACGATGCATTCGCCCTGATAAGTAACAGCACCAGATTCGAGGTCGATAACATAGGGACGGAGGGGAGCATTGTGAGCGTTAGCGGTGTAACCGCAACCCCAAACGTGACCGAAGTTGTCGACTTGGATTTGGTTGAAACTCAGAGGCGACGGAGAAATGATGGGGCTACCGTCGTTCGTAAGAGTGGTCGATTTGATAAAATCGCCAGATACGAGGTCGAATTCGTGAAGAGTAGCGTAGTTGTAAGTTTTGGGTTCGCCACCTTCTTCGACTACTGTCGGACGTGATTCAGCGACGTAGATTTTGTCACCGAGCACGAGGGCTGTACGAGCGTAGTTAGAGTTTGCGAAGGGGAGGTTAGCCCAATCTTGAACGCCTTCACGTTCGTCACTGTTGAGCGATTTGAGCCATTTGTTTTTACACATAAGGCCGGCTTGGTTTTCATACTCAACATTGTCAATTGCTGCGAAAGCAGATGCTGCGCAAAGAGCGGCAGCGGCAAAGAGTAAAACTTTTTTCATACGGTAAATATTTAAGTTAATAAAAAATAATTTACTAATTATTAAATAGTTACATCGAAATTAGCGAAAAAAATCGCCTTTTTCTCTTAAAACACACCGCTAATTTACTGCTTATTTTCGATTTAATAAAATATTTTACAAAAAAAATGCAAATAAAGAGTTTAAAGAGGAAAGAGGAAAGTTGAAAGATTAAAGGATTTTCGGACATATCGGACTTCCAAAGCATCGGAGATGCTTCATGTGGTTAACACCAAGCGGCGCACCACTCCGAGGCTCACATTGATTGGTGTTACATACCCCACGCTGCGAGGGGTCTTCGACCCTCTTGCATGGGGTTTACTACATATAGCCTCTCCGAGGCTGATAACGTCTTCGACGTAATTTTGAAATAAAATGGATTTCCCGAGTTGACTGAAAGGTCTCCGACTCATTCTGCATTGATATAACTCCTTAGAGCCTTTCCCTCGCGAATATAATTATGCATTGATTAGGCATTGTCGAATGTCAGGCGGGCGCGGCAGATGGGTTCGCCGGCGACGACGATTTCGGCAATCAGTGCATTAGGCGACTCGGTGACGTAGTCCACTCGGGCCTCGTCGCCGCAGTAACACTCTTTCATATACGCCAATTCCAAACGGCACACGTTCCTGTCGTCGAAATATTCCATCGGGAAGTGGTTGAGGATGAGTTCGACATATCGGCCTGAATTGACATGGCGGTTGAAGTCGGTGTCGCAATAGCGGAAACGGTAGGTGTCGGAAAACTCCGGCTCGGAAACGGGGCGCATACGGCGGAATTTCTCTATCGGGCAGGGACGCGGGTTGATGACGTCGGCAAGACGCTCGGGGTCGGGAATATCCTCGCTTTGGCGAGTTTCCTTGTTGATGATGCTCCAGATGGTGCGGATATATCCGAGGGCTTCGCCGTCGGGGGTGACGAATGCCATATTACGCTCGGAGAAATGGCGGTTGAACGATTCAAGCCACGTAATCATCGAGTATTCCTCGCCAATGCGGGGATGACGCTTCATTTCGATAGTGAGGCGCGTCAGCACCCAGCGTTTGTTCTCGCGTTCGAGGCGGTCGAAACCGATGTTGAGATGGTTGGCGTGATATGTGGCGATGTCGATAACTCGCTGCACAATAAGTGGAAGAGGTAGTTGCGACTGAGCGTTGCAGTCGGCGGCTGTCTGGCGAAAATCGATTCGCCATTCGTTCTTGAGATTGGTCATGAGGTGGGAAAGTTTATAGTTTAAAGGAATCTTCGCTGACATAATTGGATTTAGATTGCAAAATTAGCGAATTTATTTGTATTGCGGGCGAAAAGGACTAAAAAAACGGCCTCCCTCATGCGGGGGAGACCGTTTTCATTATAGATGTAATAAGTGATTACTTAGCGAACGGGTTCTTGTCAATGTTAAGAGCATCAACACCAGTGCCGAACGAACCGACTGCCACAATATATTCGGTACCATAGTAAATAATACCGCCGTTGTCGATATTGTCAGCGGGAACAAATTCAACATCGCTGGCTGAAGTCATAGTCCAGTAAATCATGCCATAAGAGGGATGAACATAACCTGTAGGAGACGTGCTAAAGTCAACTTCGGTGAAGTCTTCATTGCAAAGAAATTCGAAGTCATAACCTTCAGCAATGGGTTCCAAAAGTTTGAAGACGTTACAGTTCTTATCCTTGAGGAGGTCAACATCCCAAGACTCGCCAAACAACCAAGGGGTGTATTCAGCCGTACCAAAATCAGCGTAGTCAGGAGCGACGCGGAGATTGATGTAGAGTTCACCAGTCTGTGAGGGAATAGCGTGGTCGTTGTCGAAGCGGAGTTCGATAGGATAATTCTTGTCAGCGCGGAAATTGGACAAATTCTCAACAACGATAATGAAAGCGGATTCGGTTTCATCAGCATCAAAGTGAACAGATTCGGGAACTTTAACGCCGTCGGGGACGTTAATCTTAACGATGGGCACATCCACAGCGCTTTCAGCCACAAGACGACTGACTTTAACAGGAATAGAGTTTTGTTCGGGCTCAACGAAAGCGGTCATCGACTCTTCAGCAAACAGACATGCGTTGTTGAGGTCGGCGTCGAATTTCGGGCCGATATTGTCCTGGTCGCAGGAGGTGAAACCTACCAAAGCGGCAAAGGCAACAAGACTTGTCAATATATTCTTTTTCATTTTCTTGTCGTTTTATGGGTTATTGAACGATAGGATTGTTGTCTTCGGCAGTGATATTCTCATTACCGTCGATTTCACGTTGGGGCAACGGGAGGATGAAGAGATCCGATTCAGCGTCGGTATTCTTTTCCTCAAGTGTCATCGGGTGGTTCGAGCCGCTATATTTGCGGTTGTAACCGAGGTGGAGACGGTTGAGGTCGAATATACGGCCAACTTCCGACCAGAGTTCGAGACGACGTTGGAGAAGAATGTATTCCATGAGAGTCGAAGGAGCCAAGTTAGTGTCGGGATTAATCATATCGCTGTCGGTAACCTTAGCGACATCATCTTTCCAGTCTTCTTTACGCTTGTCCATAAGTTCGGCGATAGTAGCCTTAGCGGCTGCGAAATTCTTCTTTGCACATTCGGCTTCAGCCTTGATAAGAATCATTTCTTCGTAACGCATGAAGCAGATGTCGCCCGTACCGGAGTTTGCATAATCATCAGTAGTGCCTTTGTATTTCTTTTGGCAATATTTGCGGGTTGACATAGCGCCTTCCCACCAAGCGGAACGACGTTTGTCCTTGTTGGTCATCATCTTGTAAAGACCGGAGGAAATACATTGGTTAGCCTTTTCAGCATAGTGACCGGTGTAGTCGGGGTCCATATGTGAAAGATAGGAAACGTAGTTGCCAGCCTGGTCGGGGACTTGGATGATAGCGCCCCACATCCAGTTGCTTGCCGCTTTCGACATCGGAGTGAAATCAGCGACTTCAAGCACACCGCAACCCGGTTTCTTCATTGCTTCAGAAGCGGCCTCGATGGCAGCATCGTAGTCGCGTTGAACGAGAGCGATACGAGCCTTCAAACCTTGAGCGGCATAGTAGTCGATGTGGGTCACGTTGGTTTGGTGCTTGTCGATTGCAAGGTATTCGATAGCCTTGTCGATATCGTCGCGCATGTGGCCGTAGATTTCGCTGACGGTTCCACGGGATTTACCTTCTGCGCCTGCAACGGTAGGTTCATCGTAGTAGGGAACGCCGGGATATGAGCCGAATTTGTCGGGGCACTTAGCGTAGAACTGAGCGAGATAGAAGTAGCAGAATGCGCGAAGAGCGTATGCCTGACCATAAATTTCATTGGCGAGAGATTCGCTACCGCCAATTTGACTACCAGTGATGTAGTTGGCGTTAGAGATGATTGTGTAGTAGAAGTTCCACAAAGCGTAGGAACGGCCTGAAGTGTGGCTATAGTCAGCGTGAACGTTGAGTTTATAGTCTTCCCAGAACCAACCTTGACCTTGAGCGGCCATGGGGTGGTCTTCAGCCATGATATCGGCAACGAGAATGTTACCAATATGGCCGATGTTCTCAGATTGCCAGTTAGCGGACCAACCGGCAGTGTGGAGAATACGATAAATACCGTCAACAGCGGCCTCGGCGTTCTTTGCGTCGTCAAACACAATAGAAGCGGAGATAGCATCGGTAGGGGCAGTTTCGAGTTCGTCGTTACAGGAAGAGAAACCTGCAAGGAGCGCTGCCGACATTAAGAATAAATATATCTTTTTCATAATGGTGTCGTATTAAAGATTAGAATGTTACGTCGATACCGAATGAGATAGTACGAGTCGGTGTGTAAGCAGTACCTGCCGAGCCGCCAAACGTCTGTTGGTTATCCATACCTTTGAGGTGGTTGAACAAGTAGATGTTGTCGCCGGTGAGGCTTAAACGAACCGCTTCGAATTTAATCTTGTTGAGCCAAGTGCGCGGGAGAGAGTAGCCGAGGGTAATGTTCTTAATAGCGAAGTAAGAAGCATTGATGAGGTCGGCGTCGGTATAGTAGTGGGTTGCGCCAATGTCAACACGGGGAACGTCGGTGATGTCGCCGGGCTTTTGCCATGCGCGGACAAGGTGAGCCGCCTTGGCTTGACCGGTGTAGTTACCGTACATAAGAGTGATGTAGTTCGTGTCGATAACTTTACCGCCGATTGAGTAAGTTCCGAGGGCGGAGAAGTCGAAGTTCTTGTAGTAGAGAGTCGTACCAATCGAACCGTAGAAGTCGGGGATACGGCTGCCTGAAATCTTACGCCAGTTGCTCCAAGCCTCAGCGGCGTCGGTAGTTCTATAGCGTGTAGATTCATCGGGAACATAGTGACCGAACTTGTCAAGCATAGGTTGGCCGTCGGCGTCGAGTTTGGGTTGGTATGCCCAGTAAGCGGGTTTACCGGTTGCGGGGTCAACACCAGCCGATTCGGCAACGTAGAACGAGTTGAGAGGTTCGCCTTCGCGGACAGTCATCACGCCAACGATTTCGGGTTTGTCGGCAAGGTTGAGCACCTTGTTGCGTACGAACGAACCGATGAGAGTGAGGTCCCAGTGAAGGTCTTCGTTGCTGATGAGGTCGGTGCGGAGAGTGATATCCATACCGATGTTGCGCATGTTACCGATGTTCTTGGGATAACCGTCGAAACCGAGCGATGAAGCCATCGGGTAGTCCATAAGCATGTCTTTAGTGCGGCGGTTGTACCATTCAATGTTGAAATTGAAGCGGTTGAACAAGCGGCCTTCAAGACCGATGTTGAGGTTACCGTTCTTTTCCCAACGGAGTTCGGTAGCGGCAAGAGAAGCGACCATGATACCAGGAGCGGAACCGTTGGTGTAGCCAAGTTCGTAGAGAGCCTGCCATGCATAGAGGCTACCGATAGATTCGTTACCTTGGATACCGTAACTTGCGCGGAGGGCGAGGTTGTTGATTTTGTCCTTCAAGCCTTCCATGAATTTTTCCTGAGAAATACGCCAGTTGGCACCTACCGACCAGAATGTACCCCAGCGGCTGTCTTTGTAGAAGCGAGAAGTACCGTCGGTACGTAATGATGCCGAGAAGTAGTATTTATCGGCGAAGTCGTAATTGAAACGGCTAAGAACTGATTCGATAGCGTGGTCGTCTTGATGTGAGTGAGTGTCCTGCACGGTTGCAGCGGCATCAAGTTCGTAAAGACCACCGAATGTGAAACCAGTCTTGTATCCTGAGAGGTATTTGTAGTTGTATTTGTAGAACTCGTGACCTACGAGGAAGTCAACGTGGTGTTGACCGAACTTGCGTTCGTAACCGAGAAGTTCGTTAAGAGTGTAGGAGAACGAACGGTTTTGAGACACTGTCGAAGAACCGCCAAGCGCCTGAGCGTCGCCGTTGTAGGGGTTACGATAGGTAAGACCGCGTTGTGTGTAGAGGTCCATACCATAGTTGACAGTGAATTTCAAGCCTTGGAGAGCACCTGTGCGGAGGTCACCGAGAGTGACGTTTGCACGTGCTGACAACCAATCGCTACCGGTATCAATCTTATTGTCGTAGAGAGTACCGATTGCGTTGTAGTTGGCAGATGCACCGGCGGGACGGTTGGGCCCGTAGTCGAACTGGCGGTTGCCGTCAGCGTCGAGGTTGTAAGTTCCGTCGGGATTGAGCATATAAACCGGGAAAATCGGGGCCATCAATTGGCAAGAGTTCCAAATGTTGCCGCTCGAAGAGTCGGTGCTCGATGTTGATGTCGAGTTGCTATCGGTGTGAGCGTAGTTGGCATTCACGCCAGCCTTGAACCAGTCATTGACCTTGGTGTCGATGACCATACGACCGGAGTAGCGTTCGAACGACGATTTCAGAGCAAGACCTTTTTCATCGAGGTAGCCGAGAGAGAAGCGCCAGTTGGTCTTTTCGTTGGCACCCGAGAATTGGGCTTGGTATTCTTGACGCATCGGGTTGCTACGCATTGCTGTGTCGAGCCAGTCTTCGTGGTAGAGCAGACGAGCGTCGTCGCGGATTTTACCGGTGACGGGGTCGATAAGGTCAGCAAACTTGTAGTTGAACGGGTTGTACTGTTCGTCTTCACCGAAGATTTTTTCAGAGCCGACAGTCATGTCGAGAATTGCTTGGTTACCGGCAGCCTCCCACGACATACCAGCGTCCATGTTGTGGTTGCGGAAACTTTGGAAGACAGTTTCGAGATAACCCTTTTCGTCGAGAGTTTCGTAGCGGGGAAGTGAACGGCTGATAAAGCCCCAGTTGGCAGAAAGTTCAACTTTGGTTTTACCTTCCTTGTTGCCGCGCTTGGTTGTGATAAGGACAACACCGTTAGCACCACGGGCACCGTAGAGGGCACCTGCGGAAGCGTCCTTAAGGACGACGATGCTTTCGATATCCGAACCGAGAATAGTGGCAATCGAGCCGTCGAAAGGCACACCGTCAACGACGTAGAGAGGTGCGGTAGTGGCGTTCAATGAGCCGTAGCCACGAATCATCATTGAAGAGCCAGAACCCGGCTGACCAGAACCAGTTGTCATCTGAACACCAGCCACTTGACCGTCGAGGGCCTTGGTGATGTTCGACACGGGACGTGCAGCGAGTTTTTCACCTTTAATGACGTCGGCCGAACCGGTAAACGACTCTTTCTTAGTCGTACCATAAGCGACGGTGATGACTTCGTCGAGTTCGTTTTCAGCGTCGAGAGTGATTCGCATGTCCTCGTCGGAAATAAGCACCTTCTTGGTTGCGCAGCCTACATAGGCTACGGAAATTTCCTTAATCGAAGATGAAACGCGGAGGACAAATTTGCCATCGATGTCGG
>Ga0129307_1002495_pt1 | contig 14251 bp, 11 predicted proteins | sample P1105metagenome_FD_94437 | JGI IMG/M metagenome (GOLD analysis project Ga0129307, IMG submission 94437) | Capybara group fecal microbial communities from Wisconsin, USA - P1105 metagenome | ecosystem: Host-associated > Mammals > Digestive system > Large intestine > Fecal | place: USA: Wisconsin... | reverse complement strand
GCCAGATTGTGAGCAGGATCCGAGCCATTGGCCCGGATCCGCAGCAGTTCACTGATCATTGTTCTATTTGATCTTCTTCGCTTCCATGTAGTAGCGTTTTTCTCTCGCCTCGCCCATGGAGAAGGTCTTGCGCGGCAGGACACCGTCCATGATGACGCCGCGGAACAGGTCGCTCTTCTTCGGATCTTCCAGCCAGAAACCCATGTTGCCGGGCTCTGCGGACAGCTTCTTCAGCACGTCCACACCGTGGATGTAGTCGATCTTCGCCTCTTTGTGCGCCGCCAGATAGTCGTCCAGGAACGCCTGCAGCGTCGCCACGGGCAGCGCCCACGGGGAACCGCTGACGCAGACGAAGCCGCTCTTGTCGCCGGCGTACCAGGGGAAGTACTGCTTGTCTGCCGTCGAAGCAGATACCTCGTCCACCTCTTCAAATGCAGCGCCGTGCGTTTCGAAGAACGCCTTCGCCGCATGGCAGACATCCTCCATATCGACACCGAACAGCACGCGGTAGATTGCTTCGATCTCTAGGCTCTCGTCGTGGATGTTCACGAGTTCCGCCAGGACGTATCTGGCAGGATGCACCGCCTGTTCTTCCGGTGTGAGATCCTTCTTGATCTCCTCCCAGGCAGCCTTGGCGGTCGCCATGGAATGGTTGCCGTCGCCCGTTGCGAACGGGAGCAGCGGTTTGTCTTCGGTCAGGCCGTATCTTTCGCGGAATCGCTCAGGCGCATTCAGCGCATCGAGCGCCCCGATCACGGCGTCGGTCGCCTCGCCTTCCGGGATGAACCAGCCGTCGATGTGGCCGCCGTTCATCATCAGGTCGACGCTGTACTTCTTCTCGAAGGCGTCTCTCTTTTCATACAGCGGCTCGATGACCGTGCGTTCCGGATCATCGATCAGCAGCATGATGTGCGGCAGCTCGACGAGTGCATCTCTTCTGACCGCAAGGCGCGGCGGGATGCGCTCGACGACGGTCTTCTCCGTCGGGCGGATCAGAGAGGTGGATCCCGCTTTGTAGTCATAGGCTTCCAGGTCGAACGCCAGGACCAGGCCCTTGCGGCCGCAGGGGCCGCCGGTGTCGCGGTCGATCAGCATCATGCCGGCGGGCAGTTCCTCCAGCACGCCGTCTTCCAGATAGGAAGCCATCGTTTCATTGATCTTTGCCACACGCTCTTCCACACCAGCCTCTTCAAGATAGACTTCCGGCAGTGTGATGCGCAGTGTCGAGGGGGCATCCCCCACGAGTTCGTCCGCTTCCTGCCAGTATTCCGGCTCGGAAGTGAACTGGTCGCAGGCGACGACCGCCCACTTGGACAGGTCGGTGCCTTCTTTCGGCAACAGTATTTTTGCAGGTCTGCAGCAGGCCATAATCATTTCCTTTCTGTTTCCATCGTCAGATGGTTCTCATAAAACAGCCGGCTGCCCTTCAACTCATCAGGCGGCCGGCTGCTGTTGTTCGTTAGCGGTGCGATTCCTCGTAGTCTTTCAGGAATGCCACCAGTGCTTCCACACCTTCCTTGGGCATCGCGTTGTAGATGGAGGCGCGCAGGCCGCCGACGCTTCTGTGGCCCTTCAGGTTGTCAAAGCCGGCCTTCTTGGTCTCGGCAACGACATCCGCATCCGTGTCGGCATCACCGGTCGAGAACGGCACGTTCATGAGAGAACGGTCTTCCTTGACGACTGTGCCCTTGAACAGTTCGCTCTGATCGAGATAGTCATACAGGACCTTTGCCTTGTCCTCGTTGCGCTGTGCCATCGCTTCGAGCCCGCCGTTGTCGAGCAGATAACGGAACACCTTGCCGCAGCAGTAGATCGCCCAGCAGTTCGGGGTGTTGTACATGCTGTCCTTGTCGGCATGGGTCTTGTAGCTCATGTAGGTCGGTACGTATTCCGGCAGATCTTCCTTGAGCAGATCTTCGCGGATGATGACGACCGCCATGCCCGCCGGGCCGACATTCTTCTGGACACCCCCCCAGATCAGACCGTACTTGCTGACGTCGCAGGGACGGGAGAGGAACATCGAGGACTGGTCGCTGACCAGGATCTTGCCCTTCGTATCCGGCAGATCAAAGAACGTGGTGCCGTTGATGGTCTCGTTCTCGCAGATGTAGACGTAGCTTGCATCGTCCGGAATCGCCAGATCGGAACAGTCCGGAACATACGAATAGTTCTTATCCTTGGAGGAAGCCACGACTTCGACCTTGCCGTATTTTTTGGCTTCTGCAATCGCCTTCTTGGACCAGTTGCCGGTCTCCACGTAGCAGGCGGTGCCTTCGCCGATGAGGTTCATCGGAACCATCGCAAACTGCACGGTGCCGCCGCCCTGGACAAACAGGACTTTGTAGTTGTCCGGGATGCCCATCAGCTCGCGCAGATCTTTCTCCGCGTTGTCGCGGATCTCTTCAAAGACCTTGGAGCGGTGGCTCATCTCCATGACGCACATGCCGCTGCCGCGGTAGTTCATCATCTCATCCCTGATCTCTTCCAGAACGGGTTCCGGCATCATCGCCGGGCCGGCAGAAAAGTTAAAGGTGCGTTCGTAGTTCATAGCTTATTCTTCCTCCTTCACTTCATAGCGGACGACGGGATGCCGTGCCGCTGTCACTTCATCAGGCCTTCCAATCGGTGCATGGTGAGGAGCATTGTGCAGCTCTTCGGGATCCTTGTACGCTTTTGCGCAGATCCCTTTGATCGCTTCGACCGCCCGGTCGATCGACTCCTTGGACTCGGTCTCCGTCGGCTCGAACATCATCGCTTCATCGACGATCAGCGGGAAGTAGATTGTCGGCGGATGCATCTCGCAGTCGATCATGCCTTTGGCGATGTCGAGTGCTGCCACACCGGTCTCCTTCTTGATGGTCTTTGCGCTCGCGACGAACTCGTGCATGCAGGGTCCGTCGTACGGGACGTCCATGACATCCTGCAGACCGACGCGCATGTAGTTCGCGTTCAGAACGGCGTTCTCCGCTGCCTGCGGGATCCCCTCCCGGCCGAGCGTCAGCACGTACGCCAGTGCGCGGAGCACGACCAGTGCGTTGCCGTCAAACGCTGTGACGGAGCCGATGGTCTTCGGCTGTCTCGCAAAGCGGAACTTGCCCTCTTCACAGACAACCTGTCTGCCGGGCAGGAATTCCTGCAGGAACTCCTTGCAGGCGACCGGACCGCTGCCCGGACCGCCGCCGCCGTGCGGTGTCGAGAACGTCTTGTGCAGGTTCATATGCATCACGTCAAAGCCCATGTCGCCGGGCCGCGCGATCCCCATGACCGCATTCAGATTGGCTCCATCATAATAACACAGACCGCCAGCCTCGTGAATAATCGAGGTGATTTCTTCGATGTTTTCGTCGAAAATACCGAGCGTGTTCGGGTTGGTGAGCATCAGGCCGGCCGTGTCTTCACCGACCGCTTCCTTCAGCAGGTCGATGTCAATGCCGCCCTTTTCATTGGACGGGACGTTGACGACCTGGTAGCCGCACATCGTCGCGCTGGCCGGGTTGGTCCCGTGCGCGGAGTCGGGCACGATGATCTTCGTGCGCTTCTCATCGCCTCTTGCGCGGTGATACGCCTGGATCAGCTGCAGACCGGTGAACTCGCCGTGTGCACCCGCGGCCGGCTGGAATGTCACATGATCCATACCGGTGATCTCGAGGAGGTATTTCTCGAGCGTTGCGTACATAGCTGCCACACCCTGCATCGTCTCCGCCGGCTGCAGCGGATGGACATCCGTGAAGCCCTTGAGGGACGCCGCCTCTTCATTGACCTTCGGGTTGTATTTCATCGTGCAGGAACCGAGCGGGTACATGCCGTTGCTCACGCCGAATGCCTGCTTGGCAAGCTGTGTGTAGTGCTGCGCGATCTCGACTTCGTTGACTTCCGGCAGAGCAGGCTTTTCCGTCCTCTGGAATCGCTCTTCAAACTCGACCGCCGGGAATGCGTTCTTCGGCAGGAAGTCGCTTCTGTGGCCTTCGCCGCCTCTCTCAAAGATGAGTTTCATTACTGCGCACCCCCTTCCGCCAGTTCTTTCACAATGGCCGCCACTTTCGCCACCTCTTCCGGTGTGTTGACTTCGGTCGCGCACCAGAGCATGCGGTTTTCATCGAGCGGCAGACCGCTCAGGATGCCTTTCTCCAGGCACGCCTGCTCGATCTTCTCAGCCGGGACCTTCGAAGCGGTGATGAATTCATTGAAGAACTCGCCGCCGGTCACGTCTTCCATGCCGGCTTCCACCAGCGCATCGCGGAGTGCGTGCGCCGCACCTGCGGACATCTGCGCGACCTGCGCCATGCCGTCCGCACCCATCGCCGCCATATAGACGGAGGCGGTCAGCGCGCAGAGCGCTTCGTTGGAGCAGACATTCGAGCTCGCCTTTTCGCGGCGAATGTGCTGCTCACGCGCCTGCAGTGTCAGGACGTACGCGCGGTTGCCGTCGTGGTCGGTCGTTTCGCCGACGATGCGGCCGGGCAGTTTTCTCATCATATCCTGTTTTGCAGCCAGGAAGCCGATGTACGGGCCGCCCGCACCGAGCGGCAGTCCGAGCGGCTGGCCTTCGCCGACCGCTGCATCTGCACCGTATTCGCCCGGGCTCTTCAGGACCGCCAGCGAGATGGGATCACACGCCATGATGAACTTTGCGCCTGCTTCGTGTACGATCTTCTCCGCGATCTGCGGTTCCTCGAGGCGGCCGAAATAGTTCGGCTCCTGCAGGAGGAAGCAGGCCGCTTCCTTGTCTTCCGCGAGCAGCGATTCCAGTTTCTCCAGATCGGTCGTGTTGTCACTGCAGGCAGGCACGGTCTCGACCTTTGCCCCTGCCGCGGTCGCGTATGTCATGATGACTTCGCGCATGCGCGGGTTGACTGTCTCGGAGACGTAGATCGTCTTTCTCTTTCTGTCGCGGCACATCATCACGGCCTCGGCAGCTGCGGAAGCGCCGTCATACAGAGATGCGTTGGAGACGTCCATGCCGGTCATCTCGCAGATCATCGTCTGGTACTCGAAGATCGACTGCAGGATGCCCTGGCTCATCTCCGGCTGGTACGGTGTGTAGGCCGTCTTGAATTCATCCTTCGCCGTCACGTTCTTCACGATGGCGGGGATGTAATGGCGGTACGCACCGGCTCCTCTGAAGCAGGTGCGGAAGACCTTGTTCTGCTCCGCCATGTCTTCGATCAGGGAGAGCACTTCCGCCTCGCTCTTCCCTTCCGGAATGTTGAGCGGCTCTGTCAGCCGCACATCCTCCGGCAGCCCGTTGAACAGATCGGATGGTTTTTCGACGCCGATGGCCTCGCACATCTGCTTCTGTTCCCAGGCGGTATTCACAATAAAGTCGCCCATGGTACGCTCCTTTTTTATTTCTCGGATTCGATGAATGCTTCGTATTCTTCTGCGCTCATCAGGTCGTCTGCCTCTTCGGAGACTTCCATCTTGACCAGCCATGCTTCATACGGCGCTTCGTTGATCTTCTCCGGTGCGTCGAGCAGTTCTTCGTTGATCTCGGTGATGGTGCCGCCAGCCGGGCTGTTGATGTCGGAAACCGCCTTGACGGATTCAACGTCAGCGAAGACATCATCCACGCCGAATTCATCGCCTTCTTCCGGCAGGTTGATGAAGACGATATCGCCCAGTTCGTCCTGTGCGAAATCGGTCAGACCGATGACAGCAACGCCGTCTTCCATCTTGAGCCATTCGTGGGTCTTGGAATACTTCAGTTCTTTCGGGAAATTCATGGTGTACCTCCTGTTACTAATAAAAGTCTATGTTTTCTGCAGGCTTATCCGATCAGACGCGCTCTGGCTACTTTGCCTTCGAGCGCTGCCATCATCGCCTGCGCATCCTGCGGTTCACTGATATCGGCGAGGCATGCCGCCTGGCCTTTCTTCTCTGCTGCCACGATGTGCAGCACTTTGGCGCCGCCCTCTCTGGCCGCGGCATCGGCAGCAACCTTGAGCGCCGGCACGTCCGTGCCAAGCAGACAGAGTCTTGCGCCGCCCTGCGGCAGGTCGCCGAGGTTCACGCCCGGGAAGTTGACGCTGTTGACGATGTTGCCCTTCTCCATGTATTCGCGGAGTTCTTTGACCGCCATCGCCGCGCAGCGCTCTTCGGACTCCTCGGTGCTGGCGCCGAGATGCGGCAGCAGCTGCACGCCTTCCTTGCCAACAAGGTTTTCGTTCGGGAAGTCCGTCACATAACGGGAGAGTTTGCCTTCCTTGAGCGCCGCCAGCATCGCCGGTTCGTCGACCAGGTCCGCGCGGGCAAAATTCAGGAAGATCGCCCCGTCTTTCATCTTATCAATCATCTCCGCGTTGACCATGCCTTTGTTGTCCGCATTGCTGGGAACATGGATGCTGACGAAGTCCGCGCCTTCGATGACGGGTTCAAGATCCGTGAAGACCTCGATCTCCGGCTGCAGGCCGGCCACGTGGCGCGGCGTTCTGACATACGCAGATACATTCATGCCCAGCGCAGCCGCCTTGTTGGCGACAAGCTTGCCGACATGACCCAGGCCGATGACGGCGATCTTCTTGCCGGCGATCTCGTGGCCTGCGAACTGGCTCTTGCCCTTTTCGACCGCCTTGGCGACGTCGCCCTCCAGGCCGTTGGCCCAGACGTTCGCTGCCGGCATGTTGCGGGAGACTTCCAGCATCGCGCCGACGGCCAGCTCCGCCACGGAATTGGCGTTGCCGCCCGGCGTGTTGAACACAACGATACCTTCTTCCGCACAGCGGTCCACCGGGATGTTGTTCGTGCCGGCGCCGGCTCTTGCGATGGCTTTGAGTTCCTTGCCGAACTCCATCTCGTGCATCTTGAAACTTCTGACGATGATGGCATCCGCGGCATCCGTCTGCTCGGTCATCTCATACGCATCGGTCAGTTCGCGGAGCCCTACGGGAGATATTTTATTTAAAGTCGCTATCTTATACATGTCTCGCCTCCTCCGGTCAATTCTTTAAAGGCCGGTCTTCTTTGCGAACGCATCCATGATGTCGACCATGTCTTTATCCTGGAAGCAATACTGCATGTCGAGATGTGCGTCTCTGAGGGCTTTCACTTCCGCCTTCACGTCTGTGCCATGCAGGATGCAGGAAGCCATGAGGTCAGCCAGCTTTGCAAAGTCTTTTTCGGTGAAGCCAAATCTGGTCATCTCGCTGACGCCCAGTCTGAGTGCGCCGGACGCTGTGAAGCCTTCTTCCTCCGGGGTCGCCTGATAGTTGCAGATGATGTTGTTCTGCTCGAGGCGTTCCGCCACTTCCGGGCCTCCGCCGTAGCCAACGCTGACGATGACCTGATGGGTCTGGGTGTAGCCCTTCGCCGGATCGCCCTGGACATTGAGGCCGGCTTCCTTCAGCGCCTTGGCAAACGCTTTGGCATTGCTGACGACCGCCTTCTGGTACGCATCTTTGTATTCGTTCATCTCATAGACCGCCATCAGGAGCGCAAGCTGTGTGCCCAGATGGTGGTTGCTGGTGCTGCCGGGGAACGCGCGGGACTGCACGGTCTCCCACAGATCATATTTCTTGTCGTCCTTGTCCCAGTTGCCGCCGACGACGCCGCGCTGCGGGCCGAAGAACGTCTTGTGGGTGGAGCCGGTGACGAAGTTCGCGCCATCCTCGAACGGTTTCTGGAAGTGATCGCCGATCAGGCCCAGGACATGCGCCATATCGTACATGATGATGGTGTCTCTGCCCTGCGCATCCAGGGATTCGCGGATCTCTTTGACCGGTTCGGGATACAGCACCATGCTCTTGCCGAAGATGATGAGTTCGGGATCGTATTCCTCGATGACCTTCTTGGTCTCTTCGACGTCGATGCAGTACGGGTCGTTTTCCATGACCGGGAAGTTGACGACTGCGCGCTTCTCGGTGACCGGGTCGATCGCCGCGAAGTCCTTGAGTGCACCCATAGGCTGCGCCGAGAGGTGGCCGCCCTTGATGATGTGGTTGTTCAGAATGTAGCCGAGGCGCTTCGGCTCGACTTTGCGATCGAGGCGGTTCTTGTAATCGACCAGTGCGGAGAACACGCAGGTATTCGCCATCTGGCCGCTGGTGACTCTTGTCTCGACTTCCTTGCAGCCGAGGTACTGTTTCATCTCCGCCATCAGCGCTTCTTCGACTCTGCCGATGAATTTCGTCCCCTGATAATAGAAGACTTCCTCATCGTAGAACGCTGCTGTCTTTCTGTGCTCTGCGTAACGGAACGACGGATCCGAGCACTCCAGCAGACGGACCGCACGGGAGGCGGACATCTCGGAGGGAATCAGGTTGATGCATGCTTCCTGTCTCCAGAGATGGTTCTCGAGCGCTTCCTTGAACAGGCTCTTCGCTGCGCTGGTCTTGTCGGCAGCTGCCTGCTGGTCTTCCTCTTCTTCGTGCTCGTAGAGCAGGACGCGGACGTACGGCGGAGCATCGTTCTTCATGTGGCATTCAGGAATCGCTGCCGCCAGTTTCTTGCCGCGGATATCGACCTCGACCTGATCGTCGGTCTCGACATCGCTGTCCACATAGCAGAAACCAATGCTTCTCTTCTGGCTCTCTTCCGTGACCTTCTGGAAGAGCGTTTCACCGTCCATCAAGGAGTACGGCACCATGGTGCCGCTCGTCACATAACCGACTTCTTTGCCGTCCTTGAAGACGCTGCAGCCGGCGCGCAGGACGCCCTTGCCCAGCAGCACGATCGGCTGGATCCGGCGGGGCAGCGCCGCACAGTCGGAATAGTCGTGGTCGTTGATGCGCAGGAAGGCCGCCTTCTGTGCCGCCAGCGCTTCCTTGCCGATGAAGTCGCCCTTCTGCGGTGCAAAACTGACTGCGAACTTGGCGAGCGGAACGGCGTAGATCGGCATCTTGTTGCCGTCTTTATCAAGGCCCATCTCATGGCCGTGCAGCGGCATGCCCGCTTCGAGTCTGGTGGTGTCGCGGGCGCCAAGGCCGGCCGGACGCGCGCCCATCTCGATGAGCATATCCCAGACCTTGCCGCAGATCTCTGTCGGCACATAGATCTCATAGCCGATCGGCTCGCCTGTGTAACCGGTCTTTGCCAGATAGATCTTCGCGTCATCCAGTGCCGGGATCGTCGCGATGTTCAGGTAGTTCTTGATCGGCTCGGTCGGCTGTTTGCCGCCGATCAGATCGCGCAGGATGTCCTTGGAGGTCGGGCCCTGCACCGCGATCGCCGCCCAGTCTTTGGAGACGTTCTCGATCGTAACGTCAAAGCCTTCCTTCAGTTTCATCAGGTGGTCCCAGTCTTTGTCCGTATTCGCGGCATTGGCGATGACCACGTACTTGTCCTCTTCAAACCGGTAGATGTACAGGTCGTCGATCCCGCAGCCGTCTTCATCCGGTAGGATCGAGTACTGCGCCATCCCGACATCCAGCGCATCGACGTTGCTGGTCACGACGTGCTGCAGGAATGCCTTGCGGTCCGGACCGCTGACGAGAAGTCTGCCCATATGGGAGACATCGAACAGGCTGCAGTAACGGCGTGTATAAAGGTGCTCCGCGATGATGCCCGTGGGGTACTGGATCGGCATTTCCCAGCCGCCAAAATCCACCATCTTCGCGTCCGCGCTGATATGGCGGTCATAGAGTTGTGTCCGTTTTAATTCTTCCACTGTTGTCTTCTCCTTTCTTCGCAGCAAATGAAAAACAGAGCGCATAACAACCTTGTATAAAGGTTGATGCGCTCTGTCCTCGTACCTGAAAGATTTATCCTCTTCGGTGCATTTCTGCTCTCCAGAGTTTCGTCCGATCCCGGTCCTTTTGCCTGAGAGTTAGCCGCATCCGTTCCCCTTCGGCGCCGCCTTCCGGCAGTCTCTCCCGGGATCATCAACCGAACATATTCAATTGTTCATTTCTATGTACATTCTACACGATTATTCTTGAACGGGCAATCCAACATTCCCATAAACCCGACAATTATTGTCTGCCGTTTTAATGGTGTTTTTAACAGATACCAGCCAGCATCGGCCAAGTCATTAACAGGCAGAACGCGGCAGATGCAACTGTTTGCACCCGCCGTGTTCAACTTTATGGAGAGGTTTATCAGCCAAACATGTACTCGCCGCCGATACCCTTTGCCACCGCACGCTGATAGGCGATGCTAGCCACCGCGATGTCCATGCAGCCGGTACCGATTGGCACGCAAACGATGCGCTGGGTGGAAAGGTCGCCGATGTCCATATTCTCGGCAGCCACATCTCCGATCGTGCAATACACATCTTTTTCCGAGATCTTTCCCTGTGCCGCGACATCAGAAAGGGCTCCTCTGTGGAGACACTGTGCCATGTGATCAACAATGATCTTGTCTGCGTTCAGAAGAAGTTCGTCCGATGCTTCGGTGAACGACCCCATCGGGAAAACGATCTGCCCGGGATGGACCATTCCATCCGTGATGAACTTGTTGTCCCCATGGGTGAAGGAAATCAGCACATTGGGCTGTGTTGCTGCGACTTCTTCAGGAGTGTCACAGACAATGATTTCCCCGTCCACATAATCCTTCATTTCTTCTTTGAACTTCAGTGCGGCTTCTTTATAAAGATCATACACTCTTAGTTCCGTTATGTTATAAATTTCCGAGAAGGCTTTGGTCTGCATGTGCCCCTGTGCACCACAGCCGAAGAGGCCGATTGAAAGATCCGAGCCCAGCCCTTTGCGGAAATACGTGGTCGCAATCACCGCCTGCGCGCCGGTGCGCAGTGTTGTGATGTGCTCTCCGTCCATAACGGCTTTGAAATTGCCGTTCTCCGGATCAATCAGAAAAATCATCGAACTGATAAATGGAAGGCCGAGTTCCGGACGGTTATGCCATCCGCCTGCCCACTTCAGGCCCGCCATATTGACCCAGCTGACATAGGCAGGCATTGCATTGATATATCCGTCGTACCCTGGCACATCACCACGCAGGTCCAGTGTCACTTTTGTCGGATTGACGACCGTCCCGTCCCCCAGCCCGACAAAGGTCTTATCGACTGCATCAAGAATGTCTTTCATAGTCAGCATGTCATCGATTTCCTGTTTACTCAGCAGCAGTGTTTTTTCCATTTCCATCTTTTTTATTCTCCTTCATATACTAACAAATCCATATTAATGGCTGTTTTGAGCACGTTAGAGGTCCTTGGTGATCTCATCGAACAGGTCGGGACCAAAGTCTTCTCTCATTGCCGGCCATACTTCTTCGCGCGCCTTTTCCTGGAACGCCTTCAGTTCTTCATCGGTGAATTCGACGATGACAGTACCATTGTCCGCCAGTTTCTGTTCGTATTCCGCCGTCTCGTCTTCAGCAACTTCCCAACGCTTGCTTTCCATATTGGCTGCCGCTTCCTTGATCGCTTCCTGCTGTTCTTCAGAGAGGGACTCGAACTTCTCCTTGTTGATGATCAGATTCCAGGTCTCAAAGTGGTCATTGATCGGCAGATAGTAGTCGACGAGATCGCTGAAGTTGGAATAGTAGCCTTCGGCGCCCATGCCGAGTGCCCCGTCAACGACGCCGGTCTGCAGGGCTGTGAAGGTGTCCGAGCTGGCAAGCGGAGTGGCCAGATAACCGAACGCCTCTGCGGTCAGTTCAAACTGTGTCAGGTCCGGTACACGGATCTTGATGCCGCTTGTTGCATCCGGGTTGGTCGGATCGATCGGTTCGGTGTGCAGCGCAATACCGCCAAAATAGTTCGGATACATGCAGAGATAAGTGATACCATACTCATCCAGTTTGGCACTCACTTCATTCATGAGCGTCCCGCCTGATGAGAACAGTTCTTTCGCCTCGTCCCAGTTCGACGCCAGATAGGCACCGGTGCCGAAGCCAAAGAATTTATCGACCGAAGTCGGCAGCCCTGCCAGCTGCATATCGACGTCACCGATCATGACGCGTTCAAATACTGCCGAGTAATCGCCAAGCTGCTGCGCGGGATAGATCTCAAATGTAACCGTCCCGTTCGTTGCTTCGGTGACTTCATCACAGAACTCTCTGATGGCAAGGTCCGCCGAGGATCCTTCCGGACGGGTATGCGCCAGTGTCAGCGTGACGGCTTCAGACTCACCGCTGTCTGCCGATTCGCCGGACGAGCCGCCGCAGGCGACAAGACTCATCACCATGATGCAAGTGAAGAGTAGTACGAACAACTTTTTCATGAGTTTTCTCCTTTCCATGAAGTGTTTATAGAGATACATCTACTCTAAACGACTTATTTATCAGTACCCCAGGACGGCGGGCAGCCATTCCGAGAGCGCCGGCACAAATGAAGTAAGAAGCACCACAGGGAGGTACCCGAAAAACAGCAGCTTCAGGGTCGGTTTGAGTATTTCATCAAACCGGCACTCCCCGATCCGCATCCCGAGATACAGGATGCTCGCATACGGCGGTGTGACACCTCCCATCGCCAGGTTGACACCCATGATGGCGGCAAACTGTGTCGTGCTGACACCGATCTCGGTCATCAGCGGGAGTAAAAGAGGTGCACAGATCAGCATGCCTGTTGTATCATTGACGATCATGCCAACGATGAAAAGGAATATGTTCACGATGAGCAGGATCAAATATTTGTTGCTCGTCAGATCGAAGATCAGAGCGACAATGGCCTGCGGAACTTTCAGCATGACCAATACCTGGGCGAGCATCAGGCAGACGAAGATCATGACCATGATGGCGCCGATGGAATTCATCGCGGAGAATGTCAGGTCCTTAATATCCCGGACCTTCATCGACCGATAAACGAAAAGCCCGACAGGAATCGCATAGACTGCTGCTACTGCGGCAGCTTCTGTCGGTGTAAAAACACCTCCGTAAATACCGCCGAGAATGATGACCGGCATCAGGAGCGCCGGGATCGCGCGATAACCGCTGTCTCCGATCAGTTTGATCTTTTCCTTGCCGTGTAGCGGTTCCATGATCTTGAGGTCAAAATTCCGGCATTCTATGAAATTGATGATGCAAAACAGAAGCGTGACCGCCACCCCGGGCCCTACGGTAGAAAGAAAGGCGGCCAAAATGGATGTTCCCGTCACCCAGCCATAGATGATCATGATACCGCTCGGGGGGATCAGCAGTCCCAGCACGGAAGATACCGTGACCAGAGCGGTCGCATATCCGCGGGGATATCCCTGTTCGACCATTCTCGGGATCATGACCGGGCCGGTCGCTGCGACCCCGGTAAAGCCCGACCCGCTAATCGCGCCGATAACGGCGCAGGTGATGACACTGACCGCGCCGAGCCCTCCTTTGATATGCCCGATGAACGCGTCACAGAGATCAAGAAGCCGGCTTGCAATGCCGCTGCCGCTCATATAATGACCGGCCAGGATGAACAGAGGGCTCGCGAGAAGGACGGTCCCTGTGCACTGCGTGAACGAATACAGCATCAGCGACTTCATGGAGACGCCGCATGTCAGCACCAGAAATCCAAGCGCTCCTGCAAAGCAATACGGAAGAGGAATGCTCAGCATTAGAAATCCGATCAGCAGTATTATGGCGATTCCTACAAAACCCAGTGCGCTCATTCCGCTCTCGCCTCCTTTCTATACGTGATCACATCCCGGATGCAGTCGATCATCTGTAAAAATGTGAAGAACAGCATCAGAGCAAAACCGACAAAGACCGCGCTTTCCGCAAAGAAGAGCGGGATCCTCAGCACCTCGGTGATCTTCCAGCAGCTCAGCGAATATGTGAAATACCACCACGCCCAGCGGCAGAGCCAGACGCCGATCACGGTGCTGAAGATCAGCTTGAACATGTTAAAGATGCGAATTGAGAATTCTTTCTTGATATAAAGAGTCAGAATGCCGCATTCGATGTGATTTCTCTGCTCAGATGCAACGGAACCTGCGATCATGTAAAGCCAGATGATGAAAAAGACAAGCAGTTCCTCAACACCCATCAATGTTGTTTTCAGCACATAACGCAATACGACCTGGTACACGACCATGAGCGGGATCGCGATGCAGGTAAAGATCGCGACTGCACGCTGGATGGTAATGATTACTTTGTACACCGCCCGCCACGGGCGGTTTTGAATCCTCTCCAAATAATCCATCTTCCCTTTCACCTCCTCACTTTCACCAGTGATGCCGTTGTGCCGATTCCGAATTATTCGTAAAATCCATTATTTAATCCATATCGTGCACAATTTATATTATAAATAATATATAATGAGGTGTACCCCAAAAAGTAGAGTCTGCAAGAGCATGGTATAATGCATGCAGACAGGAGGTGCACCATGTCGACTCGTTACTCAAAAGACTTCAAGCTCCAAGTGGCCAAGGAGGCTGCT
>Ga0129307_1002494_pt1 | contig 14262 bp, 1 predicted proteins | sample P1105metagenome_FD_94437 | JGI IMG/M metagenome (GOLD analysis project Ga0129307, IMG submission 94437) | Capybara group fecal microbial communities from Wisconsin, USA - P1105 metagenome | ecosystem: Host-associated > Mammals > Digestive system > Large intestine > Fecal | place: USA: Wisconsin... | reverse complement strand
TGAAGAAGATGATGGGCGTCAGCCGTTACGACGCGATCCTGGTCGCCAACGGCACGAACTATCCGGACGCGCTGACCGGCGCTTATCTCGCGAAAGTCAAGAAAGCTCCGCTGATCATGACTTCGACGGCTCCGGTCCATGAGGACCAGACCGTTAAATACATTAAGGCCAACCTGAAATCCGGCGGCACCGTCTACCTGCTCGGCGGGGAAGGTTCCATCCGTCCGGAATTTGTCAAGAAACTGTCCGGGTTTAAGGTCGTCCGTCTCGGCGCGGCCAACCGCTACGGCACCAACCTGAAGATCCTGGAAGCTGCCGCGGTCAAGAACCAGGAACTGCTGGTCTGCACCGGAGCCGACTTCCCGGATGCTTTGATCGCCTCCGCCACCGGCCGGCCGATGATGATCGTCGCGGCGGGCGGGCTCACGAAAGAGCAGACCGCTTACCTCACCAAGAATAAGATGACCAAGATCACCGTCATCGGCAATACCGCGTCGGTGCCGAAAGCGATCGAGACCGAACTGAAGAAGATCGTCGGGACCAAGAACGTGGAACGCATCTCGGCTACGACGAAATACCGGATGTCGGCGGAAGTAGCGATCAAATACTTCAAGAATCCGCAGACGGCGGTCTTCGCTTCCGCGGAGAGCTTCCCGGACGCGCTTGCCGGCGGACCGCTGGCCATCAAACTGGGCGCGCCGCTGCTCCTCGTGAATAACAACCGCAGCGATTTCTACCCGGTGAAGACTTATGCCCGGATCTACGGCGTCAAGAAAGCCTATATCCTCGGTGGGCCGACGCTGGTGGAAGACCTCACCGTGAAGACGATCCTGGTGAACTAAATACGGGATCAAAGCGTTAATAAGCAGCGTTCAGAGCCGGACCGTTCCCGCAACCCGCGAAACGGTCCGGGTTTTTTATCTGCGGGCAGCGCAAGATATGTAATTAAACAGGAATGGGAACCGCCTTATCTTGCGGTTTTTGCCTTTGGAATCGTGGCTTGGCAGCCCGGAAAGGGCTATTTTGCGCGGAAGCGGGCTTGGAAGAATTGCGAAAAGACAAAAAATGGAGTAAAATAATTCCAAATTGAGACTTTAAATAGAGCTTATCATGGACTAGACGCGCATCGGAGGGGAACCTTACGGTGCTTTTGGCTTGGAATTGGCGGAAACGGGCAACTTGGGGACAGGGCTACCGGCAACAGGATGACAGGGAATATGGGCGCACATAAGCGGAAATACAGGGATAGAATCAGAATCAGAAGGACCCTGGTCAGCATACTGGCCGGGGTTGTTGTATTTGTAACGACCTATGCGTTGGTACTGCCGGCGATCACCATCGATCAGCAGACGGCCGAGGAGGAGCCGGGCCTGGCATTAACCGAAGCGGTGACGGAGGTTCCGGCGGAACCGGAAACCGAAGATGAAGCCGGACTGCCGGCAGAAACGACGGAAACGGAAACACCGGTCGACGGAGCAGAGCCGGTGGTCGCGGAAGACACGGAAGAAGCGGCGGATCCGGAGGATCAGGCAGGCGGAGAAGAGCCGGCCGATACGGATGCGCCTGCGGGGCCACAAGATCCGGTGGATCCGGAAGACACCGACGAGCAGCAAGAACCGGCCGGGCCGCAGGAGCCGGCAGACGGGGAGGAAGAGCCCGCGGAACCGGAGGAACCGATTGATACCGGGGAACCGGAGGATTCGGAAGAACCCGCAGATCCGGAGGAAGCAGAAGAACCGGCAGATCCGGAAGAGCCGGGAGAAGCGGAAGAAGTAGCGGAAACCGGGGACCCGGCGGCAGCGGAAGACCAAGGCGATGCCGGAGTACCGGAAAATCCGGGAGACAAGGCCGAAGAACCCGCGGATAAGAGCGAAGCGGAAGCGGGGGAAAAGCCGGAAGAAGAAAAGCTGAAAGAAGAAAAGCCGGACGACCAGCAGGAAGAGACCGTAGCGATGCCGGCGATGGCTTTCCGTGTCGAAATGAAGGATCAGCGCGCGGAAGCGGCCGGTGAAGAACTGACGGCTGCCGAGAAGGCGGAAGAAGCCGCAGCCCAGAAGGCTTATCGGAAAGCCGCGAAAAAGGCGGCCAAGCTGGCGGCAGCCGGAGAGGAAGAAACGACCGGGAATGACAACCGGAAAGTCTCCGTTTACGTGGAAGCGGAAGCCGATACCTTCCCGGCGGGCACGGTCATGACCGTAGAAGAGATCCGGGATGAGGAAATCCTCACGGAGATCCGCGAAGCCGCGGAGCGGGCCCCGCAGGCGCGGGACGAGATCGCGCGGGCGGCAGCCTTTGATATCACGTTCCGGGACGCGGAAGGAAACGAGATCGAACCGCGGAAGCCGATCCGCGTGCGTTTCGCCGGACTGGACGTGCCGCCGGCGGATCCGGAAGAGCGCAGCGCGATCGTCGTTCATCTGGACGACGAGGGTGAAACGGATATCGTGAAGCAGGAAGTCCCGGCCGATGCGGCGCCGGACGAGATCCTTTTCAAGGCTTCGGACTTCTCCGTCTATGGCATCGTCTATACCGTCGACTTCCACTATGAAGCGAACGGGAAGAGCTTTGATTACAGCCTGGAAGGCGGCGGATTCCTGCGCCTCTCCGATCTTATCGCGGCGCTGGAGCTCGATTTCGGCGTGGCCGAAGTGGCGGATGTCTCCTTCAGCGCGCCGGAATACCTATACGTTACCCGCGTGGCGGAAGACACCACCTGCGGCGCCATCAAAGCGGCTTCCGACCTGTCCTGCGCCTACAGCGCGGAGCTGACGGAAGAAGAGCGCGCCGCCATCGACGCCGAACCCATCGCGGCCGGCGACTGGGCGCTCATCAGTTTGCAGGCCTTTGACAGCGCGGAGAGCCTGACCCTGACCCTGACGAACGGGGACGTGGTGACGGTGCAGGTCACCGACGCGCAGGAGATTCCGGATTCTTCCGCCGAGACCATCGACGTGAATAAGAGCTATCTGATCTGCTACGAAGTGGACGGACAGTATTACCTGCTGAAAAACGACGGGTCTGTCGACAGCAGCCACACGCCGGACAATTTTGAGAATCTGAACAGCACCTATTGCTGGACCTTTAACTACGTGTTCGAGGAAAAGCATCTGGATGAAACGCTGACCTATATCTATTACCTCATCCGACCGATCGACAATAAGACGAAGACCATCGCTTTGAACGCGGAAGGCGAACCGCTGGTGCAGCGGAGCAATAATAACGTGGCGGTCGTTCCGGTGGAAGGCGGCGGTTTTAAGCTGATCGGCTATAACGACGTGAAGCTTGATTTCGCGGACGGCGCTTTCCTGGCCAGGCAGTCGACGGAGGGCGATCCATTCGAGGGCGTAACGGTCCATATCTACGAGATGGATACGCTGCCGACCTATTCCTATACGGCCCGTTCCGCCGATGAAGAGCGGGGAACGGTGACGATCGCTGGCGGTACGGCGCGGACGGAGACCCAGGACGGGGTGACCACGCACTATTATGAGGCGGAGTCCACGTCCGCGAAGATGAATGCCGGCACGATCACCGCGACGCCGGTCAACCATCAGGACGTGAACCACACCAATAAATGGATCTTCGATCACTGGACGCAGGACGGCGTTCCTTTAGACCGGGATCAGTATCCGGCCACGATCAGCGCTGATTCCCTGCCGATCCCCTTTAACGGCAGCCGGCTCGTCGCCTACTTCCGGCAGAATCCGGACTATATCGTCCCGGACAGCGAGAAAGAGGCCTCCAGTTTCGCGGATATGACCGACTGGCTAGACGGGCTTCAGGAAAAACACGTGCCGCTGGATGAAGAGCAGACCGTCAAGACCGCCGAAGTATACGATTACGAGAACCGCATCTACCGGGTCGATATCGCCTCCCAGGCGAATTTCCGTACGTTTAAGGGAGACGTGGATATGGCCTTCTGTATGGACGTATCCAACTCCATGTACTTCCCCTCCAAGCTGGTCGAGGCGGACACGTTCTATGACAATAACACCAATCCGATCCCAATCTATCAGATCAATAACGGCGGGTGGGGTTGGAGCAATAAAAGCTGGCTGGATACCGACCGCGACTGGAATGACCCGTATTACTTGATCGCGGACCAGGCCGGCACGGCGACGGTCTTTAAAGTCTATTACCAGGATGGCAACTGGAAGGCCCAGGACGCTTCCCGGACGACGGAGAGCGAGAAGTCTTTCATCATCGGGCAGGCGTTTGAAACCAACTGGACCAGTGGCGTTTCCGATAAGACCCATCCCTTTAATGCCGGCGATGATAACGATACCAGATATACCATCTACGACGCCGGCGACGAGGGCCGGAACCGTTTCTATTATCTGAACCAGAGTTTCACCGGGGCTACGGACGATCTGGAGACGATCAAAGGGATCCTGGAAGTAGCCGGGGATGAGAGCCCGGATATCCGCATCGCCTACAACACCTTTAATAAAGAGCTGGGCGCGCAGCGCCATGATTTCCAGCCGGTGCAGAAAATAACCATCGATCTTTCCAACTCCCATGGCGGCGGCACCCGCCCCGACCAGGCGTTTAACAATGCGCAGACGTTCAGCTGGTCCGGCGACGACCGTTACGTGATCCTCATCACCGATGGCGCCCCGCAGGGAATTAGAGACGGAGAGTCTTCTTCGACTACGCAGGCGCAGATCGTCCAGTGGGCGAAGGACGCGGCGACCGAATTGAAAAAGGGGAAGGACGGCATCGCCGGTACGAACGACGACGTGAAGGTCATCACTGTCGGTTTAAGTTTGGATAAGGTCCCCAGCGGCAAGAAGCTCCTCTATGATATTGCCGATAACGATAAGAATGGCAATAAGATGTTCTATATGGCCGAAAGCGCCAGCGACCTGCCGAATATCCTCCGCCAGATCACCGATACCATCATGGATGACGCGATCGTTTACGCGGACGTGACCGATACATTGAATGAGGCGTTCTACGCTGTGGATAAGGCCACCGGCCTGCCGCTGAAGCCCGGCGACCGGATCGATATCGAAGGACGTCTGACCACCGATCCGGTACAGGCGGCCGGCATCGTGCAGCCGGACGGCGTGACGATCAAATGGGACAAGCAGGCGATCGATCCCGCGACCGGCTGGCACGGCACGATCTACGTTAAGGCCAAGGAGGACCTGATCGGCGGCAACGCGGTGAAGACCAATGACAACGCCTCGGTCACTGCCACCGGTTACAAGATGGACGATAAAGAGTATACCTTTGAGGATTCTCCGCTCCACGACAATCTGAAATCCCTGGAAGTGGATTTCTCCTCGCCGCGTGTCAACGTGAATGAGCTTCTCTTCTCGAACGAGTCCACGGAATGGACCGTCTATCTGGGAACGGAAGTCGATCCGGAAGCGCAGCTGAAAAAACTGTATGAGGACGTCGCCCTCACCGAAGTAGTGAATGAGGACGGGACTCTGCATTACCCGCTGCTGCCCAACAGTATCACTGACAACCGGGAAGAGAACGCCGTCGGCACGGCTAAGACCATCCCGCTTTCCGCGGAGATCCTGAAAGCGATCCAGGCGGATCCGACCCTGGCCGCGAAATACATCCAGGCCGGCGAGTTGAACTGGAAGGCCTTCCTGACTGATATTGAGAAGCCGGAGGGCGTGGTCGTGCCCTATCATCCATACGGGACCGAGGGCGACGACAGCAATCTTATCATCAAGCTGACGAAAGAGATCCTGACCGGGGAAGAACGGGATCTGGTCAACCACTCGCCGCACGCGACGACGGTGGTAAATGAGGGCGATACACCGGTTGAAAAATACGTGCTTACGGTCCAGTATAATCCGGACTATAACAACGTCTTGCCACCCGGACAGGGCGGTCATGGCCATTATGAGTTCGGCACCGGTTCCTACGGAGCCATGTACCAGGGCCACGCAGCCGGTCGCGAAACCAGCACCAACAACCATATTATCAATGTCTATAAGAAGACCCTGGACGTCCTGAAAACGAACGAAGCCGAGGAAGGCCTCGCCGGGGCGACCTTTAAGCTGTATCAGAAGGATGAGCAGAACGGCGTGGCGATTACCGGGCTGACCGGGAAATACGTGGAAGTCGCTTCGGCGGTATCCGGACCGGACGGTATCGCCCATCTGGAAAGCGATGACGAAGACGTCCTCATCCTGAAAGCCGGCGAGACCTATTATCTGGTCGAGGCGGCCGCGCCGGCGCACTATCAGAAAGTCAATACGGTATGGACGGTAGAGGTTCAGCCCGATCAAAGCGGCATCTTTACGGACCTGGCCGGCGAGGTCATCAACGCGAAGGAGTACCCCTTTAACTGGGATCAGGGGGCCCGGATCGTCGTTGACGGACAGCCGGTGATGGTCATCGCCAAAGGCGAAGAAGAAGGCCAGACCGTGGTGGTCAACGATGGTTCCTTCCTTTCCGGCGGCGAGTCCATTTCCTATCGCTTCCCGATCCTGAATGAGGGGGCGGAAATGTCGCTGACGGTCAATAAGACGTGGGAAAACGAGGATGATCCGCCGGCGGCGGTCACCTTTGAACTCTACCGCGTCAGTGAGATCGGCCATACCTGGACCAACGGCCGGGTCGTGCCGTGCACCTGTACGGAGGATGGCGTCCGGGAGTTTGAATGCGCGATATGCGGAGCGACGGATACCTATGTGATCGATAAGACCGGGCATACGCCGGGACCCGAGCGCCGCGAAAACGAAGTACCGGCTACCTGTATCGAGCCGGGCGGTTATGATAAGGTCGTCCGCTGCAAAGTGTGCGACGCGATCGTCTCGACGGAACACATTGAAGTTTCGGCAACGGGACACGACTGGGGCGAATGGCAGGTCACGGTCTCGCCGCAGCCGGGCATCGCCGGTGTGGAAACGCGCTATTGTAAAAATGATCCATCCCATATTGAGACCCGGCCGATCGATCCGCTGCCGAACCTGACCGCAATCACCTATCGGACGTATAGCGATGTTAGTTTCTGGAGGCCGGAATATGGATACCTGCGCCGCACCGTAACTACCAATCCTGCCTATACGGTCGGATCCACCGTCACCCTCTCCTGGACGTCCAATAACGCGTATCAGGTGACGGCATATGTTAATTCCGTGGTCACGTCAAGTCAGTTCGGGTACGCCACGATCTATTCCTTCAACGGCGGCACGCAATTAGCCGTGTCCCGGACGGGGGGCAACCCCTACCAGTACTCCGTCACGCTTCCGGTGACGGAGGGCATGACGGTGGATCTGAAGTCAGCGGAATTTTGGAATTATCCGGAGAATATCACCATTACGGTAAACCGGGCGGCTCCTGCCTTTGCCCCGACGCTGAAGAAGAGCGCTGTAGCGCCGGAACTTCCGGAAGCGCAGAACGTGAACCGGCGGGCTTTGAACAAGGGCAGCAGCCTGCGGGCCGGCAACGCGACCGGCATGACCTCCGAAGAGCTCGCCGCCTATCTGGCCGGGCTCCCGGAAAAGAGCGGCGCCTCCTGTGAAGAGGGCGATGAGATCGCCCACGTCTATAAAGAGAAGGCCCTGAACCCGGCGACGGGAGATTACACCTTTACCATAACGGGGCCGAACTGGACCTTGCCGCTCACCGGACTGCCGAAGTATAACGAATACGGGAATCCCTACAGCTATTACGTCGTGGAAACCAGTCCCACCACCGGCTATGAGACCACCTATCTGGGCCAGGATACCGGCTTGCAGGATGGCGGCGCCGCGGAGATCCACAACAAACGCCAGAAAGGCAGCCTGCTGATCACCAAGAACGTCCTGTACAACGGCCGCGCCGCGGATACGGAAGCCGAAAAGGCTTTGGTAAACGGCAGCTACCAGTTCACGGTGAAGAGGGACGGCGTGGAGATCGCGGGTAGTCCCTTCACGATTACCGTGACGGACGGCGCGGCGGCGAGCCTGCTGATTCCGGAACTGGAGGCCGGCGACTATACTATCGAGGAAACGAGTAGCGGCGATCTGGCCCTGACCGGAGCGAGCGGCGGCGTCTCCGTGACGAATAAGGTAGTGACGGCAAGCGTCACCGTCGGCAAGATCACGGAAGCAGAGCTTCTCGACGACGCGAAAGCGGCCTTTACCAATAACTACACGGCCTATGAAGTGATCATTGTGAAGACCGATACCGGAGATACCTCTCAGCGGCTGGGCGGTGCTGTGTTCGATCTTTACGCGGCGGCGGACGTCGACGCGGCCCACGGGACGATTCTGGACGGCGCTACACCGCTGGCCAGCAACCTGACCACGGCGGCAGACGGGGCGGATAAGGGCAAGGTGTCCCTGGGACCGCTCGCTGCCGGCACCTATTATCTGTTCGAAACGCAGGAACCGGACGGCTACGAGAAGCTGACGGCGCCGGTGAAGATCGATGTGGCGGATAACCATGTCGGCCTGACCCAGGGGGCGCGGTCGGAGACGGCGACGATCGTGCAGGAAACTGCCGAACTGACCGTCCAAAACACCTTCGGGGTAGCCCTGCCCCATACCGGCGGCTCCGGAACGCGCGCTTTCTACGGTGGCGGCGCTTTGCTGCTCCTGCTGGCGGGCATGCTCGCCGGCGGACGGCAGCTCGCGCGAAAACGCCCTTAGGCCGAATCTAAAGCAAAGCATTAGGCCCTGCCATTCTCCCTGAAAAGGAGCGGCAGGGCTTTTCTTTGCCCGGGACGCAGGGAGAAAAGTATTGTAAGATGAGGAAAAATCTCGTTATAATATAAGATGGCTTAAAAGAATCAGTAGAAATGGACTTGGAAGACAGCATCAAAAGGAAGGCATCTCATGGATCTTGACCGCCAGGTTTCCCGAAGAAAGAAGCATATCAGATCGCTACTGGCCGGAATACTGGCCGGTATTGTCGTGTTTACGACAACCTATAGCCTGGTGCTCCCGGCAATCACGCTTTCTGAAGACGTGGCCGCCGGGGAACCGGGTTTTGTTATGGAAGAACCAACAGAAGCCGCCGGGGAAATGCCGGCTATGGCGTTCCGCGCGGTGATGAATACCGGACAGGAAACCGTCGAGGGGGAGAGCCTGACCCCGGAACGGGTCGCCGCCCGGACACAAGAGGAAGAAGCGAGAAGGAGCGCGGCAAGTCCGTCGGAAGGACAGCCGCTCGTGGTGGACGTGGAAGCCAAAGAAGCCGCTTTCCCGAAGGGGACGCGGATGACCGTGGTGAGCGATGCGGACCAGGACGCCGCGGCAGGTATGCTCCGCGCCGCGGAGAACGAGACCGACGGGACTTTTGCTTTGGCCGCGCTTTTGGGGATCACATTCCGGGATGCCGACGGGATGGAGATCGTCCCGCGGCTTCCGATCCGGGTAAGCGTATACGGTCTGGACCTGCCGGAAGACGGCGCGATCGTGATCGCCCTGGACGATGAAGGAGAAACGGCAATCGTTGAGCAACCGTTGGACATCGAGACGGCAGCAGACGAAGTCGTCTTTGATATCGATGCGGAAGAGTCCCGGCGGTATGGCCTTATATACCGGGCCGCAACGCCGGCCCCGGAAGAACCGGGCGAAGAACCGGACGAACCGGCTAACGGTGAAGAGTCCGCAGAAGAGATGGCGGAAACAGCGCCTGAAGAGGCACGGTCAGAGGAAGCCATTCCTGCTCGGGAAGAGACTCCGGAAGAGGTAGCGCCTGCCGGGGAAGAAATGGCGGAAGAAGTAGCGCCAACTGCGGAAGAAACGCCGGAAGAGGCAGTGATCGACGAAACGGCGCCGGAAGAACCGGCTCTTGAAGAGGCGGCAGAAGAGGAAACGGAAGCCGCGCCGGTTACGGAAGAAACGCCGGAAGAGGCTGCGGCTGAAGAAGTGCCGGCCGAGGAAGAGGTCCCGGCGGAGGAAGCGGTGCGGGCTGATGAAGAACTCCCGGCCGAGGAAGAGGCCCCGGTTGATGAAGAACTCCCGGCCAACGAAGAGGCCCCGGCTGAGGAAGAAATGCCGGCGGCACCGGCAACGCTTTACGCGGAAGGCCCCTCCTATCTGGTGACCGTGACCGGGGACCCGGAAGCGGAGATCCCGGCCGGGGCAGAGCTGGTCGTGGCGGAGATCGCAGCGACAGAGCCGGCTTACGCGGACTATGCGGAGCAGGCGGCCGCTTTGCTCGGGGCGGAGAAAGAAATCACCTTCGCGCGATTCTTTGCGATCAGTATTGAAAAAGACGGGGAAGAGATACAGCCGCAGGATCCGGTGGAAGTACAGATCCGGCTTCCGGAGAAACTGACGGGAGAGATCCGGGCTATCCATTTCGGTGCGGAGGAAGAGATCCTGCGGGTCCGAACCGGAGAAATGACGGCGGAAGAAGCGATCCCGGAGGGAGAAGAAGCGGAGGAAGAGCCGCAAGAGGCTCCGCGGGCCGGGAAACGCGCGGCGGGCCGGAATAGCGGCAAGGCCGCCGCGGAAGAAGCGGCAGAGCTCCCGGACGGCACGACAGACGCTGAAGATAACGCAATAGACCCCGCGAACGGCAGCGCTGTTCCCGCGGAACAGGAGGCCGGCTTTGACGTGGGAAGCATCGTGAGCTTTACCGCCGAGGGCTTCTCGGTCTATGGTATCGCGACTACCGCGCCGGGTGATCTGGACGGGAAGACCTATGGCATCCTGAATAACCAGAATACGGTCTCCGGGAAAGCCGTCATGAACGTGCCCCAGGATAATAACACCAAACTGCAGGCGAAGCAACTGACCGTGCGCACGGAACCCGTGGAGCGCACCGGTATCGTTTTCGTGGCGCAAAACAGCGACATCACGATGTGGTCCTTCCATGACGCCGAAGATGGCCGGTACTATCTGACGACGACCGTTGGTAATGAATTGAAATACCTGCGGATCAGCACGGCGGGAGTCTCCCTGGTGGCGCCGGAAGAGGTCGATGAGGACTGCCGGATCCTGGTGGAAGCGGGGACCGGAAGATACGCCGGGAAATATCGCTTCTCCGGCTCGAGCCGCGCGCTCTCCGTAAGCGGGAACTCGTTTACGACGGTCGCCAAGAATACTTCGAACGCCAACGTCTGGATGAACCTGACGGAACTCTCCGACCTGCAGGAAGACGATTTTGTGACCTATACGGCGACCAAGGTCAGCGTTTCCGATCCCGTAAACGTCCCCGATGGCGCGCAGGTAGTCGTCTACACCCGGGTCTGGAATGAAGAAACACTGAAATATGAGTATTATACGCTCGATTACGACGGCATGCTGGTACGGGCGTATGAGAGCGGCAACAACATTTCCTGGGTCGGCAGTAAGATCAATACCATGCTTTGGAACTTTACGGAGCATCATTACGACGACGGCACCCCCAATTACTATTATGAGTTGCAGAATGCCTATTCCGGGAAATATATCGCCCCGCAGGTCGGGGGGACAGAGTTCCTGGCCGACGCCGAAGTCGGCATTAACCTGAACGGCAGACGGTATGATAATTACTATACGTCGATCCTGGCCTGGGACGATGACGCCTACGATTATGCCACCCTGCGGGTGAAGAACGGGAAACTGGTCCCGGCGTCGATCCGCAAGGCAGCCGATTTCTATTTCGCCATCATGAACCCGGTGGAAGAAGAGGAAGAGCTGCAGACCGTCGCCACCATCGACCATAAGCCCTTCGGCATTACCGTGAAGATGCAGGATTACGGGAATATCAACAGCTCGAACCGTTCGCAGGATCAGGTGGACGTGCTGGGGAATACGCCCTATGTCCAGTGGACCGGATCGCCGGGCTTGTTAGAAAAGAATCTGGTCGATGGCTATCCGCAGGTAGCCAACTCCAGCCATTCGCTCAGCGAGCTGTATAACGATACCATGGAAGCGAACCAGCTCTTCCTGGCCAGCACCTTTAAGGAAACGGGCTATTTTGAATACGACTGCACACAGAATTTCGCCCATCTGATCTCCGCGGCGGACGATTCCTGGGTGGGACAGCCGCGACCGGGCGGCGGGACCTATGAGGTTGGGGATTTCGTGCTCTACAGCCAGTTGGGTACCAGTACGGAATCCGGAAAAGATACGCTGAAGCACGGGCAGTTCCTGCCTTATAACGACCTGAAAGAAGGCGTCTATTCCTCATATATCAATGAGATGGACATCCACGCCCAGCCGCTTTCATCCCTGGATCCCAGAAAAGGCGAGAAGCTGTACGCGATCAATTACAAGAAAGGGCAGACCGCGCCGAATTACGTGGATCACTTCTTCGGCATGGAGATGTCCGCCAGCTTCATCCAGAACGAGGGCGGACTGGACGCCTGGGGGCGCGACCTGATCTTTGAATTCTCCGGGGATGACGATTTCTGGTTCTACGTCGACGACATGCTGGTGCTGGATCTGGGTGGTATCCATTCCGCGCTGGACAGCAGCCTCCATTTCCGTACCGGGAGAGTCGTCGTGAACGGCCGGGTCACCAATCTGCGCGCGCTGTACAGGGAAGCGTATCTGGAGAAGAACCCGGGCACGGACGAAGCGACGGGCAACGCCTCGCGGATCACGATCTTCAAGGATGACGGCTCCAATACCGGTACGGTTTTCCAGAATTATACCGGGCACACCATGCGCATGTTCTATATGGAACGCGGCGCCGGCGCCTCCAATCTCCACATGCGCTTTAACCTAGCGCCTTATACTGCCGGTGAAGTCCAACTGGAAAAAGAAGTGTCGGGGACCGAAAACATCCAGTATACGGACGTACGCTTCCCCTTCCAGCTCATGTATCATCAGGAAACGTGGCCGGCCAACCGCTATGAGCCCTGGTCGGAGGCGCAGAAGGTGACCGATCTCGCCACGGGAGAGCCGGTGGATTATGCGGAGACTTATGAACTGGGCGGCCGTACTTACGAGCATGTGTATTTCCTGAAGCCGGGCCAGACCATTTCCGCGAGACTGCCCGCCGAGGACACGAAATATTACGTGCAGGAATGCGGGGTCGACGCTTCCCTCTACGATGCGGTCTATGCTGATCGCGGCGAGACGCCGCTGGAGCCGACGACGGCTACAGCCACGGCGACGTACCGGGATTACCGGAATGAAAGCACGACGGTCGTCAATCGGAAAAAGACCATCTTTACCAATCACGTAGCCGAAGACACGCTGAAAAACCTGCGGATCGTCAAGAAAGTCTGGGCGGACCGGGAGAAGACGATCCCCGTGGAGGACGACGAGACGCCCTTCCGTTTCCGTATCTATATCGGCCGCCGGGACGGGGAGCCCTCCGTCTACAGTTTTGGCGAGTACCATGTGCTCGATCCGGCCGGCGAATACTGCATCTACGAGAACGGGCGCTTTGTGTCCACAGGAAAGACGGTCTATGGCGACCTGGATCCGGAAGCGCCGGACGAGGATACCAAGAGCGAGCGGGAAAAGGCGAATTTTTACACTTCGCAGGGCGGCGCGGCCGACAAGATCCCGCCCGGCTATACCGTGGAGATCCCGGGCCTGGTGGACGGTACGCCGTATCTGGTCGAAGAGCGGACCGACGAGATCCCGGCCGGCTATGAGCGGCTCGATTACGAACTGGTCTACACCGATCCGGAATCCGGCGAGGAGCGGATCGTCTCCGGAAATGCCGGAACGATCTCTGCCGATCAAAGCAACCCCCTGGTCGTCGTAAATAACCGCCATGGCTACAGCCTGGCCGTGGAAAAGGTCTGGTCCGACCAGGCCTTCATGAAGAGCCATGATCCGATTTATTGCGCGGTCTACCGGCAGGACGGCGCGGGCAACCTGCTTCTGGTTCCCGATTCCGTGCGGCAACTGGCGCATCCGGCAACGACGATGGACTGGTTCCTGGACGAACTGGAGCCCGGTGCGACCCTGAACGATTATCGCGTCTATGAAGTAGACCTGCTTCCGGAGGATGCGGAGATCACGGTCGATGAAGAGACGGGGATCGTCAGCGGGTTTACCGACGTCGCGCGGATCGAGGAAGGCAGTACGCTGACCGTCGGCGGCGAGGGTAACGAGCATGGTTACTCCATGGATTACGTCTATACAGCATCTTATGAGCGGACCTTCCTGACGGAAGAAGAACTGGCGGCCGCCGCGCACGCCCGGGAAGACCGGGTGCGGAACGCGCGGCCGGGCATCCGTCTGGTAAAAACAGATCTGAACGGCACGGCCCTGGCCGGGGCGGTCTTTAGCCTGCGCGAAGACCGGGAAGGCGCGGAAAGCCAGACCTTTGTTTCCAATGAAACCGGCCTGATCGCCGTCGCCTATCTGGAGCCGGACCATGAATATATCCTGACGGAAGAAGCGGCGC
>Ga0129307_1002492_pt1 | contig 14267 bp, 3 predicted proteins | sample P1105metagenome_FD_94437 | JGI IMG/M metagenome (GOLD analysis project Ga0129307, IMG submission 94437) | Capybara group fecal microbial communities from Wisconsin, USA - P1105 metagenome | ecosystem: Host-associated > Mammals > Digestive system > Large intestine > Fecal | place: USA: Wisconsin... | reverse complement strand
TGACCGAGCTGATGAATATGGCCATCGGCCTCGGCATGGAGACGGTGTGCGAGGGCGTGGAGCATCTGGAGCAGGTGGAGTTCCTGCGGGAGATCGGCTGCACAAGGATACAGGGCTACTATTACGGAAAGCCGATGCCCTTCGACGGGATCCTGTCGATGCATGAAAACGGAACTTCTCTGGAATACGAGAATCCGGAGGAGTCGGAATACTATGCCTCCATCGGCCGCATCAACCTGTACGACATGGCGGTGCTCGCCAACGAGAACGACGAGTCCGCGCCGCAGTACTTCGACACCCTGCCGATGAGCATTTTGGAGGTCAACGGCACAAAGGTGAAGTACACCCGCTGCAACCGCTCCTACCGCGAGTTTTTGCAGCGCACCCTCGGCAGGGAGTACCCCGCGGAGGAAGTGGATTGCGCGGAGCTTTCCGAAAAGGTCGGGGCGAGCTTCTTCAACACGGTGCTGCAGTGCAGCCGCAGCGGCAGCCGCACCATCGTCGACGAGCGGATCAGCGCGGACACCGTGGCGCACACCCTGATCCGCCGCGTGGCGGTCAATCCCGTGACGGGCACGGCGGCGGTCGCCGTGGCGGTGCTTTCGGTCGTCAAGGAAAACGAAAACGTCAGGGCGAATTACAGCCGCATCGCAAAAGCGCTGGCGTCGGACTATGTGAACCTTTACTATGTGAATCTGAACACGGAGCGGTTCATCGAATACAGCCCCGATGCGGAGCAGGAAAACCTTGTCATGGAACGGTATGGCGAGAACTTCTTCGCCGCCAGCCGGAACGATGCGCTGAAGTTCCTTTACAGGGACGATCAGGAGAGCTTCGTCAGCACGTTCACCAAGGAAAACGTGGTGAACGCCATGGATACCGAGGGAAAATTCAAGGTGACCTATCGGCTGATGATGAACGGCGAGCCGACCTATGTCGACCTGAAGGCCGTGCGGATGCAGGGCGACGACACCCACATCATCGTGGGCGTGAACAACGTGGACGCGCAGATGCGCCAGAAGGAGGAAATGTCGCGCGTCCACGCGGAGATGACCGCCTATTCCCGCATCAGCGCTCTGATGCGGGGCTTCCTCTGCGTCTACACCGTCGATCCGGCCACGGGACACTATGTCGAATACCGCGCCAGCAACGATTACGCGGGGCTCGGCGTGCCGACGGAGGGTGAGGATTTCTTCGCCCAGTCCATGAAAGAGGGCGAACGTCTGGTGTGTTCCGAGGATATTGCAAAGTTCCGGGCGCTGTTTACGCGGGAAAACATCCTGAAGCAGGTGGAACGGAACGGCTTCTACGCGTTCCAGTACAGGCTGGTTCTGGATGGGACGCCCCGGTACGTCAGCCTCAAGGCGGCGCTGGTGGACGAGCAGGACGGGCCCGTGCTGATCGTCGGCGTGAACGACATCGACGCGCAGGTGAAGCACGAGCAGGCTTACGAACGCGAACTTGCCGCCGCCCGCGGAGAGGCGGAGCGGAAACCGCCTGATGAAACCAAATAACATAAAAAACGCCATTGCCGTCCGCCCCGTGAGGGAGCGGACGGCAATGGCGTTTTTCAAAGGGCGCGGGGATCAAACGGAGCGCGCGCCGTCCGCGAGCATCGCTTCGACGACCCTTGCGACGCCGTCCTCGTCGCAATCGGCGGCGATCAGGTCCGCCGCGGCCTTCACCTCCGGACAGCCGTTCGACATCGCCGCGCCGACGCCCGCGGCGCAGAGCATCGACAGATCGTTCAGCCCGTCGCCGAACGCCGCGGTTTGCGACATCGCCAGCCCCAGGCGAGCCGCCAGCACCGACAGCGCGCGCCCCTTGTCCGCGTCGCGGCTGTTGATCTCGATGTTGTTCGGCAGGGAGTACGAGACCGCGAATTGCGGATACCGTTCCGTCAGCGTCTTGAGCAGGCTGTTGCGATACGCGGTGTCCCCGGCGTAAAGCTGCATCTTTTGCGGGCGGTGCGCCCCATCGCGCAGCCATGCCTTCAGCTCCGGAACGCCCGAGCGCAGCTCGCGCATCATCTGCATCTGGAACGGGAGCATCCCGTAGTCCTGCGCGCGCGAGCGCATCGCCTCCGTCATGTAGCCCCAGCCGTCCACGAACGCGTCGTAAATCACGGGGAGCGTATCGAGGTATTCATAAAACGCCAGCGCCTCGCCGGTGTCGATGTCGGCGGAATAGATGGTTTCGCCGGTCCGTACGTCGAGGACCTGCGCGCCGTTTATCGTGATCGCGTAACGCACGAAGGGCAGCTCGCGGACGACGGCGGGCATGGCCCTGTAAAAGCGCCCGGTCGCGGGAACGATCTCCACGCCGCGCGCCGCGGCGGCCGCCAGCGCGTCGCGGCTGCGCGGGGACAGCGTTTTGTCGGAGCGGAGCAGCGTGCCGTCGAGATCGAGCGCGATGAGGCGGATGTGGCCGAGGGAGTGCGGTTCTGCCGCCATGGGATCACCTCCGATTTGCGTGATATGAGAATGATAACGCAGGACGGCTCGTTTCGCAAGCTGAAAACGGCGCGGACGGAGCCGATTTGAAAATGCGGTTGCATTCATGCCGCAAAATACAGTATAATTGGAGCAGAGCATAAAACGGCGGAAAGATTTTCGGGGAGGTGATCGAATGGCGGAACAGGATCGGACCGGCCGGTTCGGAGCAACCAGGAAAGAGAAGGCGTATCTTGCGCTCATCGCGGTGGTGCTGGCTTTGATCGTCGCAATGCTCCTCATCTATCCGCGCACGCGCTCGGACGACGTGGAGAGCATATCGCGCGGCGTATCGACGGACGATCTGCAGGAGCCGGCGACGGTCGTTCGGGACAGATGGATCGAGGTGGAGAAGAAGATCACGGCGGAGGTCCTGCAGGACCGGCTTCAGGATATGGGCGTTCTGCTCACGGCGGAGTATTACTTCACGGATCTGGTCAGCTTCTCCAGCGTGAAAACGCTCTTTACATACCTCACGCTTCCCTTTACGGAGACGAGCTACATGGTGCGCTACGACGGCGTGGTCAGCGCGGGGATCGACCTCTCGGCGGCGAGCGTGGAACAGGACGAGGCGAGAGGGCTGATCACCGTGCATATCCCGAAATCGTCGATCTATACCACGTCCATCGATCTGGACAGCTTCGAGCTGATCGAGGAGAAGACCGGGCTCGGCAACCCGCTCTCCGTGCAGGACGTCAACGCGTCCCTGCAGGCGTTTGAGCGATCCGCCGAACAGAAGGCGGTCGAGCGCGGGCTCCTGGAAAAAGCGGACAAAAACGCCGAGACGATGATCGCGCAGTTCATCGGCGGCGTCGTCAACGATCCGGCGTATACGGTGCGGTTTGAAACGGACGAAAGGGTTGGGTGAGTATGAGAGAAAAGGCGTTGGGCAAGGCTCTGGTCTGCCTGCTTCTGGTGCTGGCCGCAGTGACGTCGTTCCTGCTTGTCTCGGACTGGGCGACGTCCGCGGAGAGCAACCGGTCGGTCCGCGCGTCCATTGACGAGAAAACGGAGACGGTGCTCAAGCTGACCGCCGCCTCCACGCTGGCGTCCGCCTGCATTTCGGCGATCCCCGGGGACACGGCAACGCCGATCGCGGAGAAGATGGCGGATTTTACGGAGTATTTCCTGCTGATCCTCTGCGTGCTGTATGCCGAAAAGTATCTGCTTGCCATCGTGGGCGCGGCGGCGTTCAAGATCCTGATCCCCTGCGCCTGCCTCGCGCTGATGGTCGGAGTGTTCTGGAACCCCCGCGGCATGAGGCGCCTGTCGCTTCGCCTTGCGCTGGTCGCGCTGTCCTTCGTGCTGGTGATCCCCGCGAGCATCGGCGTGTCCGATCTGGTCTACGGGAGCTACCGGCAGAGCGTCGAGACGACCGTGCAGGAGACGAACCGTCTGAACGACGAAACCGCGCCCCTCTCGGAGGCGGCGGGGAACGAGGGGATGGTCGCGTCCATTCTGGAGCGGCTGTCCGAAAGCGCATCCGATCTGGCGGACCGGGCGGCAAAGCTGCTGAACCGCTACGTTGAGGCGCTTGCGGTGCTGATCGTGACGTCCTGCATCATCCCGCTGCTGGCGATGGCGTTTTTCATCTGGCTCATCCGGCTGCTCACCGGGGTCAATGTGCTCGGCGCCGTGCCGCCGCCGGGATTCGGCCGCCGCGCGGACGCGGAGCGGCACAAAGCCGCCGGGGAATAGGGCCGCGGCCTGAGCCGGGCGGATCAGATGGTTTCAATCGGAATAACACAGAACCGGCCGGGAGACGAAACAGGTCCCCCGGCCGGTTCTTTTTTAGAAAAACCCTTTTCAAATTGAGCAAACAGGAGTAAAATGTTGTCTGTAAAGGGCTGAAAAGTTCAAGAAACGTCGAAATCGCGCAAATAAAATCACGATGAACCATAATTGAGCAAACGAAGGAGGAAACACGATGTTGTACAAACGGTTTCAACAATTTGTTGCCCTGATGCTTTCGGTGGCTCTGCTTGTGCCGCTGCTTCCGCCGGAGGCTTTGGCACATTATGCCGACGACGCGGAGAAGCCGACGAGCATCGTTCGCTCGGACGGCACCACCGAGGACATCAACGAGGACTGGGTGACCGCCTTCCCGTACGGCACCTTTGCCTTTGACAACAGCGAGGCGCAGGTCACGGAGGGCGGCGACCCTGCGGTGATCCGGCTGTATCGCCTCGGCGGCACCAAGGGCCGGGCGACAGCAGTCGTGTCCTATGTCCCCGCCGTGACGCAGATCGCGGAGGACAAGCTCAGCTACGGCAACGCCGCCGGGCTGGACGACGTCGTGATCGAGGTGGAGGATACCCTCCCGATCGCGAAGTATCAGCCGCTGGGCAAGGATCCCGATCCCGAACCCACCACGGTGAAGCTGGTGGAAGCCGAAAGCGGCGCGGCTGACGCGCAGCCCGGCGACCGCGTCTTCACACTGACGGAGCCGGCGGAGGAATACCGCTGGTACGTCCTCTCCGACGGCAAGTGGGAGCTGGTGCAGGGGGCGAACGAGCCTGAGTTTGTGATTTCCGGCGAGGCTTATGAGGAGCTGGACGTCCGCTGCGTCTTCACGGCGGACGGCGTGCGCCGGTGCACGGATTCCGTCAAGGGCGCGGCGTATGAGAAGCCCGCCCAGGAGGCGCTCGACGAGATGCCGGCGGACCTTCCCCTGAACCCCGATACGACCTTTACCGCGCTTGCCGCGGACGATCCCTACGGCGCGTGCACCTTCACGCTCACCTTTGCCGAGGACGAGTGGGTCAAGGACATCCGCGTCACCGCCAGGGACGACGACGCGGCGGAGGCGATCAAGGCCGGTACGTTCACGATCGTGGACTGCGAGGGCGGCACGCTGTACGACGCCGCCAACACGCTGGCCCTCGCCGTCTTTGACAACGAGGCGCCTGAGGAGAGCGTCATCGGCTTCGCCGTGACGGAGGTGGACGCGGACAAGTCTGCCGGCGTCGCCACGCTTACGGTGACGCGCACCGGCGGCACGCAGACCATGGTCACCGTGCCCTACAGCACCGAGGACGGCACCGCCAGAGCGGGCGAGGACTATCAGGCGGCGTCCGGCTCGCTGGCGTTCTATGCCGACGTCACCGAGCAGACCATTGAGATCCCGCTCATCGACGACGGCGCGGAGAGCAGCGAGCCCGTGACCTTCCGCGTTGCGCTCGGCGGCGTGGTGGGCGACAATCAGGGGCTTGTCACGATGGAGAACACCGTCGCCACAGTCTCACTGACCAACAGCAACACCGCCGCCGCGGCGAATCTCGCCACCCTGCTCAGGGACGGCAGCGCCGTGGACGCCTCCGGCTCCGTCACCGAGGCGGCGACCGTCGCGGCGCCCGTGGAGCGTAAGGTGGTCACCGGAACGCAGGTCAAGAGCGAGGGCGAGCCGCTTTCCGCCGCGATCAGCGGCATGGACGGCGACGACGGCAGCCTGAGCCTCCAGACCTACGATTACGGCCGCATCACATTCTCCCGCGGCAACATCAGCAATTACAACAGCAAATACTGGAGAAACAACCTCATGATCGCGGACGACGACTATACGTTCTTCGCCGACAGTAACTCGGTAGGCGCGATCAGCTGGACGGGCGACGGCAGCGGAAGCGGCGCCCGCAAGATCGAGGGAAAAAGCGGCGGCAAGAGAGCAAGCCTGACCGTTCCCTATATGTCCCAGATGTACAACTACATCTACGCCCGTCTGGGCTACAGCGTGGCGATCAAGAACACCGACCTCTACGGCGCGGAGTTTGTCTATCCGTGGGCCGCGGTCCGGACGAATGACGACAAGGACGCCGCCTACTCGGACGCCGGCGTCACCTGGGACTGGGGCCTGTTCTCCGGCTACCACTACAAGTGGAAGACCAGCGGCGCGATCAGCCATTCCTTTGATATGTCCTCCAACCTGGAGGGCATTACCATCGGCCTGTCCAAGCACGACGCGCACGACGCCGACAAGGGCAACGCCAAGGCGGAGATCACGAGCCTGTACCTCACGCGCCGGAATCTGGAAAACGATCTCCAGCTGCGCATCCATACTGCCAACGACGGCGAGAGCGGCGGCGCGAACGTTCCGACCGCGCCGGAGAAGGCCGCCGCGCTGAACGCCGGCAGCGGCGTGTACGCCTCCATGAAGCCGGACGTCACCATTGTGGAAGGAAACGGCGGCGTGAACAGCAGCGGCAAGATCTATGTCGGCAGCACCGTCGAGGTGAAGCTGAAGAATACCGACAGCTATCGCCCCCTGTCGCTGAAGGTGGGCAAGCTGGACACCGCCGTCTACGTCTCCGACGCGAACGGCAACGTCGTCAGCGGGCCGCAGATCACAAAGAAGGCCGGGACCGACAGCTACACCATCCGGATGGTTTGGGACGGTATGCGCGAAGCCGACCTGAGCAAGACCTATGTCATCAACGTGGTGATGACGCGCAGGCAGGCGCTCAAGCTGGATCTCGCCCCCTCTGTGCCGCGGCAGGAGAACAACCCCTCCGCCATCGACACCAACAAGATCGGCACGGCATGGACGATGTTCTGGAACAGCAAGGACGCGAACAGCGCCGAGAATCAGATCACATACGGCGTGTCCGACGCTACGACGGCGGCGCCGCACTTCTCGAAGACCGGCGTCAGCACCAAGAGCCTCAAGCAGACCGACAGCTGGACGACGGATACCGCCAACGCGGCCGGCAAGATGATCTCCGGCGTGGAGAACCTGCAATGGATCAACTTCAACCGCTCGGAGGAGGACCGCATCCTGTACAACGGGCGCATCTACGCCGGCAACGAGACGATCTATCTGGATATGGCGGATCTGGCGCTGCCAAACGCGACCTTCCGCTACTATCACAGGGACTATCTGTCCGCCGCCAGCATCATGACGACGGACATCAACTCCATCGGCGTCTATTTCGATACCAACGGCAACGGACGGATCGACGGCTACTTCAACCGGGGGACCGGCTACTTCGTGCTCGATCCCGCCGGGGATAACTTCGTCCCGGACGATTTCATCCAGTTCCTCGATCCCGACACCGACTATGACGAGACGACCTTTGCCCCCGTCAAGGTGGGGGACAAGTACGTCCAGCAGTTCGCCAAGGTGCTCTACACCATGACGCCCCGCGCCCTGATCCCGCCCGTCGGCATGGAGCTGGAGAATGAGCACGCGCAGGTGCTGCCCGCGTTCGTCACCAACATCACCGACCCGGACAACTATGCGGCGCTGACCCGCGAGCAGAAGGCGTACCGCTATATCATGAGCGGCATGAACCAGAGCGCCGCCAGTATGTACGAAACGCCGAGCGGCTATGCCCGCTCCTCGGACGGCCATGAGATGTACGGCGCTCTGGCGAACATCCCGCAGATCATCGACGTGCCGCTGGGCGGCGACGTCAGCCCGGCGCACCTGAACGCGGAGGGCGACGGCTATGACTGGACGCCCGATTATCAGGGCAACCTGCTGGTGGACTTCACCGACCCCGAGCCAATCTCCATCGAGCACAGCGTCGCCGGGGACGATATCCCCGTCGAGGACTATACCATCAACGAAGACGGCACGGTCACGCTGCAAAGCGGCGGCGCGAAGCTCAACGGCTATCTCGGCTCCTTCACCGCCAACAGCACGATCACGCTGTGCACCCAGCGTCAGGAGAAGACGGCGGAGCAGCTCCATACCGCGACGGCGGGCTCCATGGCGCTGCTTTCGGACGAAAAGCCCGGCATCACCCCCGAAGCCTCCAACCTGTCCACGCGCGGCACGTTCCCCAACTCCGAATACCTCAAGGCGATGGAGTCCGGCGCGGACACGGACGATCCCAGCATCGACATGGGCGACTCTCCCAACGAGTTCGACGAGCTGAACCTCGATCTCGGCGTGAAGCTGCCCAGCACCGACATCGGCATCACCGATTACGTCACGCTCATCATGGACGGATACGAGGTCGGCTTCGCCATCGGCCTCCCGCTTGCCAGCGCCAGCAAGGAGGACGGCAAGAAGGGCTTCGTGGACACGAACAAGAGCAAGGGCGAGGACATGGGGAAGATGAAGAACTTCCTCCAGAACCGCAAGGGCAGCGACGTTGACGACAGCTATAAGAACGCAAAGAACGGCAGCAACCTGAACACCCACAACGTGGAGGCCAGCCTGTCCGTTTCCGTCGCGTTCCTGTTCAAGTACAACTCCGTGGACAACGGGTACTACTTCAGCCAGTTTGCCATCGCGCTCACCGGCTCTGTGGAGTTCAAGTACCAGCACCGCTTTGCCGCCGCGCCGGTCGTCTACCTGTATGTCAAGGTGGGCGCCGAGCTGAAGCTCGGCACCGGCGCCACCGTGGAGCGCCAGACCGTGGAGAGCGAGGACCCGTGGAGTATCAAGGTCGGCAATGAGGATAAGGCGATCTCCGACAAGGACCCGCTGAACCTGAGCAAGGGGCAGGTGCAGTTCTTCTACGAGCCGCAGTATAAGGCGCAGGACATCACCTTCAAGGGTAAGATCGCCATCCAGCTCCAGCAAAAGGACGGGACCAAGTGGAAGGATGTGCCGAAGTCCGTCAAGGGCTATCTGCAATCCGACGGCGGCGATCCCGTCACCGTGACCCTGCTCAAGCAGGATGAGATGAAGCTGCCGAACGAGAGCACGGTCGAGTACCGCATCAAGGTCACGGCGCTGGAGGATTCCACGATCACCGGCATGGTCGAGGTGGTGGATATGTCCACCCTGAGCTACTGGAGCGGCTTCACGCTGGAACCCTCGGTGTTCGTGGAGGCCGGCGCGGGCATCGGCATTGAGATCCTCAAGTTCGAGATCTTTATCAAGGTCTCCGTCGAGTGCGCGATGACCTTCGGCGCTTACAATGAGGACAAGGACGACTACGATCCCTTCGTCTTCAATTCGTTTAACTTCGGCCTCGGCCTCGGCTTCCGCGTGGTGCTGCTGGTCTTCAACTACGAGATGGACCTCATCGGCTACTCCGTGGACTTCGATCAGGAGGCGAGGGATGAGAACCACTCCGGCTGGTCGCACAGCTGGCACGCGCTGGGCGATCTGTTCGGCGGCGAGATCGGCGAGCTGTCGGCGGTGGACCGGAACGGCAACTACTACGGCGTAAAGATATCCCTGCCCGGGGACACCAGCCGGACGCAGACCATCTACTCCAACGAGGACGAGGGCGGCCTGTCGCTGCTTGCCTACGATCCCAGCGACAAGGAGGTCCCGTTCCAGTACTCCGGCTACGGCAGCTCCGGCGACGCCTTCAAGCTGGCGGACGGCCTGATCACCGGCTACGACTATCAGGTGGTCACGGCGGGGGAGACCAACTATCTGATCTACACCATCAGCCGCAAGAACGCCGCGCACGCGGTGGACAACACCATGCTGGTACTCTCCAAGCTCCAGCTGACCAGCGAGGGAGGCAAGGACTCCTACGGTCTGGTCAACCCGCTGGACGCGCAGGCCGCGACCCCGTACATCCTGCTGGATACCAAGAGCGGCGCTGACGACGGCACGGGCGATCTGGACTTCCGCGCGTGGGCGGACGGCGACGTCATCCACGCGGCATGGGTCAGCTACGCGGAGAAGGCGAACATCACCGCCGGCGCGACGAAACCCGACGGCGATCCGCCGAAGCAGCTCATTGACAGCGTCGAGACCGAGATGGACACGGAGAACTACGCACAGTTCACCGCGCCGTCCGTCCCGGCGGAGCCGGCCGCGCCCGTACAGGCGGACTACTATACCGTCATCGACGCCGCGGCGTATGAAGCGCTGGACAATACGGAGAAGGCGGACTATACCCCGACGGGCGACGGCTATGCAAAGCCCGCGTCGGGCTATGCCGATTATCCGACGGCAAAGTCGGCCTATGACGCCGCCTGCACACAGTATCAGCAGGATCTTCTGGCTTACAATGTCGCACAGGCGGCCGCCGACGTATTTGATTCATGGCGCACTTACTTCGCCACGATCAGCGGCAACGTGCAGAGCATCGCCGCCAACGCGGCGAAGAACACCGTGGTCAAGACCGCGTCCTTCGACACGAAGAGCGATACCGGCTTCACCGAGGCGAAAGCGGTGAGCGGGGACGTCGGCTCGCTGGTCTATCTCCCCGGCGGGCAGGGCGACGGCTCTGTGACCGTCTATGCAAGAGCCGTCCCGATGACCTCCGCGGAGAAGCAGGACGCCGAGGCGGATTACAAGACCTATCTCGCCAACATCGGCTACGATCCCGACGGCACGACGCTCACCGGCGACGATTCCGCCAAGAGCGCCAAGCGCACCATCGGCAGCTACCGCCTCGCCACGCAGGTCGGTATGTGGGACGCCTACGGCAAGGGCACGGATCTGTATGTGGCCGTGGGCGAAACGCCCTGCGATATGCCCCTGCGTCTGGCGGAGAACCAGATCCTTGACAACTTCGAGGTCGCGCAGATCGACGGCGTCTACTATCTGGCGTACACCACCAGCGAGAAGGCGTACACGGACGACAGCGGGAACGCGGTCGCCGACGTCGCGGAGGCGAAGGACATGGTCACGATCAAGCGCCTGTTCCTGCGCACCTTCACGGTGGACGGCGTCAGCGTGACATGGACGAACCACGGTTCGTCCGGCGCGGACGCCAGCAAGGCGGTGCTGCTGCGCACGCTGTACGACTTCGACGTGAACGAGGGAACCGACAACAAGGACGGCCTCTACACGAGCGGCGGCGTCCAGACCGGCGACGCCTACAACGACCCGTATTTCTCCAACCTCAAGTTCCTCAGTGGCAAGCTGGGCGAGAGTCTGGGGCAGGATGTGGAGGAGGAGACCTTCACCCTGATGAGCGATGCGAGCGAGGCGTTCCTCCTCTTCGAGATGAACGGCGCCTCCTATGTGATCCGGGAGGGCAGCCTGAAATCCATCGTCGGAAGCGAACACAAGGGCAAGATCATCCCCTTCTTCGCCTATGACAAGGTCAAAGCGGCGCCGGGCGCCCGCCAGCCCAAGACGACCCACTCCGGCACCACCGGACGCAGCCAGGTCACCATCGGCGCGGACGGCGACGGCAACGTCTCCGCGGTCTATGTCGCGCCCGTGACGGGCACCGGCAACAACGCGGTCTACCTCTCCAAGTTCGATCCCGAAACTGCTGAGTGGGGCGTTGGCGTCATGCTCGCCATGAACCACATGGACGTGTACGAGGAGAGCCTCTCCGCCGATTGGAACGCCGAGGAGCTGAGCGAGGCGTATCTCGGCGCCAAGGGCGGCATGGACGAGTTCACCTTCGGCAATCTCCAGATCGCACTGGGACAGACGAAGTCCGAAGAGGTGCCGGGCGGCTCGGCGACCAGCAACACCGACGCGGCGAGCGACAAGTCCACGCTGCTGATCCTCGCCCAGGGCACGACCGCTTATCTGGACACCTACGAAGACGGCGGCAAGCAGTACATTGGCCGCATGAGCAACGCCAAGGCCGAGCTCCAGTATCAGACGGCCGAGGCCGACAGCTATTGGAAGAACCGCAAGCCCGGCGTGGGCGTGTACGCGCTGAGCTTCGGCGTGGGCGCGCAGGACATCGGGGAAGAGACGCTCACCTTTGCCGACTACGATTTCACCGCCGGAGCCTATCTGTACTCCACGCTGAGCTTCACCAATACCGGCGACGTGAGCATCCGCGCCTCGGAGGAGCAGCCCGTCACCGTCACGCTCAGAGCGAGCGGAGACGGTCTGGCGCAGGACGTCGAGCTGGCGCGCTGGAAGATCACGGAAAATATCATTCCCGGCCAGAAGGTCAAACTGTCCGGCGACACCGAGCTTTCGACGAGCCTGCCTCAGGGCGCTGTCATCATCGCGACCGTGGCGGAGGACGACTTCTATCAGCAGAACGGCGGAACGCCGTTCAACCAGACGACCGGCACGCTGCTCACGGTGGAGGACAGGCCCGAGCTGGGCTTTGAGAGCCTGTCCATCAAGCCCACGGGCGTGGACGCTTCCGGAAACGTCGTGCTCAAGGTGGATGGTCTGGTGGGCAACCGCGGCACGAAGAACGCGGCCGACGTGATGCTCCAGTTCAGCTATGACTCCGGCGAGAAGGACAGCGAGGGCAACCCCGTCTTCAAGCCGCTGGACGTCGACGCAGGCACGCTTGAAATCGGCGAGCATAAGCCGCTGAGCCTGCTCTCCGCGCTGCCCGCGGGCGCGGTTACGATGCAGAACATCGACGCCGGCTACGGCAGAAAGATCACCGGCACGATCAAGGCGTCGCCGGACAAGTTCAAGGCGCTCACCGACAGCCTGAGCCTCCATGTCGAGATCTTCAGCGGGGAGGACGCGATCCAAACCGACGAAAACGGCCTGATGGTCGCTCAGCACGCGGACTACAACGCCGTCGACAATCTGTCGTCGATCCAGGTCGAGCACGATACCTTCTTCAGAGCGGCAAACAAGGTGGTCGTTCCCATGGGCAACACCATGCATCTGCCCATGAGCCTCTCCACCACGACGGGCGATACCGAGCCGCAGATCATCGTCACGGAGTTTCCGGATGCGGGCGGCGGCAGCCATCTGGGCGTGCTGTACTATCAGCCCGGCAGTTATGCCGACGGCACGGACGCGAACGCCGCGCTGGTGCTTGCGCCGTCGTCCATCGGCAGCGGCCTGATCCGCGTGCAGGATACCAATACCAACGGCTTCTACGACATCGCCTATACCGTTACGGAGCCGGCAAGCGGCATCAACATCTTCAACGACACAACGGTCTTCGCGTTCCGCAACAGCGATGGGACCGCGTTCGACGCTTCGCCGGGGGCGGGAGCGCAGAGCTGGAAATTCCGCAGCGCGATCGACCAGTGGGGCGCGGACAAGACGGCGCCCTATCTGGACAACCTCTCCATGGGCAAAGCGGGCGCCAGCTTCACCTTCGACACGAAAGCGCAGTCCATCGATCTGGTGTTCAGCGGCAAGGTCAAAGTGGAGAGCACGTTCCCCGGCTTCGCCGCGCAGACCATCGAGGCCGAGGGCGGCGACGGGAACAACGCGGGCGAGCACGCGTCCGTCCGCTTTGGCACAAACGCCACCAACTATACCCACACCGTGACGATCACGGTGCTCAGCGGCGCGGGAACCAGCGACGAGGCGGCGTTCGACCGCGTCGTGGAGAGCTTCGGCAGCGCCGGAACGCCCGCGCCCGCGGAGGATGATGTGGCGCCGCATATCTACTGGAGCCGCAGCTTCCCGGATACCGCGTCCATCGACAGCGATTCGCAGACGCCGGTATCCCTGACGGCGTACGTTCTGGACGACGGCCAGCTTGCGTCGGTCACGCTCAACGGAAAGACCTATACGGAAGCCACGGCGAACAGCGACAACGGCTGCTGGCAGTTCCCCATGAGCATCACCCAGAACGGCACGATCCAGATCACCGCCATAGACACCGCGGGCAACCGCACCGCGCGGACCATCACCGTGGACTGGTTCAACAGCAGCGTTACCGTCGGCGCGTCGGCGCTCGTCCCCGCGCTGGATGTGGCGCTGAAGAAGACCGACAAAGAGGAAACCGAGGCGTCTGAGCTTTCCGACGGCTTCAGCAAGAACGACAAGGCGTTCATCGCCGCCGCGGCGACCTCCTCCTACGGAGCAGGCGGCGGAGACGCGGACGTGACCGTCGAGTTCATCACCGTGGACGCCTCCGGCTCCGGCCTGACCGCCACCCCCGTCAGCGCAAGGACCGAGGGCACGGCAAGCGGGATGTTCCCGATGGCGAGCAACGGCTGGTATCTGGTCACGGC
>Ga0129307_1002491_pt1 | contig 14273 bp, 11 predicted proteins | sample P1105metagenome_FD_94437 | JGI IMG/M metagenome (GOLD analysis project Ga0129307, IMG submission 94437) | Capybara group fecal microbial communities from Wisconsin, USA - P1105 metagenome | ecosystem: Host-associated > Mammals > Digestive system > Large intestine > Fecal | place: USA: Wisconsin... | reverse complement strand
GAATCCATCTGTCTAACGTTCTTGTTTATATGCTGCAAATTTAGCATTTTCTCAGGACATACGCAAGGATTTTAGCATAAAAATCAGTCGTTTGCACTAACATAGCCAACGAAGTTTTTCTTTCCTGAGGTGCCGCCTGTTTTCATACGAAGTATAACTTTTTATTACCCGATAATGGATTCTTTGGTGTCACTTTGTTGAATTTTTTTTGACAATCATGAAACAATCAAGAGGCAACAATGTTTAAGATTTGGTCAGTTTTATTTAACTGTTAAAGAAAACAAATTATAATTGATGTTATACAATATACTACCTATATTTGTACGTTCGTTAATTATATCAAGCAAGAAAAAGACAAAAATGAAACGAATAAAGGAAATCTTGATAGGGATGCTGGGTGTTTGCTTGATAACGTCCTGTATCATCAATAAGGAGTCTGGGGGGTTATACACGTCCAATGACTTATATGCTGTCATTAGACCCGAAGGGTCTCAACTGACAAACATCACCCCGGACGACTACGTAATGACTCTCGACAACATTGTTGCCGTCAATCCAAAGTCTGGTGAGTTCGTAGTAAGGAATACGGAGAGAATCGACACGGTAGCATATCCTAAATGGGCACGGTATATCATTATGTTTTACTCAAAGGACAGCCTCCTTTTCGATGCCAAACTCATCAGTTCTCTTGAGAGTACTCTTCCTTCTGGACTGACATTCTGCCATTATGGTTCAGATAAAAACGGCTTATCAAGATATATGCTTGAAATGCCGTTTGTAAACCACGACGGAAAAACAGAGCATAAGTCTGACCAACAACAGCAGCAAGGCAAACAGCGTATGTATCAGATACTTGAGAAGGCAGGCAAGACCAGCAAGGTCATGGAATAGTCGTCTTATATGGATAGGGCTTCACATCACCTCATCTTTTGGCAGAAATGACAATGAATATGCCCAAAGAGGGATAAATCAATGAAATATAGAGTTATGTCACTTCATAGTTTAACGCTAACACTTCTATAAAGAAATGAATCGTTATGTAAAATTTATCATACCAGGAGTTCTTTTATTGGTATTGGGCATCTGGTTGTTTTTTTTCGCCTCACCATCTGTTTATACAGATGAGAAATTGAATGGTAAGAACACTCTTGAAGAGATAATCAGTACATATGGAAACCCTGATTATTCGAAAACAATCATGTTGTCTCATGATTACCCATTATATGAATATCAAGGAGGGCTTGCCAAGTATTGTCCTACGGATGGGAGTTCAAGAAAGATTGTTGAACTTACTTTTAAGAAGCGCGATAATCGTGTTTTGAAAATCTGGTATGAACAAATTGATGACAATGAAATCAATGTTTTGGACAACTTGGAATGGGATTCTGATAAAATCCAATTCTGATAAGATAAATACTCCATATGGAACTCCTTTGTAATTATGTTAGTCTCTGATAATCAATAACGATTGAAAATGCCCCATTTTAAACGGTACAAATTTTTATTACCCGATAATGGATTCTTTGTTGTTGCCTTGTTAATTTTTTTTGACAATTGAGAAGGGGTCAAGAGGCAACAAGGTTTAATATTTGGTTAAGATTGTTTAACTACCCAGTATTCACGCAAAAATCATAAAAAATCATAAAAGAGTTCTTAAGGTGTATAATTATGATAAAAAAAATATCACTTAGAAAAAGATTTTGTATTTTTGCAATGTTTTGTGCAATGAATTAACAACTCTAATAGAACTTGGTTATTTTGAAATTGCAATAATATAGAAACTATTATGCCCCAACATGATAAAATCAATCAATTAGAATTTCAATGGTTATGAAAAGATTTGTATTATTCGCACTTCTATTCCTTGCAGTAGGCACGGGATGGGCACAGGATTTGACAACAGATCATTTGTTCAGAGTTTTTTATTACAATAAAGAAAATAATCGCATTGACATACCCGAAAACGAGCATGCAAGCACTAAGATAACAGGTATGTTTTTGGTACACAAGGACAAGATGGTATTGTTGGGTGAGAGTGCAAAAACACTTTTGTCGGATACGGACAATTTGTTTATAGAGGTTTTGGATACGACTCAGCTAAAGCCTCAGTTTTTCAGGGTTATTAAGCTGAAAGTGAAAAAAGGGAATCGAGAGGCTACTTGTTGGTCGAATTCTCCATTAGGTCCAGTTGACTCTTCAAAAGATTTCATACCGATGGTGTTATATCCTGTCAAAGACAATGTATATCGTATAGATATAAAGGACTTGCAAAAAGGCCACTATTTTGTCATGTATCAAGAAGGATTGAACCAACTTATGGAAATATACGATTTTGATAAATAGTTTGTTTCCTCAGACCTTTTTAGAATCACGAAACCTATTATTTCCTGTTGTCGGGATAATGGCGGAACGATAGGGAAAAAGAAAAGGCGGAGGCACCGAAACCATCGGGTTTTCCGCCTTTTATAGCATAATCGGTCGAGGGGCAACAAAGTTTAAGATTTGGTTAAGATTGTTTAACTACCCAGTATGGCTCTAAAATGGGGTGAAAAAGTCCTTCTTGTACCTCCATTGTACCTCGCCCCCCTCAAAAGCCCATAAATAAAGGGGGAATGATAATTCTGCACCAATTGTGTGGTAGTCTGGACTACAATGGGTGAAAATGAATTTACCTGGTTTTATCATCTTTACAGTGAAACTATAAAGAATCCCAAAATTTCTTATAGCGTTAATAATGACTATAAGATTTGATTATATCTCCATATTTTACATGGTTGTCGTACGAGTTAACAGACTATGCTATCGTAGGAATGCGTATGACTCTATGGACCATAGACTTAGAGCAAGTTGATGTAATTAACCAAAGGATTGGTAATCAACTACTTGTAATTTTGTGTAAAATGTGTAATCGATTTATTTTGCACTTTACTTCATTTTTCATATTTTTGCACTATAAAACACTAGAATCTATTCACTTTAATTCCTCTGACGATGAAAGAATATCTACTACGATGTGTGTCATTGATGATTCTAATGGTGGTCATGAATGTCGTTTACGCACAAGAACAAGAGTTGACCGTGTCGGATACGCAGAACAGCGGTTGCACGTCAAGGGCACCAGGTTACGATGGTGAGGAAGAGCGGATTCCGACAATCATTCTGGAAAAAGAGGGTAGCATCTTGTCTGTACAAGTGCTTAACTATGAAAGCAACTGTGCCACGTCTGACTTCGTGGTGAATTCCGACTTAAGTGAAGGCAGTGATGGTTCGCCCAGTACTTTGTCTATCCATGTGGTCCCCGTCACAGGAGAATTTGTTGCCGACTGCATTTGCCCCTACAATGTGTCGTTCACGGTTCATGACCTGGAGCAAAACAGCTTCTATTTGAATTGCTGGTGGTATGAAGGTCTTGTGGAACTTGAGGATGGAGAATCATTGGTGTTGGCGGATGCCAAGGAAAATGTAACCATCAACGGAATGAACTACACCCTGCGGAATGCTTTTCTCCATGCCATGGTGACAAAGAGCGAGTGGACAGGAGAGGTGCGCATCCCCTCGGAAGTGACTCATGAAGGGAAGACTTACTCAGTGACGAGCATCACTGGAGACACGTTCAGAGACAATACGACCCTGACCAAGGTGACTATTCCACGAACAGTCAAGAACATGGATTTCAACGAGGAGGATGGCTTCTACATGGATCCGTTCATCGGATGCACGGCACTGGAGTCGATAGAGGTGGAAGAGGGAAATCCCATTTTGTGTACTGTCGAAGGTGTATTGTTCAACAAGGAGAAGACGCGGCTCCATGCTTATCCTGCCGCTGCCAGCCGCACTTCCTATACCGTGCCTGAGAGCGTGACCTGGATAGAGCACAGTGCCTTTGCCCACAACCACCATCTCGTGAACGTCACGCTGCCCGACGAGGTGACAGCTTTGGGTGGTTCCGCTTTCTATGGATGCACGAATCTGGAAGAAGTGCGACTGTCGCCGAATCTTGGTGTTTTGGCAGGATGGGTGTTCGGAAACTGTGAGCACCTGCATTCGGTAACGATACCCGAAGGCGTCACCTATCTTGGCATACGTCTCTTCTCCGGATGCACCAGCCTTACTAACGTGACAATGCCCGAAAGCGTCACGTCGACAGATTATGCTGTTTTTGAGAACTGCACGTCACTGAAGAGCGTGACCTTGTCGCCGAATTTGGATCAAATCAATCATCAACTGTTTCAAAATTGCTATAACCTGACAGAAATCCATATTCCTGAAAGCGTGACCGCTGTGATGACAGAAGCGTTCAAGAATTGTACGGCTTTACGGACTATTGACCTGCCTGAAAGCGTAACCCGGTTAGGCGACTACATATTCTCAGGATGCAAGTTGGACTCCTTAATAATTAGGGGAATCATAGACTCTCGCTGGATCGACGAATGGTTGTTCAACGGCATGGGTACACAGACAAAGGTCTATGTGCAAACTTCGGAAGTGGAGAAATACAAGAAAGTCTATAAGGGACCAGTCTATCCTTTATCAGACGAAATGAATGGCATTTCAGATTATACCTTGCCTGAAGACAATTCTTCTGCACTTTTCGACTTGCAAGGTCGTCGGATTTTCGGTGAGCCTTCCCGAGGCATCTACATAGTCAACGGCAAAAAAATCGTGATTAAGTGAGAGAATAATAGAACTTGGTCAGAATCTTCCGAATGTGAAAGAATTTGAATGTTGTTCCAAATCGTGATTGAATGAGTGCAGCCCCAATCTTGTTTGAGGCCTTCCGAACGTGAACGATTTGGGACAACGCTCTATATAACCAAAATAGTGGATAAAAATGTGTAAATAAACTAATCCATTTCCATCATATCGAAGTACATCAGGCGTGTATGATTATCCTCTTCTTTCTGAGTTAATTCAACAAAACCATTTTTCTTATAGAAAGGGATTGCCGATAGATATGCATCTACGGTTATAAAGCGGAAAGCCGACTGGCTCACGCCATCGTTAAGCCGCTCCTTCAGTTTGTCCATTAGCCGATGTTCTGACCGCGATAAACCACCGACACGGCGAAACGGCCAATCTTGATGCTCGGATAACTGCGGAACCGCTTGCCATCAGGGAAACTGTCCTTGATTTTCTTCCACCGGCTATTCGTTATCTCAACACGACTAATCTTGTCGTTCAACAAGCAAAAATAGGCAACAATACGTCCTTCATCTTCAAGGATGAAAGTATTTGCAATACGCTTTTCATGGAAGAGCTTCGCATCCTCCATCAAGAACTCGTTGAGGTCGCTGTCGCCACAGTCGAAGGCGGTCAGCACGTAGTCTGGGGTCAAACGAACAAGATTCATCCCTTACCAACACCAGATTATATGCTTGTTAGCCTCGGCCACACGCTCCATCAACCTGGCACGGTTGGCGGCGCGCTCCTCCTTGCTCATATTCTCAACACGCTCAGCTCTCTCCACGAAACGCTCAGCGTCTTCACCCGTGAGAATGGGGGTTTCTTTTATCATTCTTGCCATAGCTGTAACTTATAATATGGTTTTGCAATGCAAAATTAGACAATTTTTGGGAAAGAACAAAATATGTGAAAAAAAATCCCATAAAAATACATGTGCAGAACAACAAAGCCCTACATCCCTCGTCCTCTGCCACCATTCATAACCCTCCGTACTCGCCCATCGTATCTACCGATGGCGACATCGTTGACCTCTCGGGCAACGTTTTTCTTCTCCCAGTCACTGAACTTGCTGAAGGGGTTCAACTCATTAGCCATCCACACAAGGAGGCTGCCTGTTTGTACCGCTGCCACATGTGTCAGCTTATGGAAATACTCCATGAAGGCCTTGATGCAAAATGATTTTTCGTCTGCAAAGAAAGACCTGTACTGCTTTCCTCGGCCACCGCGGCCTGAACAGGCATAGTCCTGAATGGCTTTGATGCAAGCCTTCATCATATGGAACTACTTTGTAATTATGTAAGTCTCTGATAGTCAATATCAATTGAAAATGCCCATTTTTAAAAGGTACAACTTTTTATTACCCGATAATGGATTCTTCGGTGTCGCTTTGTTAAATATTTTGACAATCATGAGGCAGTCGAGAGCCAACAAAGTTTAAGATTTGGTTAAGATGGTTTAACTACTACCAACGATATCACAAACTATTTACCTTTTTAAAATTTATTTGCCCATATTGTTTGACCAAACTCCATTTTTCCATATATTTGCATTAAAAAGGAGAAGAAATGAAACGTACATGCCTTTTGTCAACACTTCTGCTGGCAGTCACAGTCTCTGCACAGAATCGTATTGTTCTTGTCGAGGAATTCACCAATACGGGATGCGGTCCTTGTGCGTCGTGGTCGCCCGAACTCGATGCCGTGATTGAAAACCGCTTGGGTGAATGCGTGGCTATCAAGTATCACAGTAATTACCCCAACCACAACGACGAGTTCTATAATTACGATTCCGATACGCAACAAAAGCGCCACGATTTCTATGAGGTAACTGGTGTGCCTGCCACTTTTGTCAACGGAGAAGCGTTATCTTTCCGCACATCTTCCTGCCTGAATGAAACCATCACCCAGCAGATGGCTCAACAGGAAAGATTCTCGCTCACATTATCGAAAGAAATTGAAGACCACAGAATGTCTGTTCAAGCCAACCTTACACCGCTACAGGAAATAGAGAGTGGCACTTCGTTGAGGTTGTTCGTGGCCGCCATCGAGGAACACATCTACCCATCCAAACCATATCCCAATGGCGAGATATCGCTCCACTACACCATGCGCAAGATGTTCACCGGTGGAGAGGGCATTCAGATAAGCGATGACGGTCTCCATGCTGGTCAGACCTACTCTTATGGTGCGTCGTGGGAAATCGACTTCTGCGATGACGAGACCCAACTCGGTGTGGTGGCGTTCCTGCAAGACATCGACACCAAGGAAGTGGTTTGTGCAGCATACAGCGGAGCTGAGACATACAAGGAAAACCACCTGACATTGGTAGCCTTGAACGACACCCCTGATTTCATCTGCGTACCCAACTATTATGGACACGTGGTACTGCGCAACGATGGTTCCAACGTGCTGACCACCGCCACACTCAATGTGATGGTCAATGGGACATTGAAGCAATACCCTTGGAAAGGGGAACTCGACTATCTTGAGCGCGACACGCTGGCATTCGATGGGTTCCATGATTTCTCTCTTTCCGATGATGAAAACCAAGTACAACTATGGTTCTCCGATGTCAATGGCACTACGGTCGAAAGCAATCGCATCAATAGTTCTTTCTCCAATTCCCCGCAGGCACACTACGGCGTGCAGTTGAGGCTTTATACAGACAATAAGCCCTATGAGACAACATGGAAACTCTACAATTCAGCGGGGGATGTGGTGCAAGAGGGAGGACCATATGCTGACCCTATGAAACTATATATCGAAAACTTTCCATTGACACAAGACGACTGTTACCTGCTCGAATTCCTCGACGCCGGCAATGATGGTATCAAGGGCAACAACGGAACCGGCTACTATCAACTCTTTCAGATTGATCATGCAGGAATGACCCAACACCTCACACAAGGCAATTACGACGGGGCGGTACACGAAGTGTACTTCAATCTGACCGAGGCGTCATCGACAGGTGTTGTGGAGATTCCTACGGATGAGGTCTCTTCTGGCTCGTGCCACGACTTGCAAGGACGCAGAGTGCTACATCAAGAAAGAGGCGTCAACATCGTGGATGGGAAGAAAGTGGTTGTGAGATAACCCCTCACTTCATCTGGCAAGCAGTTTCTTCCCATTCTGGATATAGATGCCTTGCATGGGCTTGGCTTTCAGACGACGGCCTCCCATGTCGTAACATGGGGCATCATTGTGATCAACAAGCGAAGGAGAACTAACGGCATCATCGTTCATTTCAGAGATGATTTGGAAGTTGCGCCATCCACGTTTGGATAGATATTTGTCTCTGGAACCCGCCGGGACATGAAGAATCGCCCTGCTTGTCACCACATCGGGGAAACATTTGCCGTACAAGGCCATTCCACCATGGATGTCCTCAACATCGTTCACATCAAAAGGCTCCTCAATGTATGACCACACTTCCCAGATATTATCGCACCCACAGAAGGTGCCACCTGCCAGAGTTGTCACCGAATGGCCTATCGTCAATTCCTCCAGACCGCTACAGTTTCTAAAGGCATCCCAGCCCACATATTCCACCTTGTCGGGAATGACAAGTTCTTTGGGTGTACAACAGCCCTGAAAAGCATACTGGTCGATGGTGGTCACTCCCTGCGGAATCTGGAACACGGGCAGACTGCTGCAGCCGCGGAAGGCCGCGATGCCGATATAGTTCACACTGTCGGGTATGGTCACCTCGCTGAGGCTGCTGCAACCATCGAATGTCCAACCTTCGATGCGGGTAAGCCCCTCCGGGAGATGGACTTTCACCAGCGACGTACATTCGGAAAATGCCGATCGGTCTATGCTCTGCACAGTGTTGGGGACATACAACTCCGTCAGGCTGGAGCATCCATTGAGGGCCCCCAAACCGATGGTTGTTACTGTGGAGGGTATGGAGATGCTTTCCAAGTGGGCGCAACCACTCAGCCAACTGCCACCTATTTTTGTCAGTGTCGGTGGCAGTGTGATATTTTTCAGTTTGCTGCCCATAAAAGCCGCAGGAGTAATGTCCGTCACCGTTGTCGGAATCTCATAACTTGTTCTGTCGCTCTGTGTCGGGTAGAGCATCAGCGTCGTCATGGCTTGGTCGAAGAGCACACCATCCTCGCAAATGTATTTGGGATTTCCTTCTTCCATGGTGATGCTCCGCAATCCTGTACATCCTATGAATGCTGTCGAAACAATGTCGGTCAGCGTTTTCGGAAGGGACAATTCCTCCATGCAGGAACAGTAGAAGAAAGCATAATCTCCTATCCGTTGCACATTCTTTGGAATGTTAACGTCTTTCAACTGGTAGCATCGTGTGAAAGTCCAGTCGCCGATCTCGGTGATATTGTCGGACAGCCTGACCGATGTCAGTTTACCGCACTCATAGAAAGCGTTTTTCCCCAATAATGTCACCTGTTCGGGAATGTCGATGGTCGTCAGACTGGCGCATTGATAAAAAGCATAGCTCCCAATAGATTTCAGTGACTGCGGCAGATCGATGGCCGTCAAGCTTCTGCATTGATTAAAAGCACTGCTCCCGATAGAGCGTAGCGATTGAGGCAGATGAACCTTGGTCAGTTGGCCACATAGATAGAAAACACTTCCCTCCAAATGCTCTATTCCTTCGGGCAAGGTCACTTCCTTGAGACTGCCACAACCGCCAAATGCCGTTGAACCGATGGTCTGGACACTACTGGCAATCGACAGGCTGGCCAGCGAACTGCATCCTGCAAAAGCATTTGAGCCAATCTGGGTGACCGATGATGGAATGACCAGCGATGAAATGGCAGTGGCATCGTGGAAAGCTTCATTGGCAATGACCGTCACATCATCGGGTATCACTAATTCTTTCACCTCCTCACCATTCAAAAACAGATGGTGGGCCAGACAGAGAGGGTTGCATTCCGAACCCCCTTCATAACTCATGGTACACCAGGCGGTAAGGTTCTCTATATGAACAGCATTTAACCCATAACAACTTGAGAATGCAGAATAACCGATTTTCCGCACTGTGGATGGAATGGCAATAGATGTCATCTTCGTGCATGTGCCAAAAGCCCATGCTTTGATTTCCGTCACAGTATATTCCTTTCCTCCATTACTCACCTTACTGAGAATCTTGATGTCACCTACCAGTTGGTCTGGAACCATCTGTCGGGCTACACAGGCTGTCCTTGCACTTTCCGACAATACGTCGTAACTGATGCCTTCAACGTCGAAAGCTGCAACAGTTGCGCTCCATAATATGAAGACGAATGCAATATATATCTTTTGAACTGTTGTCATGGCCTATAAGTTTTTCTTTCAACCGCAAAAGTATAAAAAATACAGAAAGCCCGCAAGAATAAAGGTGATAATTTAACTAATGTAGCAAAATTCACAGCATTGAATCATGGGGACGGAGTTTTTGATTCACTATACCATGTTCATATAAAATCATGTGGAATTCATATGAAAGCCTAAAATTTCCTTGTAAATGCTTGATAATCAGCACTGCCTAAAAAAGACAAAAATTTAAACGGTACAAAAAATTGCAATGAGTGTATTGTGGGGTTGAGCCTCCATTATAACATGGTTTTAGCTGTTTCAGAAGTAGCTAAAAGCAACAAAGTTTAAGATTTGGTTATGGATTTTTAACCACCTACGAAAGACAACTTATCTACTGGTGGATGAAAAATTCTGCCTTTTCAGTACTAAATCTCGTTAAACTCCATGAAAAATCACGAAAGCTGAAAAAAATGATGTACCTTTGCACGTTGAAGCGTGCACACAGGGGTCTCACAGAAATAAAGTGACCCTGGCCCTGCTTTTCATCCGCATCTTGGAGAAAAAATATCAAATCAATATGAATACCCAACCAACTACATCGTCATTCATCGTGAGGGCGGCCGTGCTGCTGCTCACAGTGTTCACAACGACAGGGGCATGGGCGCAGAACCCCACTTCCGTCTCGACGGAGAAGCAACTGACCGACGCCATCGCCGATGGAGCCGGGAACATTCAACTTGCCGGGGACATCCTGCTCAGCAAGTACCTCGACATCGACGGCAAGACCGTAGCCATCGACCTGAACGGGCACAAACTCAGTCGCAACCTTAACAGCTATGGCAACGAAGGCCACGTGATTTGGGCCCATAACGGCAGCAACCTTACGCTGACGAGTTCCGTAGTCGGCGGCAGCATCGAGGGCGGCATGGCCAACAATGGCGGTGCCATCCACATCCCGCATGGCAACACGGTGACCACCAATAATATCACTTTCCGAAACAACTCTGCGGCCGGCCATGCCGGTGCCATCTGGAACAACGGAACGTTTACGGCGACCAATTGCACCTTTGAGAACAACAAGGCCAGCGATGTGGGTGCCATCTATAACGCCGTGACCTCCGACGGTGCGGGAACCGCCACCTTGACGGGATGCACCTTTACCGGCAACGCAGGTACCACGGGTGCCGGCGCACTGGCCAATGCCTTGGGCGCTACGGTGATGACCATCGACGGCGGCACCATCACAGGCAATACCGCCGACACATACGGCGCCGGCATCTGGAACGGCGGCACGCTGAACATGAAGGGTGCCATCACGGTGAAGGACAATACGAATGCCGGTGGCATGGCCAGCAATGTGTACCTGAAGAGCGGTAAGGTGATTACCGTTACCGGCTCCCTCGCAGGTTCCACGATTGGTGTGGATTTGGAAAGCGTATCGGGTAAGTTTACCAGCGGTTACAACAGCTATAACAACGGCGTTGCTCCCGAAACCCTTTTCACTGCCGACCACTCCAGTTTTATGGATGTGATACAAAACGATGGTGAAGCAGAACTGGCTTCCTGGTATCCTAATCCTTTATCTTTCATCGAACGTTCGTGGGATGGTACGAACAAGAAAGTGATCAACACAGAGAAGGTTCTTACAGCACTCATTGATTACGGCAAAACTCCCGACGCAGAGTGGCAATACAAGGAAGTGACGAATGCCCCTTCCGACGAGCCTGACCAATGGTTCGGGATGGGCGGATACAGCAGCACCGTCCCCGAATACTACGTGGTGCGTGGAAACGTGAACCGCGAAACCATCGTCGTGCAGGGCAGCGACGTGCACCTCATCCTCTGTAATGACGCCACGCTCACCCTCACCGGTGGACTGAAACTGGAGGGCGACAACAAGCTCTACATCCACTGCCAGTCGTATGGCGGCGCCATGGGCAGACTGATGGTCACCACCAAATATTCTCATTCCGCCGGTATCGGCAGTGCGTTCCATAATTACAAAGAAAATAAAGCGGGCGAACTGGTCATTCATGGCGGACACATCGAGGCTGAAGGCGGAAAATATTCCGCAGGCATAGGCTCTACTAAAAGATTCAAAATTGTAGGTGAAGCACTTTGTAAAAGTGTCACCGTCTATGGCGGTTATGTCCGGGCTAGAGGCGGTACCAATGCTGCCGGCATCGGTGGAGGCCAAGGCGTTGACGGAGAAGATTTTATCCTGTATGATGGCACGGTGATAGCCGAAGGTGATGCTTCCGGTGTGGGAGGTGGTCAAGAAGGTGACGGCGGCACCGTGACTGTTTATGGTGGTTCTCTCACGGCCACCGGAGGAGGAGGTGCCGGCATCGGCTCTGGTAACCAGTCAAGTGCAAGTAGCAGGTCAAGACAATGTGGCGGCACGTTCACTATCTTTGATGGAACGGTGATAGCCAATGGTGGCGGATATTCAGCCGGCATCGGAGGAGGTTCCAACAGTGGTGGTGCCGAAGTAATAATATATGATGGCACGGTGATAGCCACTGGCGGAGATAAAGCCTCCGGCATCGGCGGCGGCTACCTTGGCTTCGGCGGCACCTTGACCATTAGCGGTGGCACGGTGACAGCCACTGGCGGCGAGAAAGCTGCCGGCATCGGCGGTGGCTCCGATAACTACGGCGGTACCGTGAACATCAGCGGTGGCACGGTGACAGCCATTGGCGGCGAGAAAGCTGCCGGCATCGGCGGAGGCTACGATGGCAGAGGAGGCGATGTGACCATCACCGGCGGCACCGTCATTGCCAGCGCTGGAGACCAAGGTGGTGTGGGCAACAGAGCCATCGGTCCAGGTAGAGAAAAAGACGTCTATGGCACACTGACCATTGGCAACGCGATGATGGTGGGAGCAGGCAACAATGGTAGCGTGGAGCGCACCTATGATGCCGACGAACGCAAGAACGCCTGCTGGTATCGCTCCTACGCAGAGCTATCACCCTGCACGCATCCTTCTGGAATCACCTTTACCATTAACGATAGTGATACCCACACCTCTCATTGCAAGCACTGCTCTGTGTCGGAAACGGCAGAGCACTTTAACAGCGACGGCAGTGGCACATGCGTCTGCGGCTACAAAGATGGCAATGAATATCACACCATTACGATTGCCACCAGCAGCAACGATACCTACTATGAAGGTGTCGGCGTAATGGCAAATGTGGGTAACGACAAGCCCTACACCTTGCCCGTGTGTTCCACCTTCCCCGACGGCTACGACTTTGCAGGATGGGTTGTCAACCCCCAAAGCCATGAAAATGGCATACAGCCCAACGAGGGCGAGACGTTGCTGCCAGCCGGCGAGAATATCACCGTTACGGGAAACGTCACCATCTTCGCCCGCTACCGGGCATTGGAAATCAGCCTTGCCGATGACCGCGACAACCATGAGACCATCTATAATTACGATGGGAGGAAAGCCACCACAGTCACCCTCACCGGGCGGACATTCTACAGGGACGGCAACTGGAACACGCTGTGCCTGCCGTTCGCGGTGACCGACGGCGACGCGACCGACGGCGTCATCTTCAGCGGCACGCCGCTCGAAGGCGCCACGGTGCTGACCCTTGACAACGCAACGTTCGAAAACAGCACGTTGACACTCAACTTCGAGGAAACCTCGGCAATGGAGCCGGGCAAGCCCTACCTCGTCAAATGGGCCAGCGACACCGAGCATCCGACCATCGTCAACCCCGTTTTCCATGGCGTGACCATCAGCAACACCTCCACTTATGACAAGGCCGTTGTTGCGGGCATCGTCACCTTCACAGGGCAGTACGCCCCGCTGAAGATCGGCGAGGAGGGTGACTTGACCATCCTCTACCTGGGAGCCGACAACACCTTCCGTTATCCCGATGGTGCGATGGACATCAACGCCTTCCGGGCGTATATCCATGCAAACACCAGTCTCGGAGACGTAAACGGTGATGGTGTCGTCAACGTGACCGACGTGACCTTGTTGGTGGATTATATCTTGGGCAAGGAAGTAGACGATAGCTTCATCTTCGAGAATGCCGACGTCACGCGTGACGGAACTATCTCCGTGACCGACGTGACGGCATTGGTGGACCTCATCCTCGGCGGCAACAGCATCGTGAAGATGGTGGTCAATGGTGCTGACGGCATCACCTTCGGCGGTGGTGGCAACGAACCGGCCAGGGTTGCAGGAACCACCTATCAGGATGATTAGGATGATTATTCCAGGATGGGATAACCTGTTGGACATCATCTGAAATCTTTCGACACAGCCTCCATGCACATCGTATGGAGGCTGTGCTTTTTTGATTTGAG
>Ga0129307_1002490_pt1 | contig 14273 bp, 12 predicted proteins | sample P1105metagenome_FD_94437 | JGI IMG/M metagenome (GOLD analysis project Ga0129307, IMG submission 94437) | Capybara group fecal microbial communities from Wisconsin, USA - P1105 metagenome | ecosystem: Host-associated > Mammals > Digestive system > Large intestine > Fecal | place: USA: Wisconsin... | reverse complement strand
TTCCTCAGCATGGCGGCGATCTCTTCAGAAGATTCGATGGTCACGGTACCGACCAGAACGGGCTGTCCCTTTTCGTGCGCCGCGGAAACGGCCTCCACGATCGCGTGGAGCTTTTCACGCTTGGTCTTGTAGACCTGATCGTTCAAATCCTTGCGGATGACCGGCACGTTGGTCGGGATCGCAATGACGTCCATGCCATAGATGTCACGGAATTCCTTTTCTTCGGTCATGGCCGTACCGGTCATGCCCGCCTTCTTCTCAAATTTGTTGAAGAAGTTCTGGAAGGTGATAGTCGCCAGGGTCTTGCTCTCCCGCTTGACCTTCACATGCTCCTTCGCCTCGATGGCCTGGTGCAGACCGTCCGAATAGCGGCGGCCCGGCAGGACGCGGCCGGTGAATTCATCCACGATGAAGACCTCATTGTCCTTCACCATGTAATCCTTGTCGCGGAACATCAGGTAGTGCGCGCGCAGAGCCAGGATGATGTTGTGCTGGATGTCCTGGTTCTCTATATCGGCCAGGTTGTCGATCTGGAAGAACTTCTCGACCTTATCGATACCTTCGGCCGTCAGGTGGACCTGCTTTTCCTTCTCGTTGACGATGAAGTCGCCGGTCTCCTGCTCCTCCTCGTTCATGATGAGGTCCATCTTGGAGAGTTCCTTGGCTTCGCCCCTTTTCAGGCGGGTGGCCAGGTAGTCGCAGGTCTCATAGAGCTTGGTGGATTTGCCGCTCTGACCGGAAATGATCAGCGGGGTACGGGCTTCGTCGATGAGGACCGAGTCGACCTCGTCGATGATCGCATAGTGCAGGTCGCGGAGGACCATCTCCTCCTTGTAGATGACCATGTTGTCACGCAGATAGTCGAAGCCGAGCTCATTGTTCGTGACGTAGGTGATGTCGCAGTTATAGGCGGCGCGGCGCTCTTCGGGCGTCATGCTGTTCAAGACCACGCCGACGGTCAGGCCCAGATATTCATGGACCTTGCCCATCCACTCCGCGTCACGCTTGGCCAGGTAGTCGTTGACCGTGACGATGTGCACGCCCTTTCCTTCCAGCGCGTTCAGATAAGCCGGCAGCGTGGAGACCAGGGTCTTGCCTTCACCGGTCTTCATCTCGGCGATGCGGCCCTGGTGAAGGATGATGCCGCCGATCAGCTGGACGCGGTAGTGTTCCAGACCGATGGCGCGCTTTGCGGCCTCGCGGACAAGGGCAAAGGCTTCGACCAGGATATCGTCCAGGGTCTCTCCGCCGGCAAGGCGCTCCTTGAACTCGCGGGTCTTTGCCTGCATCTCTTCCTGCGTCATAGCCTGTACCTTAGGCCGCAGGGCTTCGATCTTATCGACCAGCGGTTTGATGCGCTTCAGCTCGCGGTCGCTGTAGGATCCGAAAATCTTATCGATGATACTCATATCGATTCCTTCTTTTTAGCGTACTTCTGCGCCGCCGGCGACCTCGCGGTCGGTGGTCATCAGACTTAAATTTCCCTCTTCATCTTCCGCTGCAAGGATCATGCCTTCGCTCATCATGCCGGCAAGCTTTGCGGGCTTGAGGTTCACGATGGCCATGACCTTCTTGCCGACCATCTCCTCCGGCTTGTACCAGGCCTTGATCCCCGAAAGGATCTGACGGGTCTCGCTGCCGAAGCGGACGGTGTTGCAGAGGAGCTTTCTGGACTTCGGCACTTCCTCGCAGGCGATGATCTCACCCACGCGGAATTCCAGCTTCGCGAAATCGTCATAGTCGACCTCGGGCTTGTGGACAAGAGGCTTTTCTTCCGCTGCGGCTTCCTCCTGCTTCTCAGGCTCGGCAGGCGTCTCCTCTGTCTTAGCCGGGAACAGCTCGTTCACCTTCGCCATCACGGCAGCCGGGTCAAGCCTTGCGAAAAGCTGCTCGGGCTTTTCCGTCACCTTCGTTTCGCCGTGCAGGCCGAATGAGCCAAGCTCCGCGAAATCATAGAATTCCGTGCCCAGCTGGCTCACGATCTTCTTTGCGGTATCCGGAAGGAAGGGGGCAAGCAGGCTCGCGCCGATGGTCAGACCTTCGCGCAGGTTGTAGAGCACCGTCGCCAGGCGTTCCTTCTTTTCGGAGTCCTTTGCAAGCGCCCAGGGCATGGTCTCGTCAATATATTTGTTGCAGCGCTTGAAGAGGTTCCAGATCTCCGTCAGGGCATCCGCCACATGCAGGGTCTCCATGGCCTTTTCGCAGCGCGCGGGCGTTTCCTTGGCAAGCGCGATCAGCTCGTCATCCACGGATTCGGAGACGCCGCCGTTTTTCACCGTCCCGCCGAAGTACTTGTTGCTCATGGCCACGGTGCGGTTTAAGAGGTTGCCGAGCACGTTCGCAAGGTCGGTATTGATGCGCTCGATCAGCAGGTCCCAGGTGATCACGCCGTCGTTTTCAAAAGGCATCTCATGCAGCACGAAATAACGTACCGCATCCAGGCCGAAGAAATCGATCAGCGTATCCGCGTAGAGGACGTTGCCCTTCGATTTGCTCATCTTGCCGTCGCCCTGCAGCAGCCAGGGATGGCCGAAGACCTGCTTCGGGAGCGGCTCGCCCAGCGCCATCAGAAAGATGGGCCAGTAGATAGTATGGAAACGGATGATGTCCTTGCCGATGATATGCACATCCGCCGGCCAGAATTTCTTATACTGCTCCGTGCTTTCGCCGCCGCAGTGATAGCCGATGCCGGTGATGTAGTTGGTCAGGGCGTCCAGCCAGACATAGACCACATGCTTTTCATCAAAGCTCACCGGAATGCCCCACTTAAAGGAGGTGCGGGATACGCAGAGGTCCTGGAGTCCGGGCAGCAGGAAGTTGTTCATCATCTCGTTTTTGCGGGAGACGGGCTGAATGAATTCGGGATGGGTGTTGATATGATCGATCAGCGCCGGCGCGTACTTGCTCATTTTGAAGAAGTAAGCTTCTTCCTTGGCCTTTTCCACCGGGCGGCCGCAGTCGGGGCAGACCTTCACGCCGTCCTTGTCAACGACCTGGCTTTCGGTAAAGAAGGACTCATCGGGCACGCAGTACCAGCCTTCATAAGCGCCCTTGTAGATATCGCCCTGGTCGTAGAGCTTTTTGAATATTTTCTGCACTTCCGCCTCATGATAATCATCGGTCGTACGGATAAATTTGTCGTAGGAAATGTTCAGGGAATCCCAGATGTTCCGGATCTGGCCGGCCACGCCGTCCACGAATTCCTTCGGGCTCTTTCCGGCATCCGTCGCCTTGTTCTCGATCTTCTGGCCGTGCTCGTCGGTGCCGGTCTGAAAGAAAACGTCATAGCCCTGGGCTCTGCGGAAGCGTGCGATCGCATCCGTCAGCACGATCTCGTAGCAGTTGCCGATGTGCGGCTTGCCCGAAGCATAGGCGATCGCCGTGGTGATGTAGTAGGGTTTGTTGTGATATGTGTTCATGAAAAGACTCCTTTTCCGTCGCGGCAGATGAGCCGCTTCGGCTTCTGGCTGATGACAGCCGAAAGCACCCAAAAGATTTGGGCATGCTTGGTGAGATTGTAGCACAGGAGAGGAGGATTGGCAAGGAATATCTTCCGTCTTCCCCTTGCTTTGCTGCGTCCTAACGTGGTATAGTGATGCCGTTGATCAGACACGCCTTTCAGGAGGTCCGCTATGCGTTTGAAACATATTCCCGGCTCGGAAGAAGCCGTTGCAGGAAGCCCTCAGGTCATTCATGAACCGGAGTTCCTGAAGGGCCGCTGGAGCGCGGAATTTGACGGCCGTCCCATCGCTCTTGAGATCGGCTGCGGCAAGGGGCAGTTCATTACGCAGCTCGCCGCGCGCGACCCGCAGACGGCTTATTTCGGCCTCGATTTTTATTCGAGCGTCCTTGTGAAAGCACTCAAAAAGGACAGCGAAGCGCTGCCCAATCTTCGCTTTTTATGGATGGACGCCTCCGGCCTTTCCGAGGTCTTTGCCCCGGGGGAGGTCAGCGTGATCTATCTCAACTTTTCCGACCCCTGGCCGAAGGACCGCCATGCCAAGCGCCGCCTCACAGCGCCCGGCTTCCTGAAGAAATGGCAGAGCCTGCTCGCTCCGGAAGGCCGTCTCGAATTCAAGACCGACAACATGCCGCTCTTTGACTGGTCCGCGGAAACGTTGAAGGACGAAGGCTGGACGATCACCGCGATCACCCACGACCTTCACCACGACCCGGTCCTTTCCGAGGGAAACATCATGACCGAGTACGAAGAAAAATTCTCCGCGCGGGGGAACGCGATCGGCAAGCTCATTGCCCTGCCGCCCAAGGCGTAAATGACGACGGCAGGCCGCAAGCACGGAGGATCCCTGATCTTCTTTCCGGAGCTCCCTGTTATTCTGCACAAACGATCACGGCAGCCGCAGGCTGCCGATATGGAGGATCATCATATGAAACTGGTGGAATGCATCCCGAACTATAGTGAGGGAAGAGATGAAGCAAAGATCGCCGCGATCGCGGCCTGTGTCAAGGAAACACCGGGCTGCGCGCTGCTGGACATTCAGAAAGATGCGACGCACAACCGCTGCGTGCTGACCTTTGTCGGCTCGCCGGAGGCGGTGGAGGAAGCCTGCGTCAAGACGGCCAAGAAAGCCGAAGAGCTGATCGACCTGCGCTTCCACAAGGGCGCGCACCCGCGCATGGGCGCGGTGGACGTGATCCCCTTCGTGCCGGCTATGGATATGAGCCTGGAAGAGTGCGTGGCGCTGTCCAAAAAAGTCGCAGAGCGCATCTGGGAAGAGGCCGGCATCCCGAGCTTTCTCTATGAAGCATCCGCCACGCGGCCGGAGCGCAGAAACCTTGCCGACTGCCGCCGCGGTGAATTCGAAGGCATGCCCGAAAAGCTTCTCCAGGAAGACTGGGCGCCGGACTACGGCACGCGGGCCATCCACCCCACCGCCGGGATCACGGCCATCGGCGCACGGAACCCGCTCATTGCCTTCAACGTGAATCTGGACACGGACAATGTGGAGATCGCGAAATCTATCGCAAGAGCCATCCGCGCCTCAAACGGCGGCTTCCGCTCCTGCAAGGCGATCGGTCTGAAGCTGGAAGACCGTAATATCGCGCAGGTCTCCATGAATCTGGTCAATTACGAGGACACCTCCATCGTCATGGTCTTCGAAATGATCCGCGCGCTGGCGGACCGTTTCGGCGTCCGGATCATCGGCAGCGAGCTTGTGGGCCTTACCCCGGCCAAAGCGCTGCTCGACTGCGCGGAATACTACCTGAAGCTGGAGAATTTCAGCGCGAAACAGCAGGTGATGGAATACCACCTGATCGATCTGGAAAGCGGGGAGACGAACAATGAATGAAAACGTGATCTTAGCCGATCTCAGCGGCAGGGATTATCTGGACCTGCTCGGTTCTGCCGCTCCTGCCCCCGGAGGCGGCGCGGCATCCGCTCTTCTGGGCGCGCAGGGCTGCGCCCTCGGCCAGATGGTCTGCGAACTGACAAAGGGCCGCGCAAAATACGCGGACAGTCAAAAGCTCGTCACGGAAGCTGCCGAAACTCTTTCTTCCCTACGCAGCGAGCTTCTTTCGCTGGCAGACGAAGACGCGCAGGGCTATCAGGGCGTCATGGATGTCTTTGCCCTGCCCAAAACGACCGAGGCGGAGATCCTCCGCCGGAAGACCGCTCTGGAAGCGGCGCTGCAGGCATGCACCAAAACGCCCTTCCGCGTGATGCAGCGCTGCGAGGAAGGCCTGCAGATCATCGCTTCTCTCCTCGGCCGCACGAACCGCAACGCCTCCAGCGATCTTGCCGTCGGCGCGCTGGATCTGAAAGCCGCCCTCCTCGGCGCCTGGCTGAACGTGAAGACCAATACCGCCTCACTCAGCGACCGCGCTTTCGCAGCAAAGATCGAGAAAGACGGGCAGGCCATCGTCAAGGAGGCCACGGCCATGGCAGATCAGATCTATCAGACTGTTCTGAACAGTTTTTCATAAGCAAGGAAGGAAGCCATGCCGATTATCGATTATGGCGATCCGGCTGCGGATACCGTCCTGATCCAGCCGGTCGATGCTCACGATCTTGCCTTTCTGGACCAGGAATTCGCACTGATCCGGGCTTCTTTTAACGGGCCGCTTCGGCTTCTTGCCTTTCAGGTCGGCGACTGGAACCGCGCGCTTTCTCCCTGGCAGGCGCCTCCGGTCTTTGGAAAAGAGGGCTTCGGGGGCGATGCCGCAAAGACGCTTGCGGATATCCTCCCGTATTGCACAGATACATCCAAAACCTATTACCTCGGCGGGTATTCCCTCGCCGGCTTATTTGCGCTTTGGGCTGCCTCTCAGACAGAGGTCTTTTCCGGCATTGCCGCCGCCTCCCCCTCTGTCTGGTTCCCCCGCTTCACCGATTATCTGCAGTCACATCCTCTCAAAGCCGGAAGCGTGTATTTAAGCCTGGGCGATAAAGAAGAAAAGACGCGGAACCCGCTCATGTCCACTGTGGGCAGCGGAATCCGCAGCGCTTTCGCGCTGATCAAAGCACAGGGCATCCCCTGCACGCTCGAATGGAACCCCGGCAACCACTTTAAAGACGCGGAGCTAAGATGCGCAAAAGCATTCATCTGGGTGCTGGAGCAGAGGGGATCGAACTCAGAGATTTAAAAGGACCAGAGCACAAAGGATCAGGGCGAGCCCGGCATATTGCCGTCTGCCGAGCTTTTCACGAAAGAAGACAGCGCTGCCAAGCGTGACTAACAGGATGACGCCGACGCTGAAGACCGGATAGACCAGGGAAGCCGGAAGCTTAAGCAGAGCCTGCAGCAGGAAATAGGATGAAAAATAATTGGGGATGCCGGCAAGGATCCCGGCCGCCAGTTCGGCGATCCGAATCTTCTTTCCCGTCCTGCGCTTCTCCGCGGCACTCAGGATCAGCGTCAGCAGAGCAGCCGTCAGAAAGAGGAAGAAAAAATAGCGTGTATCTTCCCGCTGGTCGCCGAAACGGGAGAAGATCTTGGCCATGCTTTCGCTGCAGCCGCAGGCAAAAAGCGTGAACAGCAGGATCGTCAGGTTCTTCTTATCCCCGGCGGCGTGAGGCGCGGCGTTCCCGCCTGTTGAGGCGTTGATCAGAACGATCGCGCAGACGGCCAGCACCAGGCCGGCTATCTTGAGCGGAGAAGGGATCTCGTCAAAAAACAGAAAGCTGATGGTCAGAGGAACGACAAGGCTCAGCTTGGAAAAAGCGGAGGTCATGGTTGCGCCGTTGATCCGCACGCTGGTCTGGATCAGGACCAGGCCGGCCACGTAAAGAAATCCGGCTGCGGCACTCATGAGCAGCGTAGAAGAACTGACCGTGAAAAGCCTGTTTTTTTCCGGCATTTGCAGAAAAGCGATCAGCACGCAGGTCAGGTAATTGCCCAGAATGATTCCGAAACGGTTCCCTTTCGGTTCCTGAAAGAACTTGAGAACGAGCGTGAGGACAGCGCTGCAAAGCGCGGCAAGGATCAGAAAAAGCATGGAATATCTCCCTGTTCGGGCAAACATCGGCCCGCGGGAGAAAATATAGCAAATAATCTGCCCCGAATCAAGCGGCCGTTTGCTATAATATGACAACAGACCATGGACCATCCCACGGAAAGGAGGAACATCCCGTGACCATCAAAATCATTGTGATTACCGTCGTCACGCTTGTCTATTTATATGAACTGTACCTGAACCGGCTGCGGATCAGCTCCGCGAAGAATCCGGTCCCGGCGTGCGTGTCCGACGTCTACAGCGCCGAAACGCATGCGAAGCAGCAGGCCTACAACACCGAAAAATGCCGGCTGAACTATCTGCGGCTGAGCATTTCGTTTCTCATTGACGCCGCCCTGCTTTTGACGAATGCCTACGCTGCCTTTGCCGGCCTGTTCGCGAAGGAAGACTGGCCGCAGATGTTTGCGGTCCTGCTCTTAAGCGTGCTCACGTCGTTAGCGCTCTTACCCTTTTCCTGGGTTGAGACGATGGTCATCGAAGAAAAGTACGGCTTCAACCGGACGAGCCCGAAGACCTTTATCTTTGACTCAGTCAAGGAATTCCTGCTGCAGCTGGGCCTCCTCATTGGTATCGGGAGCGCGCTTCTTGGCCTGCACAAACGCTTCGGCGACTGGCTGATCCTGGTCTTCGCGGGCGTGATGACCGCAGGCGCTCTCTTCATCGCCTTCCTCTATCCCTTCTTCAGCAAACTGTTCAACAAGTTTACGCCGCTGCCGGAAGGGGAACTGAGGAGCCGCCTTACGGCACTGCTTGAAAAAAACGGCTACCGGGTCAGAGCGGTCAACGTCATGGATGCTTCGCGCCGCTCCACAAAGTCGAACGCATACTTTGCCGGCTTCGGCAGAATGAAGACCATCGTACTCTACGATACCCTGCTGGAGCGGATGACAGACGACGAGATCTGCGCCGTTTTCGCGCACGAGATGGGGCACGGTTTGCATAAGGACACCCTGAAGAACCAGCTGACGAGCTTCGTGCAGATGCTGATCATCGGACTGCTCGCATGGCTGACCCTTCGCACGCCGGCGCTGTTTACGGCCTTCGGCTTTGAAAAGATCAATTACGGTTTCGCACTGATCATGATCATGAGCGTGGAGTTCTCTCTCTTCATGCCGCTGTTCGGCTTCCTTGTGAACGCCCTGTCGCGCCGGGCGGAGTACCGCGCAGATGCGCACGCAGCAAAGGAGGGATATGCGGACGCCCTCATCTCGGGACTGAAAAAACTGTCGCGCGAGAATTTCTCCGACGTCGCTCCCTCCCGTACCCTGGTTGCGCTCACCTATTCACATCCGACGCTCGCTCAGCGGATCGAGGCGCTGCAGAAAGGCAGCTAGTCCCTTTAGGGAAACCCCGGAGGGGTGAGATCCCCACAAAAAAAGCCGTCCCTTGGACGGCGATCGTGGAGTATAGGGGGATCGAAATCGAACATCCGTTCGTATTTCGTTAGTAAATACAGCTCTCAGATGACAACAAACGGATTTACATCACGCTAAAATACTGCAGAAAGGAGGCTCCGGCGATTCCACTTCTTTCTGGGAGGTAACTCGAGGGAGGTAACTCACTTAGACTCCTTTTGATGAGAATACTACTGTGGTTAGAAACGCCATTGTGTCCTTTCCGATCACCCCGGGCAAAGTTCCCTCAATGGCATGTGTTCGGAGTTCTTCAAGAGAACCGTACTTCTCAATCCATTTATCGAATATGCCTATTAGCCTTTCACCTGATACCCATTTTCCGTTAACACGCTGGTCAAGGCGATAGATGATATCACAGGCATTTATGGAATGAATGGCTTTTTCATGTAACTGATTGATGCCAAATCCCAGATTATAGTACCAAATCTCTTTGGAATACTGGGATTTCTGAATATTCAGCAATATTGTAATATCATTGTCCGAACGATACCAGGTCAATTTTGCTTTCTTGAAACCTCGATCTTTTAACGGATCAATAATGTCTTTTGCATACATTTCAGCAGATAGTTCCTTGGCCACCTCTTACGCGTTCTTTGTGTTCATCAGTTCCAAAGTAATTCATCGGTGCTTCACAAATAATACAATACCTGTTCCTTGCGGCCTTTTTGCAGGTATCTATCTCGGATTCAGCGTCTGTTGTTTCGTGGGTGAAGACTGCACACCATGTCATCGACCGATCAAAAATATACAAATCATCCGGAAGGCGATCCTCTAACAGTATATTTTCCTGCGTCAATCCGTAAGAATCATACCACTCACATTCAATCCGATCAGCCAATGAGAAAGTGTCAGCTTCCGCAATAAATGCAATTCTCTTTTTCCCTTGAAAGTATGCATCCTCGCTTTTTTCAGTCATGAACATGACCGTTCCGGAATGATTACGAAGAAAACGCAACGCTTCGATCATGGAAACACGAGCGTATTTCGGGCCCATTCTGTCCCACATATATGACTGGTCGTACCATTGTTCGGTGATAGGACAGCCACCTTCCTTCATCTCAGCAATCCAGTCTTTATGTTTTATCTGAAAAGCATCCCATGACAAAACAAAGTGGGATATGAATGCATTTTCCATATCAGAGATGTCGTCTATGTAGTTAAACTCCATTTAATTCCTCTTTTTTGCAAAGATGCTCAAAGCTGTCTTGAATTGTATCCTCTCAGTATTTTGAACTTCTCTAACTTGCATATTTACCACTTCTCACTCTATTATTTCCCAGTGTCCGTAACGTTTTCCTCCGACTCGTTTTATACGATTAGTCTCTCGTAACTCTCCAATAGCACGCATTAGTGTTCGTCTTGAAATCCCAATCTTTTTGACTAATTCGTTGACTGTTATTGATGCGTTTTCTTGAAATTCGTCCAATATTCTAAGTGCCAAAGTGTCATCCAAAGTGCCAGGATTTTTGGCACTTTGAGAATCATTGGCACTATTAGATTTAATCAGCGCACTCTGCAGCGCTTTAAAATGTACCCGCAGCCCATTACCGCGCAGTTCATAAATCGGCAGTTCCGCTCCCAGTTCTCTACATGCATCACAGATCTTCTGTATCCCGCGTCCCCAGTGCTCAATATACCCGGCACGATAGAAAACGTTGGCAATGTCCGGATTGTACGGTCTGGAATCGTGAGTCTCCATCAAGGTATCGATGGTCCATCCTTCTGGAAGGATGCAGCTGTTGCTGATAATTATCGCTTCGTCCTCAATACGGATCTGGATCGGTACTCCGAACATATAGCAGTTGTGAACAATGGCATTATAGACCGCCTCACGAATGGCGTCCCTGGCAAATGGATATGTTTCTATACGCCTGTCATGTTCGTAAGTGATCTTGGCTTTCAGGTATTTAAGATAAATCAGATCGATCACCTTATCGGCTGTAGTGATCAGAGATCCTTCGAGCATGTCCTGATACTGCAGGTCTGCACCTTCTCCAAATCTCCCGATCTGAACATGGCTGCCGTTCTGTACGACAGCGGGATCATGGTAAAACAAAAGCACCGCTGACCTTTTCAGTTTGCCGTCTGTCATCAGGTGCAGCTTGTTCAAAAGCTCCTCGTTCGGGATGTTGACTTCCTCCGAGGTCATTCTTTTGCGGCGAAGAGCTTCCCGGCGAAAGATCTTAAAGCTTTCGTCGTCCAAATCAGCCACAGTCAGGTTGTCAACAGTGACATCTTCCCAACGCACACCGGTTTTTCGCATGATGAATTCAGACAAAGCAATACCAGTCAGCTGTTGTTTTATGCTGCCGCTGCGGTAATGATATTCACCGTGATAACTGACAGGATAACTGCTGGGGCTGACCTTAATCTCAAGATAATCGAGTCCGTCCTTAGTCAGTTTATTGACGTCTGCAAGGATACCAAGCCCAGACTGGATCTTGTTCGGAATGTCTTCCATCAATTTCTTGATATTCTGGACGCCTGTTACTGCACCGGCATCATTGATGCCGATGTAAATGCAGCCCCCCTGCGCATTGGCAAAACCACAGATCCATTTCAGGTATTCATCCCGCCACGACTCTTTATATTCAATATTCTGAGATTCAGACATATCAGTACCTCCGAAGAAATCAAATATAGTATAGCATATTGCGACAATTGCTTCAACGGAGCAGCAGGTTCTCTGGAAGAATCCATCATGTTGAAAACAGCTGCTTTACCAGTAATAGTATGGACTTTTCTTTACAGGATCCTTTTTCTCCTGATTCGCACCATGATTTCGCAGGCCAAAGATCGGATCTGCCATACCCACCGAGGGGTCTAACCAATCTGCCTTTGCTTTTGCCCATCTTATCCATTCAAGAGTTTTTTTATCCGGATCAGGCTTTTCCTCTACAGCTGCTATGAAAGCGCGAATTTTACAGGCCGCTTCATAATCAGATGCTTTATTTGTGAGTTCCTGGAGAAGATCTACTTCATTATTGTACTTTTGGCGTTGGAGTTCTTTCCGGCGCTTTTCTTCCTCAATCTTTCGCTGTTCCTCTTCCCGTTTCTCCCGTTCAATCCTTTCATTTTCTGATTGCAGATAGAGTGAAACAAGGATGTTTCCTATCTGTTCTTCGACGACAGAATTGCCTGTGTCCCGAAAAAAGCTTTTCCCATAAGCAGATATCCTTAACTTTCCGGTCGGGATATAGTCATATTTACGAAATCTAGGTTCATAAACATAGAGAGAGCTTTTCTTTTCCCGCTCATATCTCTCAACCTGTTTTATTTCGTCTTTTGTCAGTGTGTGGGGTGTCTGATTTAGTTTTTCCGTGATTTTCAGCACAACATGTTCGTTTCGAATTATCATTGACAGGTCATCGTTAACGCTTCCGCCCAGATGCTCGACCGCTTTATAGATTGGATCAAGAATATGATACACTCTGGGAAGCATACTCTCTGTTACGCTTTCCCAAAGAGGTGGTTCATTTTCCGGTTTCCTGCGGTAAGGATCACGATTCCAGTTTACATACTTTGCACGGGGATGCTGTTTTGCCCATTCACTGAAAGCAACTTTGTGGGCTTGAAGGACAGGGTGCAAATTATGTACTCTCGCATTGACATGAAGACTAAGAGCTGTTTTAAGCAATTGTTTTCGTTCGTCTTCTGAAAGAAAGCTTAAACGATCAGCAAAAGCGTACTTGTCAATGGCTTCTGGAAGAGATTCTCCAGGGGCTGTTTTATTTGTCGGGATAACCTCCTGATCAGCCGGTTTGTTCAGAATAACAGAACATTTTTGAGGTGAAAACTCAATAGATATTTCCTCTTCAGGATAATCAGGAAGAGGGGGCCTTTGAACAGGTTTGCTAGCCTGAAGTTTCCCCCAATAAGAATTCGTCGGCAAAGGGATATTAGCTTTTATACACGCTGTTTTCAGTTTGCCGGGCGAAATACCATATTTCTTAGCAACTTTTGAAAGAGAAATATCCCATATTTCCTGATAAAGAGCGTCTCTGTGAAATGTCATGCTTGTCTTATTCATTGCTGCACCTCCGGGATACTTCGGATTACTATTACCAGTATATATCATCACCCACAAAATCCGAGTTACAATAATCATCTTTTTATCGTTTGATTGAAAAATGAAAACGTAACCGCAGGTAACTCTTTCCCAGACAACAAAAAACCGCGCATCTACGCGGTTTTCGGAGTGGAGCATAGGGGGATCGAAGCCGAACATTCGTTCGAGGCTCTTGGGAGATAAAACGTTTCTATATGACAAGAAACGAACCGAAATGACCTAAAATACACCAGAAAGGAGGCTCCGGCGATTCCGCTTCCTTCAATACGTAACTCAGGTCAGGTAACCGGGAAGCATAGGGTTGTTTTACCAGTTTTCTATTCTTACTTCATCAAGATCAAAAACAGACTTATCGCAAGCGCCCAGATAGTACTGTTCTGCTGCTAAACATAGTTTCTCACAAATGGAAACCACATCCCAGTCAGCATATTCATCCATTCTCACAAAATGACTGTAGTTCTCTCCTTTCCTAAAATGAACATGTAGCCTTATTGTTGAGAGATTTATCCCTTCAGTTTTATAATTCCCTGCATGCAACACTCCACATCGAAGGGCCCAACACTCTTCTTCAGTGAAACAGGTAAAATATGTAGTTTCATTATCTGGAATAGATAATGCAGTATTTATGAATAAAGGTCTGGCATATTTTCTAAACCACTTCTTGTATCTTCTTCCATTAGATTCGCTTGGATATGCAACTCTTCCACATATATCAGGAAGCGTTAAGGCTACTGTCAAAGCGCAATTGTATAATTCCAGCGTCAACGCTTTTCTAATCTCATCGATTCTTCTGGGCAGTATATTCTCTTGAGCCATTCTATCCACCTGCTCTCTACAGTTAATCCCACCATGATAGTTTATCTCTGTAATAAAACTAATCAGTAATTACCTCAAACGTTCTTTTGATCGTTTCTCCTCCGCCAGAAATAGTAATCGTATATTTTCCCGGAGTTGTACTGCCTCCGATTTTCCATGTCCAAGATACATTTCCATTAGCATCTGATTTTTTTGGATGTAATCCGTCCGCTTTACTGGGGCCACTGTTATATATAATGGTTATGGTATATTGTGTGTTGGGCTGCGACTTAATTGTTACAGTAGCATACTCGTTCCTGCGAAATACTAATTCACTGGTTATTTTGATTTCTCTTGCTTTTGCTGCTTCTTCAGCTTTTCGAGAGGCCTCCTCTGCTGCCTGACGAGAAGCTTCGGCACGAGAGGACTCCTCCGCTGCTTGGCGAGAAGCTTCGGCACGAGAGGCCTCCTCCGCTGCCTGACGAGAAGCTTCAGCACGAGAGGCCTCCTCCGCTGCC
>Ga0129307_1002489_pt1 | contig 14281 bp, 13 predicted proteins | sample P1105metagenome_FD_94437 | JGI IMG/M metagenome (GOLD analysis project Ga0129307, IMG submission 94437) | Capybara group fecal microbial communities from Wisconsin, USA - P1105 metagenome | ecosystem: Host-associated > Mammals > Digestive system > Large intestine > Fecal | place: USA: Wisconsin... | reverse complement strand
TATCGATAAAGTGCCCGCCTGCAAAGTCGTGGGTCTGCGGGTTCTGGCAACCGGGGCAATGGTGATGGCAGCCCTGGGTGAAAACCGTCATGCGGATACCGGGCCCGTCCACAAAGGATTCCGGCTCGATTCCCGCAATGCGGAGTCTCGGAGTTTCCTGTTCCGTATTACACCCCGTGCTTTACGCGGTCGTTCACTTCGGCGCGCTTCGCGTTGTTGAAACGGTCGATGGTACCTACTAGGTAACCGGTGATGCGGCGGATGCGTTCGAAACCCACACCCTCGCCATACTTGCTCAGTTCTTTTTCAGACATGTTGTCCTCCTTATGTTTAATTATGATTTCGGATTTCAGATTTCAGAATTATTTTCATTCATCAAATTCCGAACTCCGAAATCTTAAATCTGAATTTATCTTATTCCCTTGAACGCAGGCATACCCGGGTAAAGCTTGCGCAGTTCCTCGATCTTGGCCTCGGAAATGGCGTGACCTTCGCTACGGCCGCAGCGGGGGCAGCAGTCTCCGATAACACCCACGAATCCGCAAACCGGGTCGCGGTCCACCGGGTGGTTGATGGAGCCATAGCCGATGCCGGATTTTGCCATGTGGTGCACGATCTTCTCGAAGGCATCCAGGTTCTGGCTCGGGTCGCCGTCCAGTTCCACGTAGCTGATGTGGCCAGCGTTGGTGAGAGCGTGGTACGGGGCTTCGAGAGAAATCTTCTTGAAGGCCGAAATCTTGTAGTACACCGGCACGTGGAAAGAGTTGGTGTAGTAATCGCGGTCGGTAACGCCCGGGATAATGCCGAACTTCTTCTTGTCCATGCGCACGAAACGGCCGGAAAGGCCTTCGGCGGGAGTAGCCAGCAAACTGAAGTTCAGGCCAAGGCGCTTGGATTCCTTGTCGCAGAATTCACGCATGTGGCCGATAATCTTGAGACCCAGTTCCTGGGAGGCTTCGGATTCGCCGTGATGCTTGCCGGTAAGGGCCACCAGGGTTTCGGCAAGGCCGATGAAACCGATGGAAAGGGTGCCGTGCTTGATGACCTCGCCCACGGTATCTTCCCAGCCCAACTTTTCGGAATCGATCCACACGCCCTGTCCCATGAGGAAGGGGAAGTTCTTGACCTTGCGGCGGCTCTGGACGGCAAAGCGTTCCATAAGCTGGTCGCTCACCAGTTGCAACATGCGGTCCAGTTCCTTGAAGAACAGGTCCACGGACTTCATCTTGATGGCGATGCGGGGCAGGTTGATAGAAGTGAAGCTCAGGTTGCCACGGCCGAAGCTGATTTCGCGGGTCGGGTCGTAGTTGTTGCCGATCACGCGGGTACGGCAACCCATGTAAGAGATTTCCGTTTCAGGGTGGCCCGGCTTGTAGTACTGCAGGTTGTACGGGGCATCCTGGAAGCTGAAGTTGGGGAACAGGCGCTTCGCGCTCACCTTGCAGGCCAGCTTGAACAGGTCGTAGTTGGGGTCGCCAGGATTCAGGCTGATGCCTTCCTTGACGCGGAAAATCTGGATGGGGAAAATGGCCGTCTCGCCACCGCCCAGGCCCTCGTCGGTGGTGAGCAGCAGGTTACGCATGACCATGCGGGCTTCGGGTTCGGTGCACATGCCGTAGTTGATGCTGGAGAACGGCGTCTGGGCGCCGGCGCGGCTGTGCATGGAGTTCAGGTTGTGCACGAAAGCTTCCATGGCCTGGAAGGTGGTCTTGTCCGTCTCTTCGTAGGCCTGCTTCTCGGCGAACTTCTGGGCCTTCATCACGATTTCGGTGTCATAGACCTTGGAAAGTTCGCGGGCTTCGGCTTCCACGAATTTTTCGTTGGGCACGAGGGTCGCCACCATGCCCATCTCGGCCATTTCGGAGTGGAGCTTCTTGACCACCGGAAGGATTTCCTCTTCTTCCTTGCCGGTAAAGAGAATCAGGGCCTTCACCAGGTTGGAGAGGTAGGCCTTGCGGTAGGTGATGCGCACGCCGTCGGCCATGGCGTAGTCGAAGTTGGGAATGGACTGGCCGCCGTGCTGGTCATTCTGGTTACTTTGTATGGCAATGGCGGCGAGAGCCGCGTAGCTGCGGATATCCTTGGGTTCGCGCAGATGGCCGTGACCGGTGTTGAAACCGCCCTTGAACAGTTTCTTCAGGTCGATCTGGCAGCAGGTCATGGTGAGGGAGTAGAAGTCCAAATCGTGGATGTGGATATCGCCCTCGGAGTGTGCGCGGCTGTGCTCGGGCTTGAGCATCATCATAGTGTAGAAATGCTTGGCCGATTCAGAGCCGTACTTGAGCATGGTGCCCATGGCGGTGTCGCCGTCGATGTTGGCGTTTTCGCGCTTGAGGTCGGATTCCTTGGCGGAACTGAAAGTAATGTCGCGGAGCGTGTGCATGAGGCGGGTGTTCACTTCGCGGATGCGGGTACGCTCGGCACGGTACAGGATGTAGCTCTTGGCGGTATCGGCATAACCGCCCTCGGTCAGGGCCTTTTCAACGGCGTCCTGGATTTCCTCGATTTCGGGCTTTACCTTGCCCTCGGCTTCCAAAAGGCCAACGGCGCTTGCCGCCACCTGGAGGGCCGTGCTAGAAAGCACGTCGTCGTTTCCCAACAAATTCAACTGGTCCTGGGAGGCCTTGATCTGTTCATCCAATTCACCAGAGGCGCGGAAGGCCTTCTCGATAGCGGCAGAAATCTTCTCGATGTTAAACGGCATCTCGCGGCCGTCGCGCTTTTTCACTGTAACAATCATTACTTTTACCTTTTTTTCATCAAAATGGGTCAGCGGTCAAATAATAACAAAAAACACCATATCTTGTGCTTTTCAATTCAAGACCACCACAACATGTGGTGATTTTGAGGTCGGACCACCACCAGAGGTCGGGGGAAATTTCGCCCAACTCCTTAATACACAAATATTTAAGGAAAACAGAAAAAAGTAAGATTGCGGGAAGGTGCCGGGAAGATTATCCTCCTTTGTGGCCATACATAACAGAAAAAAGGAGGAAACGGCGAATGTCCGGGGAAAAAAGCAGATTTAATCAAAAATATATATCGTTTCAATCAAAATTATTCATTTGACAATATGGATTAACGGACTTAAATTATAGATGTAACAAACAAGCATTCCGGAAAGCGGCACCGCCCGCTCCGAGGAGGAATTATGAAAAAGGCCATCGCACTCTGCTCTCTCGCATTTCTGCTCTGCTCCTGCGCAGGGGTACATGTCCAAAAACCCGAAGTCAACGACGTAAAGAAAGTCGCCATCTTGAGCGTATCGGCCAGCGAGGACATCAAGAAGCTGGAAGACGAAGAAGAAAGCGGCAGCCTGAAGGACGCCCTAGTCGGGGTCGCCACCAGTGCCGCCGAAGACAACGTGAAGCAGCTCTCCAAGGGCCGGGAGAAAATCATCACCCACGGCGCCGACGCCCTGGCAGAAACCCTCGCCGGTCTCGACGGCTGGACGGTCGTGCCCGCCGAAGAGGTGACAGGCAACGCCGATGTCCAAAAATTCTTCGATCCCACGGGAGCAGAAGGCGTCATGAGCAAGATTGCAAGGCTCGTGCCGGTAAACGGCTGGCGCTACATGACACCCCAGGGAATGCACGAACTGCCCTACGAAACGGTAGTCTCCGGAGAAACGGCACTCTTTGGCGCCAAAACCGACGACCAGGAAGTCCGGGAAAAAGCGGGCAAGCTCTGCGAATCCCTGAACGTAGATGCCGTGGCCGTGGCCGAATACTACTTCTTTTACGAAGACGGCCTACTGACCCTGGCCAATACGGCAAAGCCCGTGGTGATGGTGGACGTGGTGCTTATCGACAAGAAGGGGAACAAGCTCCTCTTTACGGACCACGGCTGGACCCAGGTCAAGGGCAACGGCAGCGTAATGCTGGTGGACAAGTACGTGGACCTGCAATCCGACACCAGCGTGGACGCCTACGTGAACACCATCGACAAGGCCATGTCTGAATTCAAGAAGGCCGCGAAGAAAAAACTCTAAGCACTACCCATCTTCTTCGATGTTCATTAGCCTCATGGCCGCTTTCCAGGTCTCCCGGTTTTCATAATCGGCCCGAGCACCTCCACCATAGCGGGCATGGGCGAATTCTTCTACTAGAGTTTCCCAGCCTTCCAACCGGCCCTCTTTTACCAAGGTGTCAAGGCTCACTGGCGCAGCCTTCCCTTCGGCAAGCTCAGGGAACTTAGCTACCACATACCCCTTGCAAACACTTTCCAACTCCAAAAGCCATTCGCGACTGTCTGCCGTATTCACCCGCTGCTTTAAAACAATCATCCGTTCACGCAAAGCGTCAGCAGCAGCGTTCCTTGTGGCAACAGCCGCCCGTACAGACGCCCTGCGCCTTGCACGCCAAACTCCCGCACACAAAACACACATAGCCACCACGATTCCTACCACAACTGGCAACGGATTGAACGGTTCGTTCACCCGCACAGGCACACTTTCACTGCGCAAATCCAATGGTTGCCCCATTTGCGTCGGAATTTCAAACTTAAGCGTAGGAATATGCAGGTTACCGGTATCCTGGGCGACCATTTTATAGGTAAACGTAATGGACGCAACCTCTGACCCGTCCTTAACGGACCGTGCAGATTCCTGAGATACCCCAACCTGCGTGAGGCCCTTCGCATTTGCCGAACCTGTCGGAATAACCAACAGGGCACTCCCCTGCACATTCCAGCTAACCGTTACCGGGAAATCAAAAGTGTCACCTACAGTAACAGCGGGTATACCCCCCTCTGGACCGGAAACAACCGATATTCCCAACTGCTCTGGAGATGGCATTTCCATTTCAGTTATCGAGGCTACACTATCACTTGCCGAAGTGTCCAATTCTGCAATTGTAGAACTGCCGGCATTATTCAAAGAATCGGTTTCCATATATTCAGAATATACAAATTTCGCCTACAAAGCAATCAAAAAAGAGGCGAAACCCGTCCGCCTCTTTTTCAAACTACAGGGACACAGCCTTACTTGAACGTTGCTGAATAGGTAACACCATCGGTAGGCGTGACGATACGAGGATTGTCAGTAACACCACCATCGCCCCAACCTGTGAACACAGCTCCGGAAGCAGGCACTGCCGTCAATTCCAGCGCATTACCCGAGAAGAATTCGCCTGCATAAGAAGTAGAGGGCAGTTTCATACCGTCTACCAAAACGGTTCCACTTCCAGAAGCATTGATGTTCACGGTAATCTTGTCGCCCAAGCCGAATTTTTGCTTGTAATCACTAATCACCGTACCATCGCGGTTTTCTGCCCATTTTTTCATACAGGAACCAGAAATGCTAAATCCGTCACCACAAGCGTTGTTATAGCCTCTGCGCTCCATCTCGTCCAAATCCCGTTCTGTTTCGTCGGAAACCAAGGTTGCCGCCATAGATTCCAACGTGGACCTAACCCGTGCAGCATTCACGTAGTTCTGGAACAAGATCGCCGAGTGGTTGATAAACAAACGCTTGAAGTTGGCATTTCCAATCAAGTGGTTAAAAATGCTTGCAAAACTCCTGTTATCTGTCTTATGCTTACATCCGCCCGTAGCAATCCAGTTGAACATATTCGTTCCAGTCGCCTGTTCGTTTGTCGAAAACTCGCCACAGGCCGACCATGTCCAGTCCATACCATGGTCCATATCGTAAACCATAAACTTATATGGTTGGTCGGGGCTGCGCCAGGCGCGCACGTTGTTTCCGGGCCAGTCCGCATTATGCATATAAATTTCGAAGGCCATATAGTCTGCAAAATTACCCACATCCATCATGGTCTTCACGGTAGCATAATCGGCATCAGAGACGGTACTGTTCTTGTTAACAAGATCCAACAGATCCGTATAGTTCTTTATAGAATTCGTATTGCTGGTAATCTCGTCACCCAAATGCTTGATAACTTCTACGGTGTTGGCATCAATGCCATAATTAGTCTCTACATAATGCTTGTTCATACGTTCACGCATGTCGTGGATACCATAATACTTACCGTTATAGAACACCACCACTTGACGACTGCGTTGGTAATCCACGCCACTTCCTTCCAAGACGGCTCCGGCCATAGCATCCATCAGGTAATCGCTCACATAACGATTTCCGTTATTGCGCAAATTGAATCCCCTAAAGTCGCTAGCCGTTTCCTTACGAGTCTCAAACAGGGGATAATGAATCTTACCATCCTGGTATTCTTCGCGCATTACAATAGCCACGGATTTCTTGTTTTCCAGGCGGCTCCAGTTACCCATCAAGGAAATTCCAGCATTCACACCGAAAGCAGGCCCATCGGAACTGCTTCCATTCGGGAAGTACTCCACATACACGGGCAATTCCACATCTTCGTACAATCCGGCTGGGGCGCACGATGGACCACAACCATCGGTACTGGCATGTACATAATGCTTCTGGAAGAATACAGGATCTACGCTGACTGCCACCACAGGCATCTTTACCGTCTCACCTACAAAGATGGTCTTGGTAATAACATCCTTTGTAAGGGTTCCGTTCTTGAAAGCAGAACAACGGAGCGGTGTATTCTTGGTGAACGTTTTTGGGGAATTGAATTCCTCAGAAGATGAGGTAGGCGCAGAGCCGTCCGTAGTGCAACGGAGCGTCACTCCGGACTCCACACTAGGCGGATCGATGGTCACGCTGTTGCCACTATAGAATCCCGACTTGATAGAGCTGAAGTCTACTGCAGGAGCCATACCATCATACGCCGTAGCCTCTGTATTCGGCTTTTCTGGTGTTGGGGTACCAAAGTATTTCCAATCTCCTCCATCTACAATTCCCCAACTAACACCACCGGCTAGTTCAGGATAAGCGACTGAATCACGAATCCCATTACTAGGATCAATCAGGTAAATAGTGCCGCCCTTCTTGTCCATTTTCCAATTGGTGTGGGGACGGCTGCGCAAAATCTTACCATCTGCATTCTTACTGTCGACAATGCCAGCTACAGACGGAATATTCTTCTTGTCACAGAATATCGTGCGGAATGACTTGGCCGCAATAACCTCGTCACCAATCACCCATTTCTTAGGTTCCTTTAGATTCTCAACTAGATTCTCAACTAAAGCCCATCCCTTAAGGTTTGCCGATACGGTACCGGCATTGTAAACCTCGACCCAAGACGGATCATCACCATCCAAGTCCAGCCAATCCAAGTTAAGGGATGCTATTTCTGTAATAACTACAGCAGAATTGCCAATCCAGCGTAGGGATGTATCCGGATAGACCGTTACCGTATCCTTCACGTAGATGGTATCTCCCGTCTCTGTAATCACTCGGGTATAGCCAGAACTATCACCGGGAGCCACCGAAGACCCTGAATTTTCCGCACCACCATTTTCGATGTTTTCCTCTGCTGGTTTAGAAGCTCCACCACCGTTTGAACAGGCAAAAAAACATACCATGCAAAGTACGGCCAGATACAATTTGAAAATACAGCGCCAAATGTGCATTATAAGACCTCTTTATCCGTTCTAAATTTAAATGATTTTTTCTAAAAATGCTAGTAATATTCTATTTACCCTTGACAAACCGCACACTATCAGTTATTTTTGGGCTACCAAATTGGTTCTGTAGCTCAGTTGGTAGAGCAGTGGACTGAAAATCCGCGTGTCGTTGGTTCAATTCCAATCGGAACCACGAAGAGCTTCGGTTTAACGACCGAAGCTTTTCTTTTTCTTACATTTCATGATTACCCGCCAATCAGTGGCGGTAAGGCCCGTAAAAATCGTCCCAATGGGCCAAAAGCAAATCCACCAACTCTGGCTGAAATTGCGTTCCACGCTGAGCCCTAAATTCCTCACGAATCCGTTCTTCGGGCCAGGGTTCCTTGTAACAGCGGGGGCTGGAAAGTGCGTCCAAAACATCGGCAACGGCACAAATCCGGCCTGCCAAGGGAATCATTTCTCCCTTTAACCCGCGGGGGTAGCCCGAGCCGTCCCAGCGCTCATGATGGGAACCAGCTATGGCGGAGGCAAACCGCAAAAGTTCTCTCTTGGAGGTCTTGAGCATCTCCTCGCCAATGATGGAGTGAGACTTCATCACCCCGTATTCCACCTCGGAAAGCTTGCCGGGCTTGTTCAGCACGGAATCGGGAATGCCAATTTTCCCCAGGTCATGCATAGGAGCGGCAAGCCTAATACGTTCGGCCTCTTCTTCGGAAAGGCCATAGTGTTTGGCCAGAATGTAAGATATTTCTGCCACCCGCTGGATGTGGTCCCCCGTCTCCTGACTGCGATACTCGGACGCCTCACCCAAAATGTGAATAATTTCACGCTGGGTAGCCTCCTGCTCGGCAATCAGGCGGGCGGATTCTACGGTTTTTGCGGAATAGACGGCGGTAAGAATGAGGCGTTCTAGGTCCTGGCGAGAAAATACAGGCGTTTTCCCCTGCTTGTTGATGGCCTGAAACGCCCCCATCACAGTTCCTTCCGTATCAAAAAGAGGAACGGTCAGCACGGACGTAGTGTGGTAATGAGTTTTTTCATCACTGCGACGGTCAAACCTGGGGTCTTGGTATGCGTCCTCTATCAGCAGAGGCTCCCCAGTCCGTACGGAATATCCAACGAAGCCCGCATCCAGGGGAATCCGGAGCTGGTCCACCCCGTGAGCCACCTTGGTCCAGAGTTCTCGGGTATCTTTATCAATAAGCCAAAGGGAACAGCGATCGGCAGACACCATAGAACGGCCTAAATCAGCCATGAGAATCAGCAGATTGTCCATTTTCCGTTCTGCCGCAATCCTCGGCATATACGAAAACAGCAAATCTAGAATCCGGCCTGATTCCAAAGTGTTGTCGTCACATTCTCCCTTCATGGCGCCAAAGATAGAAAAAGTGTTGACAGTGACCCTGTAGTTTTTTATTCTTTACCCGCCCTTTGGAGGAATAGGCTAATTGGTAAGTCAGCGGTCTTGAAAACCGCCGCCGTCAGGCTTGGGGGTTCGAGTCCCTCTTCCTCCGTAAAAAACGCCCCATGAGGGCGTTTTTTCTTTTGTTCGCTAATTTTACATAAGGGCACTTTTCTTTTTCAACCTCCTTTTCATAGTAGGTCGTAAACGAGAACTTCACTGTCCCTAGAAGCTCCACATGGCTCCTACAGTAGGCACTACCGTGAATCCACCATCGCTCTTGTCGGACTTAAAGGTATCCTTACGATTGACATCGTCGTTGTCATATTCGTCAGTAAGCAGCCACACCGCAACAGGTGCCCAACGGCCGCCCACAGAAGCGAACACGCCCACATGATTGCCGAGAGCCTTACGGACAACCAAGTCGCCACCAAGGGTCAGGGCCCCCAGCGTCACAGATCTTGTCCAGTCCACCTTTCCAAGGTCCGGATGCTTGTAGGTTTCCGTGTCCCTCGTAAACACGGAGCCTTCAACACCGACTGTCGCGAAGACGGCAACGGTCCAGTCCGGCGTATTCACGAACCCGTAGCCAAGCCCGACTTCGCCCGCAACGTAGGTGCCAACATCGGCATCTTCCTTTTCGTTGTACTTGACATCGTCCGTAAACGTAGCGCCAGAACTCAAGCCCGCACGAACCGCAAAACCGCTCTTACTGATTCCCATATAACTGAGGTTTAGCCCAGCGCTCACCAGGGAGAAATCCGCTCCCTCTACATTGTACTTAGAGACGGGAACCGTAACACCAGCACCCACGAAATGAGTCCAACTCTTGTCTTTCGGCTGGGCGACAGACTGGGATGTTATAGTCTGGACGTTATCGGCGGCAAAAGCGGTAGCGGCAGCGAGAATAGCAGCAGTAAAGAATGTCTTTTTCATGATGAACCTCCTTTGAATTAGATTCTTGTTTGTTTACACCTGTAATATACCCACAAAAATTCATCAAGTCAAATGTATTATTTTCATTAAAACAATAGATTTTTGTTATCAGTTCTCTCAACTCATTACTCACAACTCAAGACTCATCACTAATCCACCTTCCAAAAGGCCCTTCGGTCAGCCACATAGTCCATCGTAGCGCTAAGCGGCATATCGTAAAGCAGGGTGCATACCTTCGTATCCAATGGAAAATCCTTACCCAAGGCATCAAGGCAAGCTCCTGTAGTCGCGCCCGTAGTATAAACATCATCTACAATGATTACCGTCCCACAAGAAGGGAGTTTTCTTGGAAGCGCCGGTTCAAAGGCGCCTGCCACATTTTGCTGCCGTCCCTGTTGGGAGAGTTTTGTCTGGGACACCCTAAATGTCTTGCGCTTTAACCAACGGCACACCTGACCTCCAGTCAACGTAGCCAAAGCACGAGCTATCATTTCTGCCTGGTTATAGCCCCGTTCACGAAAACGGGCCCTATGGAGCGGCACCGGCACAAAGTAAAGCGGCCGTACAAATTCCGGAAACAGGTTTTCATAGCGGCCCTGCATAACAGAAGAATGCTTTACCAAGTAGGAGGCCATTCCAGGAATGCCCCGGTATTTCAACAGATGTATTAACCGTCGGGTCAACTCCTCCATAGGAAACAGGCAGACCACATCATCCGAAGGATGTCGAGTCTCCTTAGAAAGCCCGACAAGAGCTTTCCGACATTCAGGGCAAAGCCACGGGTCAAGATTCTCCGAAGCAGACCCGCAAGCAAGGCATTCCATTCCAAAAACAAGATTGGACCAGGATTCAAGCATATTTCCTCACAAAAAAAGCATCTACTTGTATAGACGCTTTTTTCACCGAAAATATGCCTAGAAATCTTCAGATTTTTGAAATTTTACAATCAGCCCTTACTCTTGCAGGCGATAAATCTTTACAGCCTTGATGTAGAAGGTCCTTTCTTCACCGCCAAGGTTCAGTTCAAAGCGGGCGAAGGGGGTGCTCTCCTTCGGGACAAATTCGATTTCTACAGACTTGCCCGAAGTTCCCACGTCTACATGTTTCTGGAAACCGATGGTCTCGTAATCATCGTAGGCACCGATTCTGGCGGTAATTTGCCCCTCTACATCGGACCAGATGGTAAACACGCACTTGTACTTTTTGCCGGCAAGGAGAGCCACATTTTCTTGAATGAGCTGGACACTGTAAGAATACTTGCCACCTTCAGTCACCTGGATTTTTGCAATCTGTTCGCCATTACCTTCTTTTTCTACAGAGGCAACGGATTTTCCGTTGAACTGATCAAAGACAATCCAACCATAAAAATCCTTGGAAAAATCCCCATTCGTAATGGTATTATCACTCAAGGAACCAATTATTCCTTCCCAGATGTCCAGGACATAATCCTCAGAAGCATTACCATCGACAGTGGTGAATCCATATCGAAGTGGTCTGAAGCTAGAAATGAACTGTTGGTTCAGCTTCGCCCATATTGAAGCATTACGCGCCTCATCAAGATAGACAACACCATCTTCTGCAACCTCGACCGTAGAGAAATCTATTCCATCTACAAAATAGCGGGGATAGAATACTACGGACAAATTCGCAGCACTGTCCGAACCCTTTTCTATCTGAGTATGGTGATACCGTAATTCAAACTGTTCAAACCAAGAGAGGGAATACTGGACGGGAACATAGTTGCCGTTTATCAACAACCTTCCGCGGATGTCGGACATTCCTTTAGCCGGCCTAAAGGAAACACCCATCTCTTTCAAGTAACCCTTGTCTTCCAATTGTATATTCTTGAAAGGCTCTGCCACCTGGTCGGCGTCAGTAAAGGAAACCTTCAGGGAAGAATCCGCAAGATCTTCACCGGGCCAAAGTTGCACGCCCTTTGCCACATCGATGTCCACCGCCACATAGTAACTGGAGTAAGAGCGGACCTCAAAGAAATCCAAGGCGAAGGAATCCAGCAGCAGAGGTTCATCCTTTGCTGCAGCCTTAGCAAGAGAATTAGAGGAAATTTCGGAATAATCAACAGAGAAATCTGCCGTAAAGGCCAAGGACGGGTTCCCGATTTCGATACCCGCCACAGACTTATCATCACTAGAACAAGCCACAAAAGCCATGGCAACACCCGCCATAGCCATCAAAACCCCAAATTTAAACCCCGCAAAGCGCATTACATTCCTCGTGTTAGGGGGAACAGCTGGATATTAACCTGAACTACGTCGTCTCCTTCTCCAGCATCGGCTGAAAAATCTAGTAGTTCTTTGCGCATTAGTTGGATTTGTTTTTTCAAATTGGGGAAATCTTTGCGCCTTATGCTGAAAGTGAGGGCAGAAAAGTCCCTATCCTGGCTTGCCAGTTCGGACAACTTATCCTTGGACAGGGAAAGCATCTGCTGGTGGTACTGCTTTACCATCAAGTCCTGGACCTCGTCATCGGTAGTAATCATGGGGTCTCGCTGGCGGAATCCGTTGGCCGTCTTGACCAGAAGGCCAAGTTCAAGAAGTAGGCTGAAGGATTCCTGCACCTGGGCGGGGGTCACCTTACCATCGAGACGCTTGGAAACCCAGTCGGGAATGGGTCTGAAGCCCTTCAGGGAAACCATTTCCAGAATGACGGAATGGTGCCATTCCCTAAAGATACGGAGCTGGGCCTGGTCCATCTTGTGAAGCTTGGAATGGGGGCTTGCCTTGACCAGCTGCTCGTAATAGACCTTCTTTTCTTCGTCGTCGGTAGCCTGGTTAAAGAACACCAGATTCTCGAAATAAGTGGCCCGCTGCTTAATAAGTCCGAGACCGTGAATAAGCTTTGTGACCGTACTCTTGGTAATGTTTCTCTTGCCGTCGATAGTCAGTTTCAGGTGGGCGTGACTGGAAAGTCCCGCTTTTTCGGCAAAAAACCGCAAACTGAAGGCCGGCTGGGTCTTCTTCTTGTATTCGTAGTAGTCCCGAAGATACACGCGAAAATTCGTGTATTGCAGCACATCGGGCTCTGTCAATTTTACACTTTCTCCATTTTCCATACCCTAAAAATAGAAGTCTAGGGGGGCAAAGGCACTATCCGATGGTTAAATATCGTTTACCTAAGTAACCAGATTAGGAATTAGAGACTAGGATCTAGGGGCTAGTTATCACAAGCAAGTTTCGACAGGCGCAGGTGGTCCTGAAATTGCCCACGCAGGCATTCAAAGTCCCTAGAAACGCCTTCTTCCTTGAAACCGCACCGCTTGGCAAGAGCGATGCTTGCCTTATTTTCTACAGCAGCCGTAATTTCCAGGCGGTTCAATTTCAAGGCTTCGAAGCAGAACTTGCACAAGAGGTTCAACGCCTCCGTCGCGAGGCCGCGGCCTGTAAAGTTCTGCCCAAGCCAGTAACTGACAGTGGCCGAGCGGTGCTCTGGATGAACCCAGCCGATAAAGATGCAGCCCGCAAGACTATCCCCGCCGGCGGTTTTCTCAAAAATGCCCCAGCAGGCTCCGTTACCCATCTGGGCCTGCATCTCCCAGGTTTCCAGACGGTCCATAACGTCTTCGACGGAATTGCAATCAGGAGGCCAGGGCAGGAACCGCGAGAGATGCTCGCGGGAAGCATCAATCAGGCGGTAAAGTCCTGCCGCATCAGGTTCGTGCAGCGCTCGAAGAATCACATAGCCGCCAGGCAGTTCCGTTTCGGGAATTTCGTCTATGATTTCCTTCATGCGAAAGATATATAGTAAGATACAATGATAAAGGCCGCCTCAAAAAATTGCTTTGGTGAAAAAAATTTGAGCGAAACCGAGCGCAGGCAGGAACGAGAAGTGGTGAATACTGGAGGTCTTTACCACTTTGAGTGACGAAACTGCGCGATGTGTTGCAGCCAAATCTTTGAAAATGAATTTTTTGAGGAAGCCCAAAAGAAAAACCCGCCGAATGAGTCGGCGGGCCTTCAGTGCGGATGAAAGGACTTGAACCTTCATGCCCTCGCGAGCACTAGAACCTGAATCTAGCGTGTCTACCAGTTCCACCACATCCGCGTGGTGCACCAAATTTTGAAAAAAAAGTCCCTTTTGTCAAGGGGTTTTGCGCAAAAACGCCTCAAGAATCCAATCCAGGTGGTGGCCTTGCCAATAGCTCCAGTCATGCTCCCCAGAGGGGTCATACCTCAGGTCGCAGTCCGCCCCCACATTCCTGCAAAAATCCTGAATCCAGGGGATTGTCTCCGACGGAGGATAAAGCCTGTCGGCACCGCCCTGCAAAAAGCGCCACCTTCCAGAGTTCATCTTAGGAAATGCCGCAACAGCGGGGGCCTCCCCCAACAGTTTGCCATAGGAACTCACCAAAAGCCGGTTCTTCACCCGGCGTTTTCCATACATGGAATAAACCAGAACCCCAAGAGAGCCGTCAGAGACACCCACAAGGGAGACCTCTTCTACAAATCCCCTCCGCCTCCTGGCAATGGAATC
>Ga0129307_1002488_pt1 | contig 14285 bp, 10 predicted proteins | sample P1105metagenome_FD_94437 | JGI IMG/M metagenome (GOLD analysis project Ga0129307, IMG submission 94437) | Capybara group fecal microbial communities from Wisconsin, USA - P1105 metagenome | ecosystem: Host-associated > Mammals > Digestive system > Large intestine > Fecal | place: USA: Wisconsin... | reverse complement strand
CCGCCGTTCATGCGGCATTCCACGATGATGACTCCGCCAGAAATTTCTATGCCTCCGTTACTGTCGATGCCGTCAGTGTCGCCAGTGCCCACATAAATATAGTGGTAACCGCCCGTGACTTTGAGCGAACCCGTGCTTCCGCCACCAGGGCCGCCGAAGCCACCGCCGCCAAATCCGCCGGGGCCGCCGCGACCCGTATTGCCGCCATTGTTGCCGGTTGTTGTCGTTGTGCCGCCTGCTGCATTCCAGCCGTCGTCTGTGGTAATCACGCTCGTGATGCCGCCTTCGAAGTTCATGTCGGGAGATTCCATGCCTTCGTATGCCATGGTGACGCTAATGTTGGCGTTGTCCTTGACGTAGAGAGCTTTTTCGGCGTGAACGCCGTCGTCGTCGGTGGCGATGGTGATCTTGCCGCCCGAAACTGTGATGTTGCCGGCGCTATGGAGACCGTCGTCGCGGCTTTTGACATCGATGATGCCGCCGCTGATGGTGATGCTCGAATCGCCCTTGATGCCTTTAGTGCTGGAGTCGGGGGAGCAGGAGTTCCCTTGACCAAATCCCATGCCGCCGCCAAAGCCTCCGCGACCGCCGTTGCCGCCGCCGGTGCTTTGCCCGAGGCAAGTTTGGCCGCTGCCAGCTGTAATCTTGATGGTCGGTGTCTTTTCTTCGCCGTTAGCGATGGTGACTGCATTGTTCGCCGTAATGCCATCGTATTTGGAGTTGATGGTGATTTCGCCGCCCGTGATTTCGATAGAACCCTTGCCGTCTTTCAAATCCGTCGCGTCGTCGGTATCGCTCTTGATGCCGTCGCCGTCGGAGGTGGTGATGTTCAACGTCCCGCCGCTGATTTCTATGGATTCCTTGCCTTTGAGGCCGTTGTTCTTTGCCGTCACCGTGATGATGCCGTTCTTGACGCGCAAATCATTGCTGGTGTGGATACCGTTGTTGTAATTGCCTTTGACGATGAGCGTTCCTTCGCCTTTGAGGGTGAGGTCGTCTTTGGCATAGATGCAGGCACCGGTCGTATCGACTTTGGCTTGGCCCGCGTCATTCGTGTAAGAGTACGTTTTCGTTCTTGTGGCCGCATCCGAGAACGTATTGGTCGTGCCGTTCTTGGCGACGACGAAAGCCTTGTTTGCCTTCTGGATGTAAATCGGTGCATCCATCGTGTTGGTGAGCGTAAGGCCCTTCATGTTCAAATAGACGGTCGTGTCCGTTTTTGCGGTTGCGACTAAAATCTGTGCATCGTTTCCGCTGTATGAACCGCTAAAATCGTATTCGCCGCCGCAAGCGATTTTTACGGTGCCGCCTTCGATGGTGACGCAGTTGCCGCCGTTGACGACGCTGGCCCCGCTTGCTGCATACGTGATGACGGGACGGTCTCCTGTATTTTCGTTAACTTGATCTGCCTTGTCGCTTGAAGAACTTTGTGCGCTCGGATGTGCGGTACTGCTAGAAGATGCTGTTACATTTGGCGTGGTTCCGCTGCTCGAATTAACGGAGGGAGCGCTGGTCGAAGAAACCTCGACGGTTCCGCTATTGGACTGTGCTACAGTCGTGTTGCTTGTCGGTGATGTTGCACTGCTTGCGGGATTATTCGGCGTTCCTGTTTGCGTTCCGCTTTGCGAATCGCTCGAAGTGATTTCGCCGAGGCCGTCATCTGTTGCAGATGATGATTCTCCTGTTACTTCTGTAGAGGAAAGATAAGCGTTGTTAGAAAATTCGCTTACGGGTGAAGTCGAGTCCGAACAGCTTACGAGTAACGCCAGAGATGCTGTCGATAACCCACTGAGTATAGCAATTTTTTTCTTGTCCATAACCATTTATATATCTCCCATTCAACGTTATTGCTATAAATGTATTTTTTACAATTGCAAAAAATTATGTCAAAAAGCAGACATTAAAAAAAACGTAAATTTAAAGTGGAACAAAAAGTTTCGAACGGGACGAAAAACGCCGGAATTTTTAGGCGCGAGCGGTGAGGTGTGGGCTATGAGGTCGGTTATTGCTTGCTATCCTTGCCTTGAATCGTCATCCTCACGAAGGTGAGGATCTAGATTCCCGCCTACGCGGGAATGACGAATCCTAATCACTAATCACTAGCCACTTCTATCACGGATAATTGAAGGAAATCTAAAAAAAGTTAAATTTAGACAATGAATTTTAGAAAAATTTATTCCCTTTTGCCCGTCTTGCTTTTTGTTGGCATGGGCGTGTCTTTTGCAGCTTCGCCGGTGATTGAACCGGAACGTTCCTTTAATTTGCGGACATTGGAAACCGCTCCGATGCTTTTTGAATATCATCGACAGACAACTGGAACAGAGCGCCAGTACTTTACCTATCCGCGTAGAGATACGACTTTCCGCAAGAATTTTACTAAGACTGAGTCGAATGCACTCCTGTACTTTGATAACCTGCGCGGTGCAGGTGTTTTAGGGAATGGTCTAAAGCTGGTTTGCCAAGAGGGAGATTCCGCTTGCGTCGCGAAGGCCCTTGCGATTGAAAGCGCTGTTCCGCGTGTTGCCATTGCCACAAGTGTTGTCGGTGGCATTGATTATCGTGGCGGCAAAACTCTTGGCGATACGATTTGGCCGGGGATTGACGGTGGGCTTTATCTTCGTGGTTTTGTAGATTCGTTGGATTTCGTTTTGGATGCTCGCATTTACAACGAAGGTCACTCGGCTAAGAGACCGAAGTCTTTTGACCGCGAATTTTTGGAGGTTCAAAAAGAAGAAAATAATTCTGGAGTGGAATATACGAGTTATGCTCGTTACCGCACACATTTTGCATTCAACTATGACTGGTTGCGTTTGGATTTTGGACGTGATGTGATGCATTGGGGACCGGGTTATTACAATAATTTGACTTTGAATCAATTTGCGATTCCGTATAACATGTTGAGCCTTGATTTGATGATTGGGCCTCTCCGCGTGATGAGTTTCTATGCGGATTTGCGTATTTACAGCAATAGCATGAGCATGTCAAATAAAGAATCGCGAAATCTTTTTGGTCATCGCTATGAACTTGCTGTAGGGAATGCAACATTTGGTATCAGTGAACTTACTGTTCTTTACGACAATATGAAGCCTTGGTTGTTTGTTCCTACGGCTCCGCTTTTTATGGAAAAGGGTAATTACTCAGAAAACAGCAATAATGGTTCTATTTCTTTTGATTTCAACTATCGTTTGTTCAATAGCATTCGACTTTATACGGAATTCTTTTTGGATGATATGGAGTCACCGATTAGTTTAGTACGAAATGACAACATCGAAGCGAAGTGGGCTTGGATGGCGGGATTCCAGGCGGGACATGACTTTTATTATAAGAATCATAAAATCGAAGCGGGAACGATTTTTGAATATGCTCGCGTAGAACCCTACGTCTATTCGCATTTTATGCAGAATACGGCACAACTAGCTCATTTGGGGTATCCGCTAGGAAATCAAGGTGGACCGAATAGCAGGACGATTGACTGGAGCATTTTTGCTCGTCTGGATGGTCAAATTTTTGCGTCTCTCCGTCAGACTTGGTTCTGGAAAGGAACGGATTATGGTAGCGCTGTGAACGATACGACACCGAACAATCATTTGAAACTCCCCAAAAAATTCCTTAGTGGCGCAAAACTACAGTATTCGCTTACGCCTGCAATCAGCTATGAGGGACGACGTTTTTCATTCATGGGAGAGATAACATTGATTGATGACCGCAAAGCTTACATCCGCGCAGGATTTAAGTGGTAGTGGGCTTTGAGTACGCTTCGCTTTGAGGAATCTCACCGCCCCTAACCCCTAACCACTGTTTACTAACCACCAGCCACTAACCCCCAACCACTAGCCACTGTTTATGATCAAACCAGAATTACTTGCACCTGCGGGTGACCTTGTTAGAATGAAATATGCGTTTGCTTATGGTGCGGACGCTGTCTATGCGGGACAACCTGCTTTTTCGCTGCGTGCCCGTGAAAATGGTTTTAAAAATTTGGATGACCTTGCCGAAGGCATTGCGTATGCTCATGAACATGGCAAAAAGTTTTATCTTACGAGTAACGTAATTCCTCGTAATGTAAAAGTAGAATCTTTCCAGAAAGCGTTGAATGCCGCGTTGGAACTTAAACCCGATGCGTTGATTGTCGCGGATCCCGGCTTTGTAGGTTGGCTCCTCAAGGAACATCCTGAAACAGAAGTGCATTTGTCTGTGCAAGCGAATACGACGAATTACCTTGCGGCATCGTTCTGGAAAAATTTGGGTGTTCGCCGCATTATTTTAAGTCGTGAACTTAGGTTGTCTGAAATTTTAGAGATAAAGAAACAGGTTCCCGAACTAGAACTGGAAGTGTTTGTTCATGGTGCTGTTTGTATGGCTATGTCTGGCCGATGCATGCTTTCGAACTGGGTGACGCACCGCGATGCTAATCAGGGTGCCTGCGATAACAGCTGCCGTATGCCGTATCGATTGTATGCAAATTCCGGTCCGCAGGTCGAGGACTACCGCGAACATGAAGGCTCTTTTACACTGCAACGCACGGACCGTCCTGAATTGGATCCTATTGCACTAGATGAAGATACGTGGGGAACGTACTTCATGAGCAGCCGCGACCTTTGTGCGTTGGACGTGATTCCCGAGCTTGTGGCGGGTGGGCTGGATTCCTTCAAGATTGAGGGCCGTACGCGATCCGTGTATTACCTGAGCCAGGTCGTTCGAGCTTACCGCATGGCGATTGATGCTGTTGCCGAAGGAAAACCGGTGCCCGAAGAAAGCCGTCGTGCAATCCGCTTTGTCGATGGGCGAGGCTTTATGCCGGGATTCTTGCGAGGTCCGCTTCCGCAGAATTACGAAGCGACACATGTGGATGCCGAAGGCGGTTGCGTAGCCGCTCAGGTCAAGGATTTCGATGCTTCGACGGGAGCATGCCTTGTGAACGTCAAGAATCCGTTCTCCATGGACGATACTTTGGAACTCATGACGCCCGATGGAATGGTGCCGTGCGAGGTCGAAGAAATGCTCGATTTTCGCGGTGCAGCCGCCGATCGTCTGAATCCGGGGACCGAAGGCCGCGTATTTTTGACAAAAAATACCCTAAATAGCGAAAAAAATGCCAAATTTGGCTTCTTTGTGAAGCATTCTAAGCCATAGCGGTGAATTAAAAAAATAGATTTGAAATATGGCCGTTGATGAGGCAACAAAAAAACAGGACGAGTTAGAACTTTATCAAATTGATGATAAAGCCATCGTTCCGTTCTTTCAAAAACATTTGGAAGAGTTGCGCCAGTTCATTCACGAGCATCGCAATGACCGACTTAGCTTGTTAGTCCTTCTTAAACAATTTATTCGTACTTATCGGATGCCGTTCAATATGCAGCGTTATATGGAAGTCCAAAGGACTTTTATACAGCGTTCCTTGCATGATAAAATTCAGGACCGTCAACAAGCGGTAAGCCACTGGATTCAGGAATTTGCCGGTCGTCATCGCAATCGCATGATTCAGCTTCAATGCTTGTATCTGGACCGCGTTAAAGACCGCTTGCTCCCGGAAATCGAGAAAATGCTTGCAAATCGGATTGACCATCTGCAAGAAAAACTTGATGAAAATTCCGACGCTAAAAACGACGAAAAAAAAGACGATAATCTGTAGTGGACTCAAAAAGCCCAAGATTATATTAAATTTGCGCCATGCCTAAACAAAAATTCTATGCCGTAAAAAGCGACAACGAAAAGAAAATCGTGACCACGTGGGCTGAATGCGAAAAGCTCACTCATGGTGTTAAAGGTGTTTTGTTCAAATCCTTTGGGTCCCGCGAAGAAGCTCAAGCGTGGCTTGATGGGATGGAGGCTCCTGCCCCTGATGGAATCCGTGTGTTTGTCGATGGTTCCTTTTCGCCGGGTTTTGCACGTTCGGGCTGGGCGTTTGTTGTTACTGATAACGACAAGGAAATTGCGCGTGGTTCGGGAATTACCGCATTCGAAGCCGAAAGCCGCAATATTGATGGCGAAGTGATGGCCTCCTTCCAGGCGATGCGTTGGCTTGATGCGCACGATATGAACGGCGTGATTTGCCACGACTACGAAGGCATTGCCCGTTGGGCGAAAGGCGAATGGCAAGCGAAAAGCAATATCGCACAAATGTATGTCAAGGCGGCAAAGCCGTATTTGCACCGCGTCCAGTTCGAAAAAGTTGCCGCCCACACTGGCGTCAAGTGGAATGAACTTGTAGATAAACTAGCCAAAGAAGCCATCGCGAAAGCGAGGAAGGTTTGAGGTCGCACTCTTTACAAGAGTGCTTTGAGTTATGAGGTCGTATTGCTTGCGCAATACTTTCAGCTCTAGTTTTGGCGCCAAGGGCGCGATTATTAATGCTCACTGCTCATACCTCAAAGCGAGCTTGCGAGCGACCTCGCTGCTCACTCGCTCTCGTGCTTGCTCATGCAGTGGAGGCTTCCGCCTTCTTCGATGACGGTGCGGCAGTCGATGCCTATGACTTTGCGGTCCGGGTACACGCTTTCGAAGTATTTCTTGGCGACAGCATCGTTCGGGCTCTTGTATTTCGGGAAGATGAGTCCGCCATTCACGTAGATGTAGTTCATGTACGATGCCGGGAGAATTTGTCCGTCATCGAGCACGCGTTGCGGTGGGAGCGGTAGCGTATCGACGCTTGCGTTTTCGTAATGTCTTTTGAGCCAGTTTTCGATGATGTACTTTGCTTCGCTTAAGATTGGGGCATTGGGGGAGCGCTTGTTGTCTGTCATGCACATGACGATTCTGTCTTTAGCGACAAAACGGGCGACGTTATCGATGTGGCCGTCTGTATGGTCTCCGTGCAGACCGTGCGGCAATACAAGCAAATCCTTGAGACCGAATGCTTTGCAGAGTGCTTTTACAACCTTTTTTAAATCTTCGGGTTTATTGCGGTTCTTGCCGACGAGACAATCTTCGGTCGTGATTCCGAGGCCGTCGCCGTTGACTTCGATGGCGCCACCTTCAAAAATGTAAGGGACGCTTTCGACGAGCGGGCAACTAGTCTTTTCGGCAATCTTCTGCGGAATGGCGTTGTCCAATCCCCATGGCGGGAATTTGGCACCCCAGGCATTGAAGCTCGTTTCTGCGATAACTTTTTGGTGGCCGTTCTTTGAACTTTTTTGGAGGAAGAATGGACCATAGTCACGAATCCAGATGTCGTTTGTTTTCATGACAATAAAGTTTGCAGGGAACGGACGGTCTGCAAGAGCTGATTTCTCTTCGTCCGTCAAGAAATTTTTGCCGGGGAGAAGAATATTTACTGGCTGAAATTGCGTGATATTGCGGATAAGTTCTACGTAGAACCAACGGATTTTTTCGCCGCGTTCGCCATACCAGTTCTTTTTGTTGTGCGGGAACGCAAGCCATGTAGCGCTCTGCTTTTCCCATTCCGCCGGATAACGAATAGAATTTTTCGTCATGGATTAAATTCCTTTTTTATTTGCTTAGAGACTTGTCATCCTGGAGCGTAGCGACGGGATCCATAAATATTTCCGTTTCATGTATGGATTCCCTCCTGCGCTACGCTTAGTCGAGAATGACTGGCCTTTAGGAATGCTTTGCTCATTTCTCAACGCGTAGCGTGCCCAAAGTGCCAAAGGCACGACCCCATAGCTTAATTAGTCTGCCCAGATTTTGAGAATGTCCTTGTACAAATCGACTCGTCTGTCGCGGAAATGCGGCCACCAGCGGCGATTTTCCTCGGTTTCGGCAAGGTCGAGTTCGACGTAGCTTGCTCCCAAGAATTCGGGATCGCATTTTTGCAAAACGTATCCGTCCGGGGCTGCTGCAAAGCTTGTTCCCCAGAATGTGAGGTGGCCTTCGATGCCTGAGCGGTTTGCCGCGATGACGAACGTTCTGTTTGCAATCGCGTGTCCGCGCATGACTGTCATCCAGCTGTCTTGCTGACGCGGGTAGATTTCCTTGGGTTCGCTATCCATCCAGCCGATAGCGGTCGGGTAGATAAGCACATCAGCACCCTTGAGGCTCATGATGCGAGCGGCTTCGGGGAACCACTGGTCCCAGCAAATGAGCACGCCGAGCGTTCCTGCACTAGTTTTAATCGGTTCAAAACCGGTATCGCCAGGAATAAAGTAATACTTTTCGTAAAAAGCCGGATCATCGGGGATGTGGCTCTTGCGGTAAAGCCCGGCGATGCTGCCGTCGCGTTCGAAGACAAAAGCCGAATTGTGGTAAATGCCGCGAGCTCGCTTTTCGAAGAACGGGAACACGACGACGGCGTTCAGTTCCTTGGCGATTGCTTGCCATTCAGCGACTATCGGATGGTCCTTTTCGATGGCGAGGTCAAAAAAGTCCGCGTTTTCCTCGAACGGAAAATACGGAGTGTGGAACAGTTCCGGGAGCACGAGCAAATCGATTTCCTTGCCCTTGAGCTTGAGGGCTTCGTCCTTGTACCATTTGTTGTTGGACTCGAAATCGCCGGTCCACTTGCCTTGCAACGTATATACTTTAATCTTCTTCATGTGCAATAATTTAGAAAAATCAAGCCCTAACTGCATTTTTTTGTAAGAAGATTGTTTTGTTTGCGTAAAATCACACTAATGAGGTGTTTGCATGTTTTAAGTTTTCTATATTAACCCTTGAATTTTAAAACCCTTGAATTTTTATAAAAGGATAAATAATGTCTCTTAAACTTATTTCTCGTGGTGCAGCTGCTGTGCTTCTTACAGCAGGTATTGCCTCTGCTCAATTGTTGAATACGAAAAGTATGGATGTCATCCGCGTCGAAAAGACCGGTATTTCTGCTGGTAAAATTGATAGTCTTGCAACGATGCTTGGTGCCCAACAGGCTCCGGGTCAGAAGTTGACTGATGAAATGATGACTCAACTGCGCTATGCGGTTGTTGATAATCTTGTCGGTCAGGAACTCATCAAGCTCGAAGCTAAGAAGATGGGCATCAAGGTTGATGCCTCCAAGGTCGATAGTTTGACCGCCCTTTTCAAGAAGCAGTTCCCGAGCGAAGATGCTTTCCAGAAGGAACTCAAGAAGTCCAACACGACGATGGCTCAGTTCAAGAGCAAGATTGAAGATCAGCTCAAGAGTGAAAAGATTCTTGAGAAGAAGGTTCCGTATCCTGAAGCTCCGACCGAAAAGCAGCTCCAGGCTTTCTGGGAACTCAACAAGTCCAAGGTCGCCATCAATGATACCATCAGCGGTGCCCGCATCTTCATTTCTACCAAGGGCAAGAGCACTCAGGAAATCAACGATGCCAAGGACATGTTGAAGGGTCTTGCTGCACAGGTCCGTTCCAAGAAGGCTACGTTTGCTCAGCTCGCCGCTATGTACAGCGACGACAAGGAAGCCAAGAAGACGGGCGGCATCATGAATAAGTTCCTCGCCAAGTCCAAGAGTGCCGCTTTTGCGAAGGCCGTGGGCAAGCTCAAGGTCGGCGACATTTCTGAAGTTATCGTCGAAAATGAAGGCGTTTCCATTTTCATGCTTACCGAAAAGAACGACGGCAAGTTTGACAGCTATAAGCACCAGATCGATTACATCCTTCGTGTGCAGGCTGAACAGGAACGTCAGGCCAAGCTCAAGGCTTACCTCGACGAACTCGGCAAGGCTTACAAGGTGCAGTACCTCGACAAGAAGTACGAACCGCCTCAGGCAATTGGCGCTAGCAAGTAATTTTGAGCGATGAGGTCGGTCGTCTGCGACTCCCTCTGAGTTGTGAGGTCGCCTTGCCTAGCAAGGCTTTGAGATTGATTAAATGTTAAAAACGTAATTGTGATTTCTCGAAGGGTGCCTTTGGCACCCGTACTCATACCCTCAGAGCGAAGTGACCTCATTCCTAATCCCTGCCCCCTAAAACCTAACCACTAACCACCAACCACTAACCACTATGTTCCAAACTACACATACCGGGCTTATCGAATTGCGCGCACGCATTGATAAACTCTGGGGGTATCTTTGACTTAGAGGCAAAGACCGAAGAACTTTACGTCCTTGAAAAGGATTCCAGCGACCCGAACCTGTGGAACGATCAGGACAAGGCGCAATCCATGATGAAAAAAATTGGGAACCTCAAGGGGCTCATTGACTCCTGGAAAGAAGTTTCCCAGACATGCGACGACCTCGCGGAATTGTACGAGATGTCCAAGGATGAAGAATCTGCGGACCTCACTTCGACGATTGAATCCGACATTGCGGATCTCAGAAGCCGCGTCGAAAAGATGGAATTCAAGAAGATGCTGAACGGGCCGGACGATGCCTGCGCATGCCTTATGTCTATCCATCCGGGGGCCGGCGGTACCGAATCCCAGGACTGGGCGCTCATGCTTTTCCGCATGTACACGCACTTCTTCGAACGCGAAAACATGGACTTCAAGGTCGTGGATTTCCAGGAAGCCGAAGACGCGGGCCTCAAGAGTGCGACTATCGAAGTCTCTTGCGAAAACGCTTATGGTTTGCTTCGTTCTGAAATCGGCGTTCACCGCTTGGTGCGCATCAGTCCGTTCGATGCCAACGCTCGCCGCCATACGAGCTTTACAGCAGTTTATCTGTACCCGGAACATGAAGACATCGAATTTGATTTGGACATGTCCGAAGTCCGCGTGGATACGTACCGCAGTAGCGGCGCTGGTGGCCAGTACATCAACAAGACCGATTCCGCAGTACGCATGACGCACTTGCCGACAGGCATTATGGCGAGCTGCCAGACGGAACGTTCGCAGATCCAGAACCGCGAAACCTGCTATAAAATGCTCAAGACCATGGTTGCGGAACACTACCGCTTGGAAGAAGAAGCCAAACGCGATGCCCGCATGGCCGAGAAGAAGAAGGTCGAGTGGGGTAGCCAAATCCGCAGCTACGTGTTGCAACCATATCAAATGGTGAAGGATTTGCGTACTGGCGTGGAAACTTCCGATACCGCAGGCGTTCTCGACGGAAAAATCCGCCCGTTCATTGACGCTTATCTCTTGAGTACAAGCGAAGCCGCTAAATAGGCGATAGAGACCACTCAATAAAATGTATCAACCGACCTCGGCTTTTTGTGAGCCGGGGTCTTTTTCATTTTTGTTGTTGTGATGTATCTCACAGAGGATAAAGCCTTTGCGGGTTGCCGAATCCACTGCTACTGGTGGTGATGATTGATATCGACTAATCAGGGCTCACTCTGGTCGGGGTGACAAATGCAAAAAAGGACGTTCGCATGGAACGTCCTGGTGCTTTTTGTGTTTTGCTAATTGTTATTTCACAATCTTGTAGGCTTTATTGCCGACGATGACGAGCAGGTTGCCTCTGTTGCGGATGCTGATTTCCTGCATGGCGGACTTCGTCTTGGAGGTGGCGAGGACGCGGCCATTGAGGTCTGTAACAGCAATCTTTGCGTTAACAGGAGCGTTTTCGATAAAGATGGAGCTGTTGGTGGACCAAACTCTAACGTTTCTGTTCATCGAGAAGATGGAGCGGATAGCGTCGGTCGTGTCCTTGTTGATCGTGGTATCACGCTTGGTCGTGTCCTGCTTGGTGGTGTCAGCACTTGCACCCGGCTGTGCAGCAACCTTGTAAAGCTTGCAAGATTCGAATGCATAGAACGTGGTGTCCTTTTCGATCTTCACGCCGCAGTATTCATTTGCTTTGACAGTCTTGTCTTCGACGGTCGGCTTCGGCTTCCAAATCTTGAACGTTCCGCTCAAGTGGAGCATGGCGAGGTAGTGGACCAAACCATCATAGTAACGGTACTGACCGGTCATGAACTGAGCGTCCCAAGCCATCTGGAGGTTCTTCTTGACGGCGGCATCGTACTTGGAATCGTTGATCAAAGCCATAGCTGCAACTGCGTTTGCGCCAGTTTCACCCAAGGTGTACTGTTCTTGAGGATTGGAGCCGTCCCAGTTGAAGCGAGCGTGCTTGTAGCCGTCCTTTTCGAAGAAGTCGATGATACGGCGGGCCATTTCTTCTTGGCGTGCGGAGTCGGCACCGAACAGGTAGTAGTCCATACCGAAGTTCATTGCGCAGCGCATGGCGTCGTACATGTACTTTTCTGCACTCTGGTTGTAGCTCACACCGTGCGGAGTACCGTCGAAGTTGTTATAGTCGGAGAACAAACCGGATTTTGTGTTAGAGGACTTGTACAAGTGGTCGCGCGTTGCCTTTGCTGCCTTGCTCCACTTATCCTGGTTGGAGGTGGACCAGCGGGCGAAAAGATCGACATAAGCCGGCAAGTCATAAGACGGGTCGGAGAAGTTGTTTTCGTTGCCCTGCGGCTGGAACGTAATCACGTAGTGCTGCGGGTTGAAAAGGCTGTGCTGGCCGTTGTCCCACATCTTTTTCAAGATGTACTGGGCATCATCCATGTACTTGCTGTCATTCCAGCGGTTCGCTGCAAAGAGGAGCGACATCATAAAATACATTTCACCGTCCGGTGCGCAGTTGTCGTCACCGCCGGTGCCGCTTTCGCTACGCTGCCAAGCGAAGTAGCCGTCCCAGCCACCGCTCTTGTGCCACATGTGGTTCTTGGCCCAGTTCCAGAGCTTGTCGAATTCTTCCTTGTGGTTGGTCTGCACGGCAATCATCATACCGTAAGACATGCCTTCGGAACGAACGTCGTTGTTGTTGATATCCTTGATGTAGGCTTCGTTGCCCTTATCGTAATAGACCTTAGAATTGTTATCACCCTTGAAGTAGTGATTCCAAAGATCATCCATCTTCTTCTGGATTTCTTCGTCGGTCTTGCCCAAGATTTTCTTGAACGGGCTTTCATAGTTACCAGTGTAGTAAGCACCGGAGTAATTTTTTTCTTTGTCGCAATCCGGGCCGTAGTAGGCGCCTTTTTCGTCAAAGAAATTTCCAGTGTAGGATTGGGAGTCTGCTGCCGTGGCTGCGGATGTGCCCAGCAACAAAGCGAGAGAGAAAAGAGAGAGTTTTGCAGTATTCATGCCCATAATATTATTCTTTTTCTCGCATTTGTTAAGCCCCATTGACAAAATGTCAATGTAAAGTTTTACAACAAAAAATGGCCAAATTGGGGCAATAACGAAAAAGAAGCTCCGCAAAAATGCGGAACTTCTTCTTATTTATGAGGTTTAATAATACTTATAAAACTTGCGTGGTGGAGGCCTCCCACCTTTGCTTCGGTTTCAGCATGGACGATGGGAGGCCTTGCTTGTCATTAATAGATGAACGTGCATTGAGGCCGTGCACCTAACGACGCACGGCCGATGTTGTTTATTAATAAATAAACAACATCTCACGATATTTCGGAAGCGGCCAGAGTTCGTCCGGGACGATCTTTTCGAGAGAATCGACGACCAAGCGGAGGTCGATCATGCCGTTCAAGATATCTTCGTGCTTGGAGGCGAGGGCCTTTTCCATCACTTCGATTGCGGCAAGGAGCTTCTTGATGCCTTCACCAAGCGGCTTGGCGTAAGAATCGAGAGCCGGGAAGCCCTGGTTGAGAGCCATTTCGTTTGCCTTGAGAGCGTTGGAATAGGCAGCCACAGCCTGCGGAAGGATGATGTCCTTCGCCATGTCGCGGGCGATTTCGCCTTCGATGTGAATCTTCTTGTGGTAGTCTTCCATGTTCACTTCGTAGCGGGAATCGAGTTCGCGCTTGTTGAACACGCCGTACTTTTCGAAGAGGGCGACGTTTTCCTTCTTGTTGAGAGCCTGGAGAGCTTCCATCGTGGTGCGGATGTTAGGGAGACCGCGCTTTGCAGCTTCTTCCACCCATTCGTCGGTGTAGCCGTTGCCATTGAAGATAACCTTCTTGTGTTCCTTGACAATCTTCTGCAACAGGTTCTGCAATTCTTCGTGGAACTTGTCTGCAGGAACGTTCTGCATCTTGTCTGCAATGATGTCGAAGGCTTCGGCGACGATGGTGTTGAGGATAACGTTCGGTTCAGAGCAGCTCTGGCTAGAACCCGGTGCACGGAATTCGAACTTGTTGCCGGTGAATGCGAACGGAGAAGTGCGGTTACGGTCGGTAGCATCACGCGGGAGCGGCGGAAGCGTATCGGAACCGAGCTTGAGTGCGCCAGCCTGCTTGCTAGACTTCGGATCGCCCTTTTCGAGCTGGTCGATGACGTCGGCAAGCTGGTCGCCGAGGTACATGGAGATGATTGCCGGAGGAGCTTCGTTAGCGCCAAGGCGGTGGTCGTTACCGGCACTTGCAACAGCCATACGGAGAAGGTCGGCGTGAGTATCCACGGCGTAGATCACGGCGCAGAGCGTGGTGGCAGATGGCGTTCTTGAGTGCGTCCTCTCGCAGGTGCACAAGGAGGGGGTTGTGGTATTTCACGGACCCGAT
>Ga0129307_1002487_pt1 | contig 14300 bp, 19 predicted proteins | sample P1105metagenome_FD_94437 | JGI IMG/M metagenome (GOLD analysis project Ga0129307, IMG submission 94437) | Capybara group fecal microbial communities from Wisconsin, USA - P1105 metagenome | ecosystem: Host-associated > Mammals > Digestive system > Large intestine > Fecal | place: USA: Wisconsin... | reverse complement strand
TGCTGCAGAGCGACCGCCACGACCTCGAAAGGGCATTGAAGTTCAGCCCCTACCGCAGCGTATTCGAGAAGAACTTCATTTGGGGATTTGGCGCACACCACTTTTGGGTAAATCAGCGCAAGCCGTACAGCGGTGCCCCGATGGAGAAGCGTTTACTTATTGTTGAACTCTAACAGAAAGAAAAGATGTGTTACGCAGGACGATTTATCATCCCCACATGGGCAATAGCACCCCTCTGCTATGGGGACTACAGCGGACTGGACGATTTGGATTCAGAGTTGGTAAATGCCTTTATCGATACCAACTTTCCAAAAGGCTATAGTGTTGAATGGACGGGAATCAATGAGCCGTACATTTGTTCCCATCCTGATATTGGCGATATGACAAGCGAAGTGGTAGAAGCAGACTTCTTTCACGCATAATATTAACTAAGGTGGGAGTGGGCAGCCATTCCCACCACTAAAGACAAACAGACAATGGCAAGGATAAAAGCAATCAGCAGAACGAGAACCGCCAAGACAAGGCAACTGCAATTCGTTTGGCGGCATAAGATGATGGAGGACAACGGACAGACCACGGACGGAAAGGTCGTGGAGGTCATAGACGCAGGACTATACAACCGCCGAGGCAATGCCCCCGACTATTTCAATGCCAAGTTGAAGTTGAACGGTGTACTATGGATTGGCAATGTCGTAGTGACCGAGAACGCATCCGACTGGTATCTGAACAATATGGACAAGGACAAGGCGTATGACAACGTAATCCTTGCAGTAGTGGGCAATGTCGATACGGACATTATCAACTCCGCAGGTCAGCCCGTCAGCGTCATGCCGATGGAGGTGCCGCAGCAACTGGCTAAGCGATACCTGATACTCGCATCCGACCAAGGGCAGACGGTGTGCCATCAGAACGTAAAGGAGAACTGCACCCGCCTCACCGTCAATTCATGGCTCAGTGCCTTACAGACCGAGCGTTTGGAATGGCAGACCGAGGAAATAAGGCGCAGGGCAAAGGAGTTTGGCAGTTGGGAAGCAGCCTATTTCGTGACCATTGTCCGCACTTTCGGGATGGGTGTCAATGGTGACTTGATGGAGCAATGGGCAAAGTCGCTGCCAATGTCGGTAATAGACTTCCATGCCGATGACCTCTTTCAGTTGGAAGCCCTCTTTCTCGGTCAGGCAGGACTATTGGAACTCGACACCATCCCCGAACGCTTTCAGCACGATGCACTCAACGAGGGCTATTTTGCCAAACTCCGCAACGAATATCTCTACCTTGCGCACAAGTATTCACTCCAGCCCCTTGGCGGCAAGCAATGGCAACCGATGGGCAACGGACGCAACCGCACTCCGCACCTTGCTTTCTCGTTCCTTGCCAACATGTACTATCAGCGCAAGACCTCGCTACACGCCATGCTCAAATGCGAGACAATAACGGAAGTGAGGAATCTGCTGAAAGTATCTGCTACACCCTATTGGCAGACACGCAGCCACTTTGGAGCAGAGAGCAAGACATGTGCAAAGCAACTCAGCGCAGAACGGCTGAATCTGATAGTCATTAACGCAGTCGTTCCCATGCTCTTCGCATACGGTCGTGAGATGGCGCAGGAAACCTATTGTGACCAAGCCTTCGACCTCATTGAAGTGTGCAAGGCAGAGAAGAACGCCATCACCAAGCACTGGCAGCAGTACGGCATCCATGCCGACAGCGCAGGACAGACTCAGGCGCTTATCCAACAGCAGCGTGAGTATTGTGACAAGCGCCAATGCCTCCGCTGCCGTTTCGGTTATCAGTATCTCAAAGGCACCACGAAGTTGGAGGGCTACAGAAACATGGTGATAGAACCCGACCTTTTCGCAGAATTGTATTAACTACGGGTGGGAGCCCCAAACTCCCATCCCTTAAAAACAAATTTGATATGGCGACAAGAATGACAGTTGACGGTGTAAGCACTTGCATAGTTCCAGGCACCGAACGTTACGAATGGTTTACGATGGGACGAGGCAAACGAAAGAAGCAGTACGTCCAATATGATTTCCGAGACAGCACGGATGGAATGCTCTTCTCAATAGTAAGCCCCACGTTAGAGGAATGCCGAGAAGAACGTGACGTTTGGCTGATGAAGAAAACGCAGCAGATGGACTAAACGCAGTGAGCCGAGGGAAGCAAATTTTCCTCGGCTTCTTCTTTCTTTATAATGGCGGCAAAGAAATAAGAAGCAAGAAAGAACACCGCCGAAACGAAAGCCAATCTGTCCGTCAGTTCTTACCTCTATTGATAATGTAAATGCCCAGTGCTGCGAGTCCTCCTGCAAGAGCGTATTTCAGATGGAACGTCTCGCCAAGGCAGAGGCACGATGTGACCGCTCCAACGACAGGTATCAGCGAATTGTAGATGGCAACCCGGCCTACGGGATTGCAACTTAGCAGTTTGTTGTAAAGGGCGAATCCGAGGGCAGAGATGGCGATGAGCAGCAACAGACAGACGATGCCAAGCACGTTTATATTAGGCAGCGTTCCGCCAAGAACAAGACCGGGCAGAATGAGCAACAAGCCTCCGATGGTGAGACTGTAGCCCGTCCCCACGAAGACATCTATCCGACGGCTCAGTCCACGGGTCATCAGACCCGAGAGTGCCGAACAGATGGCATTAAGGATGATCATGCCGTCACCCAGCCAAGTGAAATGTCCGCTTTCAGCCCCTCCGAGATTCAATGCAAGGATTCCGCCGAAGCCTACAGCACAGCCGAGAATCTTTCGCGTAGTCAGTCTGTCGCTTTTGAAACAGGCACAGGCCAGCAATACTACGAGGAAAGTGCTCAGCGAGTTGAGGATAGCCGCCCGCGAGCCTTCGCTGTGCGACATACCGACGTAGAAGAAGAAATAATGGAATGTGGTGTTCATCAGCGCAAAGGCAAGGAGGAACCGCCAGTCGCTGCTCTTACTCGTCCTGAACGAGCGTCCGCTGCTACGGGCAACGGACAGGACTATCAGGCCAGCCGCAGCAAACCGAATGCCAGCAAAGAGCATTTTGCTACCCGTCATATCTGCCGTGATGCCAAAGGCACTGAAACCCACCTTAATAAGCGGGAATGCCCATCCCCATGCGATTGCCGCAGTCAGGGCAAACACCACCACCCATACGGGCCGCTGGAATATGGATGTCCTCATTCCTTGTCTATTTCTGTGAATCGTGCGAATCGGTGACTGTCTCGCTCCACCGTCTCGAAAAACATCCGTTCAGGGCGTACCCAAAACTTCCTGTCACCATAGAGAGCCTGATATACCACCATTCGCTCCTGTGTCTCAGAGTCGAAGGCAGAGCAGATATAGCGATAGAGACCACCCTTGAAATGACGGAAATATCTGTTATTAGCCTCTCCAGCCGTGTATTTCATCAGCAGTTTCTCAACCAACGGAACATACCATGTCTTCACCTCTTCAGCGGTAGGCGTATGCGCACCAGGGAAGTGATATGAGTTATTGTAGTGTTCCAAGAACAGCGGTTCAAATCCTGCCAATGTATCCTGTTTTCCGAAGATTCCCCAGACCCTATCTTTGTAATACGGATTGCAGCAGTCGAACTGAACAGCCTCCATTTCAGCAAACACGGCAATCAGCGGCTCGTCAATGACGAACTCCTGTTTGCCGTCTGCCCGCTTTGACTTGTATTCGTGACGGCCAATCCTCGGCTTCAGGAACTCCGTCATACGGAAATGCGGATTACCCAGCAAGGCAGGAATCCCCACAATGGGAGCCACCATTTGGGCATAGAATGCCCCACAACTGTTGCCCACTATCACGTCAGGCCGTTCACGGTCTATTGTCTCGCGAATCAGTGCCAATGCCTCCTTCGGATGCGTAGGCAGGTCAGGTGAAATAACCTCAGCCCTTCCCTCAAAAGCCTCACTCAGTGCCAATGCTGGAACGCACTGGCCGCTGGCAAAGAATCCGTGCAGGAAAAGAATCTTTTTCTGACTCATTTCTTCCAGGCGTTAACGACTTCTCCGATATACATCGAATGGATGCCAGCAGGGAAGTTGCCATACATGTTCTTGGGAACGTCGCTCTTGAAATACTCAGGGTCGAAAGGCGCAGCGTACATAATCTTGCACTCTATCACCATCGTTGCCTCTGTGTAGTATGGTGTTCCGTTGGCTGTGTATGCAGTATGCAAGCCCAGAGCCTGAGCCTTGTCACCGTCGCGTCCGCTTTTTGTTCCCATGTAGTTAAGCACCTTGCTGTTCTCCACGTCGAAAGACATCACCGTGAAATACTCAGCCTTGTCGATAAACTCCTTCGTGTAGCGTTTCTCTGCCACATAGACCGTCAGGGCAGGTCTCTGCCAGAGGGTGCCGATGCCACCCCATCCGATGGTCATGGCATTGCTTTTCTCCTTATCACCAGCCGCCAACAGCTGTGCATCACGGAACCACTGGAAGCCATTGTCCGCGAAATCCTCCACGACATTGAACTTCTTGAAACTATTCTCCTCCTGTGCCAATGCAGGAACTGCAACCATCATCATAATGGCCATCATTGCCGTAATAATCGTACTCTTCTTCATAAACTTTCCTAATAGTCGCTACAAAATTAGCGATTATTCAGCGATTTTCACTATATTTGTGCTCAGTTTTAAGCGTTTTTAGAGGATTACTAAACAGATACGATTATGAAGATACTGATTTTACAAGGCTCGCCACGTGCGAACGGCAACACCGCCTGGATGGCGGAAGAGTACAAGAACGCTGCCGAGGCAGCAGGTCATGAAGTGACTCTGGTGAACGTAGCCAGGAAGAAAATTGCAGGTTGTCTGGCCTGTGAATACTGTCACACGAAGGGTAACGGCCAGTGCATCCAGAAGGATGACATGCAGGAACTTTACCCGTTGTTGGCCGAGGCAGAGGTGCTGGTACTGGCATCGCCCATCTATTACTTCACCCTCAGTGCCCAGATTCAGGCTCCCATCCAGCGTTTCTACAGCCTGATGAAGCCAGCCAACGTGAAGAAGACGGCATTGCTGTTGTCATCACATTCGCCGGGTGTCTATGATGCAGCCATCGCCGAGTACAAGCTTATTAGCGGCTTCTGCGGTTACGAGGACACAGGCGTTGTCACTGCCAAGCTCGATGAGCAAAAGACTGAGGAAACCAAGCAGAAGATTGTAGAACTGGTCGGCAAACTATAATATACTATGTTTGGAAACTTTTCTTATTATAACCCCACCAAGCTGTATTTTGGTGATGAGTCCCTGAACTTCCTCAAGGACGAACTGGAGGGCTACGGCCCCGTGGTGCTGCTGAACTACGGCAGCGGCAGTGTGAAGCGCAATGGTATCTACGACCAGGTGATAGCCATCCTGCGCGAGGCTGGAAAGACCGTTGTGGAGAATCCGGGCGTGATGACCAACCCCACGCTGGAGAAACTGCGTGAGGGCGTAAAGATTGCCCGCGAGAACGAGGTGGATTTGATTCTTGCCCTTGGTGGCGGAAGCGTGTGCGACTACTCGAAGGCTGTGGCAGCGTCTGTCTATTACGACGGCGACTATTGGGATAAGTTCTGGCTGAAGCAGGAACAGCCCGATGCCGACCAGCGTCTTTTGCCCGTAGCTTGCATCCTGACGATGGCGGGAACTGGCTCGGAGATGAATGCCGGAACAGTGATTACCGATGCGGAGCACACGCTGAAGCTGGGCCATGTGTTTGACAGCCGACTGATGCCGAAGTTCTCCATCCTGAACCCTAAGTTCACGATGACCGTACCAGAGAACCAGATGAAGGCAGGCATCTACGACATCATGAACCACATCATGGAACAGTACTTCTCTGATTTCGACGACAACACCAGCGACTATATCGCCGAGGGCCTGATGCGCTCAGTGATTCATAGCAGTCGCATTGCCGTGAAGAATCCGGAAGACTACGAAGCCCGCTCGAACATTATGTGGACGGCAACATGGGCGCTGAACACCCTCATCGGACTGGGTAAGAAAGAGGATTGGATGGTACACATGATTGGTCACAGCGTAGGTGCCTGGACACATGCACCCCACGGCTATGCGCTGGCCTCCGTCTCGATGGCCTACTATCGTCGTGCGATGGAGAACGGTCTGCCTAAGTTCGTTCGTTTCGCCAAGAACGTGTGGAACATCAGCGGCGACGGTCTGAGCGACGAGCAGTTAGCCGAAAAGGGTCTGCAAGCCCTGAAGGAATGGATGCTGGAGATTGGTCTGCCACTCACCATCAGCGAACTCGGTGCCACCGCCGACATGATTCCCGGCATCACCGAAACCACTGTCGTTTATCCCGCAGGTTATCTGAATCTGACGAAAGAGGACGTGACAGAAATATTGAAGGAGAGCATGTAGCCCTCTGACTGCCCTCCGACAAAGACGTAATAACTGCAATGAATATCGAGCAAAATCCCTGTTTGCACAAGAAACCATTCAAGGAACTGACTACGGATGAACTTTACGAACTCCTGAGAGTGCGTACTGAGGTGTTCGTGGTTGAGCAGAACTGCGTCTATCAAGACATGGACGGGGATGACCAGAAGTCCATCCACCTCTGGCTAACCGTAGCAAATAAAGTCGTTGCCTTGGCTCGTGTCTGTCCTGCTGGTACTTACATGAAGGAAATTTCGATTGGCAGAGTCATCACCACAGTACGAGGCAAAGGGTATGGCAAACGGATTATGTTTCATGCCATTGATGCTGCAATAGACTATTTCGGTGCAACTCATATTGATATAGAAGCGCAGGAGTATGCCAAAGGCTTCTATGAAAGCGTAGGATTCAGACAGTCATCCGACACTTTCATTCTCGACGGCATTCCCCATATTAAAATGACTTGGACGAAAGATGACGATTGATACAACTAATATGTGTTCGCACTTGCAGCGGAAGCTGTTTGAAGAGGATGGCGTTTATCATCCTCTTTGGATAGCTATGCAGAATGATCAGGAACTGACAGCTGTAGTTCGCTCACGTCAGCTTCATATCTATCGCAACGGTAAGAAGGTATTGGTTCTGGCAGGGAAAGCCACTCCAAAAGTCATCAGAGAGGATAATATCAGTGAGTTGCTACCAAAGGAAATGAAGAAATGAATGCGTTGCTATACTACCTGATAGTCATCAACATCGTGACCTTCTTCGTCTATGGCATCGACAAATGGAAGGCCAAACAAGGCAGCTGGCGCATATCCGAAGCTACTTTGTTGATACTTGCAGTCATTGGTGGCAGCATTGGCGCATTACTCGGCATGAAGGTCTGGCATCATAAGACGATGCACAAAAAGTTCCATTATGGTGTTCCTGCAATCCTCATTATCCAAATAGCACTTATAGGTTATCTGTCAAAATGAACATAGAAGAATATCGTGAGTATTGCCTGTCATTAGGCTCAGATGTGGAAGAGAAATTGCCGTTCCATAAATTTAAAGGTGGCGATGGCGTATTAGTGTTTTACGTCTGCGGTCACATGTTTTCCTTCTTCGACTGCAATGATTTTTCTGTTATCTCACTCAAATGCCAGCCAGAGCGCATTGAAGAGCTGAAAGCCCAGTATGACTGTATCGGCAATCCATACAATGAATCACCCAAGCATTGGATTGGCATCAATCCAAATTCTGCGCCAGATGATTTGCTGCAGGAACTGACTCGAAACTCTTATGAGATAGTAAAGGCGAAATATAAGAAGAAAGGATGAGCGAGATGTGGAACCTGTGGCACGGATGCCACAAGAAGAGCGAGGGCTGTCAGCACTGCTATGTGTACCGCCGTGATGCAGAGTTTGAAAAGGACTCCAATGTCGTGACGAAGACTGCCTCATTCAATCTCCCTATTCGTCGTGACCGCAGTGGAAACTGGAAAGTGCCGTCTGGTACACTTATGTTCACATGCTTCACATCTGACTTCTTTATCGAGGAAGCCGATGAATGGCGCGAAGATGCCTGGCTAATGATTCACAGACGGAATGACTTGCATTTCTTCATGGTTACGAAACGTCCTGAACGTATTCCGCAATGTCTGTCCGAGGATTGGGGTGACGGCTACGAAAACGTCACCATCTGCTGCACGATGGAGAACCAAAGACGAGCCGATGAACGTCTGCCAATCTTTCGTGAGTTGCCGATTCTTCACAAAGCCGTCATCTGCGAACCATTGTTAGAGAGTATTAACTTCCGAGGAAATCTCGGTAGTTGGTGTGAACAGGTGACAGTCGGAGGTGAATCTGGAAATGATGCCCGTATCTGCGATTACGAATGGGTGCTTAATATCCGAGAACAATGTATCCAAGCCAATGTCCCATTCCACTTCAAACAGACGGGAGCGCATTTCCGCAAAGGCGAACGCACCTACAATATCCCTCGTAAACAGCAGATGGCACAAGCCAACAAAGCCGCCATCGACTTTCATACAACTCCAATCTCAGACCTGCCATGATTAGGGACTTTATTGCCATCGACTTCGAGACGGCCAATCAGCAGCCGTCAAGCGTCTGCTCCATTGGCGTAGTTATGGTGCGCAATGGGTTGGTGGCCGACACATTCTATAGTCTTATCCAGCCAGAGCCGAATTACTATAGCTATTGGTGTCAGCGAGTGCATGGGCTGAGCCAATGCGACACGGACGATGCACCAGTGTTCTCAAAGGTTTGGAAGCTGTTAGAGGAAAAGATTGCTAATGTGTTTTTCTCTGATCAGTTAGCGTTTGACAATCGCCGTGACTTGATAGCCTCCATCCCCTTTGTGGCCCATAATGCCCGCTTCGATGAAGGCTGTCTGAAAGCAGCGTTTAGAACTTATCAGATGGATTATCCTGACTACCGCTTTTACGATACCCTCACAGCTGCCCGCCGACAGTTCGGCCACTCGCTACCCAATCACCAGCTCCACACCGTTGCAGCCGCCTGTGGCTACGACCTCCAACGACATCACCACGCATTGGCTGATGCCGAAGCCTGTGCCGCGATAGCCCTATACCTTTTATAATATATAGGAGAAATCAAAGCCCCGACCTGCGATGTGCAAGCCGGGACTCCTTGGGAATATATATGGTATAGCAAACAGTTATGCCATGAAGTGCCTGATGTAACGGGCTGATGTCTTATTGGCATCGTAGCGAACGGTCAACTCGCGAGTGCGGGGATTCCAGTTAGTATCCATCACACCCTTCATATTCTCGACCTTGGCAACGACCTTCTTGTGAGAGTCGTGACGGCTCACCTTGATGGTGCTGGTTTTCACGTCAGGACGATAGGCATGGCTCTTGTGAGCATCGAAGTGACTCGTCTTTTTGTCAACCTTGTCGAAGTGCGAACCCTTCTTGTCGTTATTCACTACCACAACCTTGTCGTTCTTACCGTGGTTGTTGGGCTTCTTATTACCTGCCATTGCTGGCATTGCAAATGTGATGGCCATTGTCATCATGGCAACTATCACTTTATTCATCTTCTTCATAATCGTCAATTTTAAAATGTTCAACTTTCGTTCAGTGTTCAGACTCCTATGTTCTGGATCACGGTGCAAAGATCGGAAGTTTTGGCGAGATATGAAAGTGAAAAGTCCTATTCTGTAATTCCTGATTCCCTAAACTTATGTGGGGATTTTCCCTAACACACGAACTTCAGCCAAACAAAAAGTCCCGAATGAAGTCACAAAAGGCTCCATTCAGGACGTTGGCTTCTTAGCGCACAAAGAACAGGTCAAACTCTACTTGCCTTCGGAACTTGATGGACTTCACTGGTCTGCCATGCCAGCGACAGAAGGCGATGTAGTCGTTGTAGATGTTCCTGTCACCACGCTCTATCTTCCGCAGTAGTCGGCTCTTGGGACGCTTGGATGTGCCGAGGATGGCGTATGGCCCGACATTGTAAGCCAGTACCGAGAGCAGCAGCGCATCCTTGCCGTAGCCACGGAAAAGATAGAGGTTGCGCATCAGGTCGAGACGGAGCAGCAAGTCACCCTGTTTCTTCGTGAGTGTCCTTGCAGAATAGCGTTCGCCTTTCTGGAGTTGGTGACCATAGCCCACGTAATCCCTCATATTGTGCCAGCCCTCGAAGTGCTTGATACAGGCGACGGCCATTTCAAACTGTTTTTCCGTGTATGGCAGATTATTGGGTGTCGCCCTTGCCATCCCCACCGTGCAGAGGCATAGCAGGGAGAGTAACTTAATCCTTATCCTCATCCTTCTTGTTCTCGTTGTTGAAGTTGAACGTCAGCGTCTGACTGTTGCCGTTAGAGTCCTCCACGACCACGATGAACTTGTGCGCATCGGTACTGGCCGAGGTGTAGTAGAGCCGGAAGGTCTCATTCTCTAACAGGTAGCGGTCGTTGGGCTGGAGTACCGTGCCGTTCTCCATGCGGAGCGAACCCGTACCATCGTAGAGGAACCAACGGATGGTATAGAGCGTGTGAGTATAGTCGCCCTCCTTCGCCAAGTGGCAGCGGATTTCCACCGTCTGCCCTCGCAGCACCTTCGTCGGCACGGGCATCACCTCCACCTCAAACGGGTAGTTCGTCAGAATGTCCAGGTCATCCTCGCAGGAAGTAAAACCCACCAGTGCGGCCATCATCGTGGCGCACATCATCACTTTCTTCAATAGTTTCTTCATAATTTCAGTTTCGATTTGGTTTGTTGTTTGTTCGTTAATTGCAGTTGCAGATATTCGTTCACGTCCTTGCAGGGACGGAACACGACGGAGAAATCCTTCACCCTCTCACCGTACCGCTTTTGCAGGGCTTCGAGACACTGCCGACCCGCCTTGTCATTGTCGAGCCAGCACTTGATGAGGTCGTACCCGTCCAGATGCTTGTATGCTTTTCCCTTGTTGGCGACCGAGTTCAGCACCAGATTGTCCTCCGTTCTGCCGTAGCCGAGCGTCAGCCCAGAAAGAAAGTCTACGAATCCCTCATAGACGTTGACCGTAGCCGAGCCGTGCCTGATGAGCGACACGGCCTTTGGCGGGATGCTGCCCTTGAAGAACCTGTTGCGAATCTCGTAGCCGCCGTCCTCATTGGGGAATCCGACGGCAAAATAGTTCTTACCATGCAGCCTGTAGTGAATCTCCACGCAGTTCGCCGTTGCGATGTCCGATGGTATGCCCCTCTCTCTCAGATACCACAGCAATGCAGGATGATTCAACGGTCTTACTTCTACATCCGTAAACTGAGGCACCGTAGGCTCTGACTCATACTTCGGTGGCTCTGACCGTTCTATCGGGTTGTTCGTCACCTCGCCAATATACCTCGCCTGTGCCATGAAGTCATCAGAGTTAATCATCAGCCCGGCAAGGGTAAAGATGTCACCGCCGACACCCGCCCCAAAGTCATTGAAAATGTTCTTCTCTGTGTTCACGCAGAACGACGGGGTGCTGTCCGAACGATATGGCGCATGGAACCACACTTCCTTGCCCCGCTTCTTCGTTGACTTGCAGCCGAGTCGGTGCATGAAGTCCGTGATGGGCATGTCCCGTATTTCCTCTATCGTCATCGCCCGTCAGTTAATCATCAGTTTCAGCCCCACGCCGTACTGCGTATGGAAATGCCCCGTGTCGTTGCCCCACAGACAGCGCTCACGCACACTGCCTGTCAGTGCCAGACGGTCTGACAGATACACCTCGATGTTCAGCGTCAGCGCACCGCCATAGATAAAGGCATCCCTGTCCTGTAGTGTGGCACCATCAGGCAGTAGCGTCTTTCCCCAGTTCACACTCTCGTACCCGGCCAGTGCCGACACGCCGCCATATATAAACAAGGTCTTACTGGCATCCGTGAGCAACTTCTGATAGTAGCCGCCCTCCGCCGTGAACTGAGCGACGGGAATGACCGTATCCTCGTCGTAGTCGTATTCACGCTGCAGGTACTCGCCGCCGAACACCCACTTGCTGCCGTTCTTCGTGTAGGTTGACAGCGCCATGCCGCCACAGAATGCTGCACTCAACGGCTTGCCGTCCGCGAAAGCACCGCTAACCTCTATGCCCTGCATCTTGGGCAGGCATCGCTGTGCGGAGGCTTGCCCCATAGTCAGGGCAAGCACTCCAATCATCAATAGTTTCTTCATTTTCTTCTTGTCAGTTCTGTAATGTTCCTAAATTGTTCCGTTTGTGCCTCACTTCACTTTAAGTTCCGAAATCAGTTTCGCACGTACCAGGTCCGAGTTCTCAATAACGAACTGCTGATTACGCCCGCCGTTCTTCTCTGCCAGTTCCACCACTAGACACTTGTCATCGGGCAGCGTAAACTTATCCATCGTCCATACTGTACGTTCTGAAGAGTTGCCAGATATGTTCAGCACGAAGTTCTGTGTGCGCAGGGGCTGGATCACCTGCTCCTGAATGGCCGTGCGCTTCACCACCTTCTTATCCACGATCTTCCATGTCACGTAGTCCACATCGAACGGTACATTGCTGGAGTTCCTGATTTCCGTGTGGAAATACAGCAGTCCGTTGTGTGTATAGATGCCCTTCAGCAAGAAGCGGATGCCAAAGCCCTTGCTGCCGATGTGTTTTACTATTCGCTCGTTCTGCTTCCAGATGCTCTTCATCACTAATCGCACCAGCACGGGACTCTCGCTGCCTAACTCTTTGAGATAAATGTCCATCGAGTTATTGGGTCTGTTCACTGCCGAACCGTCATGGATGAAGTCCTTCATCTCGATGTTCAGTTTGTCCGGCTCCTTGGCGTACTTCACGTTAAAGGCATAGAAACTGCCATCCTCCGTGATGACGCTCATGTTCGTCTCGCCCTTGAACCATCGCTTAGTGGCCTTAACTCGGATGACATTCTCCGCACCGTCAGCCTTGCCCGCCATGATGTTCGCCGAACCTAAGTCCACGTAAGTCACAGAGGCAGGAAAGATAATATGCACGGTCTTGTCGAAGGTCACCTGCAATCCGTGAGGCGGAATCATGCGGTCGTAGGTAATACTTCGCGTCAGTCCCTGAAACAAGTCGCCGTCCTGGGGCAGTGTCGTTTCCTGTGCGCTCACTGCGCTTGCACCCACCATCAGGGCGCAAGCCATCATCAATACTTTCTTCATTCTCATTTTGTTCTTTTTGTCATTAATTGGTTATACACTTAGTTCTCCTTCTGGTAGAGCAGCACCTGATACCCTGCTTTCAGATGCACTGTGATTGTTCGCATCTTCTTTGCCACATACTGGCTCGTCCCCTGAATCAGTCCCTTGCCGACGTCAGAGACCAGTTGCGCCTTGGCATCCGACGAGATATTGATGCTGCTGCCCATCGACCCGCCCATGTTGGCGGCAACCTCCTTGGCGGCACTCACCTCCATCGAGTTGGGAATGAAGATGCCCTCCTGTCCGTCCGTGTCATAGACCGACAACTCCACGGGAATGATCATCCTGCCGTTCTCTATCGAGGTGATGGTGATGCAGAGCCGTTCGCCCTGGATCTTCGTTGCGCCGACCACAATAGAGTTCTTCGGGATGATGCGCTCGTCCACCGCCATCGGCTCCAACAGCCGGAGTCTCGCCGTCTGCCCGTCAGTCACGGTCTGGTAGCCATAGACCGATGCCGAAATAGTGTTCTTGCGACTGACACCGCCACCCGAACCTACCGCCGTATTGAACGAGTTGAAGGCAAAACCGCCATCGTCGTCCTCACTGTCATACACCTGATTGCTCAGGGCCGAGACCACCGTCTTTGCCACCTGCTGCACGGGCGAGACCTTGCGCTTCTTTCCCTGCTGGCCCGAAGTCCCCTGTTCACCTGCTCCTGCGTAGGCCACCTGACCGTTTCCACCCTGTGCCGCTGGCATATACTTGGCAGCGAGTTGATAGGACTTTTCCATCAAGGCCAACTGGTCATCAACATTGCTCCCGCCAGATGCAGTCTGCGACGTCAGTTTCTGCTCCAGTTCCGCTATGCGGTTCTTCAGTTCCTCGTTCGCAACATCGCCCGAAGGCTGATAGAAACTGCCGAGCGTCTGGCTCAGTTCGTTACACGCCGCCGCCGACTGCTGCACCCTCTGCTTGGCTGGCGACACCTCTTCGTCCTTGTGTTCAGCCTTTGCCATCAGGTTCATGTCGTCTGTCACCGCGACGGAATCCGTCTCACTCACCGAGTACGCCCCTAGGTCGTGCCGTGCCTGCTGGTTCTTCTTCACGCCGTCCATCTCGTAGGCTTTGCTCTTGTCGGCAATGCCAGTACTTCCCTTGTCAGCGTCAGGCATCTCGGTATTGAAACCGCTTCTGCCCACGGCATCGTCACTTCCGCCACCCAGCGAACTGAACAGCCAGAGCACGATGACCACCATGCCGATGACGGCAGCACCGAGCAC
>Ga0129307_1002486_pt1 | contig 14304 bp, 13 predicted proteins | sample P1105metagenome_FD_94437 | JGI IMG/M metagenome (GOLD analysis project Ga0129307, IMG submission 94437) | Capybara group fecal microbial communities from Wisconsin, USA - P1105 metagenome | ecosystem: Host-associated > Mammals > Digestive system > Large intestine > Fecal | place: USA: Wisconsin... | reverse complement strand
TGCTCTTTGAAAGTAAGACACTGAATAATTGTATTAGTAACCTCCTTGTCCTCGGCACTACCGTGTGTTTTGACCACAAGGCCGTTTAAACCAAGAAGAGGCGCCCCGCCGTATTCAGAGGCATCAAATGTCTTAAGCTTATTTTTGAGAGCTGGAAGGGCAAGTACTGCACCAATCTTAGAACGAATATTGGTCATGAAGCCTTCCTTAACTACTGAAAACAGAGTCTTTGCAAGACCCTCGAATAATTTCAAAATAACGTTTCCTACGAAGCCGTCGCATACGATGACATCAGCATAGCCAGAAGGAATCTCTCTAGCTTCGATGCTGCCGATAAAGTTGATATCCTGACACTCCTTTAATAGAGGCATAGTCTCCTTAACAAGTGCATTGCCCTTTTCCTCCTCGGCGCCAATATTGACAATGGCCACCTTAGGATTCTTGATACCAACAACCTTTTCCATATAAATGCTACCCATCTTGGCAAACTGAACAAGATGGCTTGCTCTACAATCTACATTTGCTCCAGAATCAGCTAAAAGGGCCACGCCATTTTTAACTGGGAAAAGTGTACCAAATGGAGCTCTCTCAATACCACGGATACGACCTACAATACCAAGGCTACCTACTAAAAGAGCACCTGAATTGCCCGCAGAAACAAAGGCATCAGCGGTGCCGTCCTTAACTAAATGCAAGCCTACAACCATAGAAGAATCCTTCTTTTTCTTGATGGCCATAACTGGATGCTCAGCTGTCTCGATGACCTCTGTAGCATTCTTAATCTCTATCTGCTCCTGTGGATACTTGTACTGGGATAACTCCTGCTGAATCACGCCCTCATTGCCCACAAGAATAACCTTTATCTTATCATTTGCACTGACTGCATTGACCGCACCAAGAACCATAGCCCCAGGTGCGTTGTCTCCGCCCATCGCATCAAGTGCAACTACTGTATATTCACTCATGTTTGCCCCTTCCTGACAGATAAAACTCACACTTATATCTATCTTAATCTAGCTTTACATACTCACTAAAGTATACTTTATATAGGGGGATAATTCAAACAAAAAAGTTAAAAAATATACACATCCATTTTACGTATTTTATATATAAAATGAATGTGTATATATAATTATTTAGGTCCAAAAGTTGAATTCAGACGCATCTTCTTTGAAACATGTTCAGAGCTATCTGCTTTAGATAAAGGCTTATTAGTTCTATTACCTAAATTTGAATTATTATTTGAATAATATGTAGATATCCCCCTGCTATCATAGCTATCAATCGACGGTATATCTGAAGCCACAGAAGAAGAGGATGCTATTGAATATTCTTCAATATCATCATCCCTAAAACGCTTTCTTAGGTAAATACATTCTTCCGAAGACTTTTTTTCATTTGTCGACCCCGCTTTATTTTTCTTTACTTCTTCTGCACTCATTTCTTTGGTAATCGATTCAAAAACATTATTGCATAATGTTTTAAGCTTTTTACATTTACGACTCTCTTGTAACCCTTTTATCGGATTTTTATTTTTAAAAAACTCATCATACACATCACTCGTGTGTCTTAAAACATCTTGAATCTTACTAATTGTTCTATTTTTATCATCAGTGTTTATTTTTCTTATATCTTTCCCATCCATTATTTCAAATATAATTTTTTTACAAACATTATATACATCATCTGTGTTTACATTTTTTAACGTCTCTGAGTCCGATTCATAAATTACAGAAGCCTTCGGGTCACGAGCCAGTATTTTTATAGCTTCTGTTCTTAGGGGCGAAACATAATTTAGAAAAGAATTCACGTTACTTTTTTTCACAGTACTTTTTTCACTTAAATATGTATTTATATCTTCACCAAAAAATCTTACAATATTTTGTTTACTATTAGAAAGATAATCTAAAACTATTCCTTTATCTTGAGGTGATAAACTTATTTTTTCCTCTGACACTATCTCTCTTAATTTCTTTTTTACAATACCATCAGTAAAGCTTGTTCCTCTATTAGTTTTGATGAATAATTCATCTAAAAGTCCATCTATTTTTATCACATCATCATTAATTGATTTTAGCGCAGTCATTATTCTAGCTGTTTCTTTAACTATCTCTCTTATACTCTTATCACTAATTTTATTATATCCAACAGCTGAAATCTTATCCTCCAATGTATCTTTGCAGAAATCAATCGCAAGTTTTTTCAACTCTTCAGCAGTCACATTATTAGCATTATTTTTAAATGCATTCCACGCTTTATTGTAACGAAATCTAGTGCTATTGCTTTGTTTTTTTATAAATTCTTCAACTTCTTCTACATTAATTCTCATAATTGGTCCTCCTAAATATTTTAGTCTAATGTATGTTGTAGCTTATCATCTATTTACTATTCAAAAAAATCCATCTACTTTTTTCCATTTTGGGTAAAAAAAGAGTGAAATCTCTCGATTTCACCCATTTTAAATCATGATATTCATTGTTCAATTTATTAGACTATATCCCTAATAATATTTGCGTCAAGGCAATCTAGTAGATGTACTTGCACAGGCAAGTACATCACCTTCGTTTTTGTTTCTTAATCGTATCATTCGTTGTTTTGCTAAGAGCATCAGAAATTGTCCGCCATCCGTCTTTATGTGTAGCCGTATTGTAAAGATTATTTGTAGATGTACTTATAACACCGTTTTTATTATCATTATCTATAGGTACGTTAGACGTACTTGGACCATACGAGTTAGAAATTTGTGACTTTGACATTAATTCTTTTATTTGTGCCTTACTAAAGAATGTGATTTCTCCTTGGTTGTTTTCTGAGTTGTATTCTGGTTTTTTTTCTATTCTTTTCCTCAAGTTATGAACCGCTTTATTATATTTATTTTTATCTAAAGAATAATTATATATTGCATCCATCAGATCAAATTCATAAAGCCCCCTGTTACCTTTAGCATAATTTACCACAGTAAGCTCTTCGCCTGTAAGGTTAGAAAATATATCATTATTATTTATTATATTTGCCATCGCTTTATTAGAGTCATATGCAGCAATAGCTTGTGCAATCGTTCGAGCTCTAATATACTCTAAACCAAAACGATCTCTTTCTTTAGATTTGCGTAAAACAATATTTTTAATGTCGTTCATGTTAAAAAAAGGTTGTTCCTTAATATCTTTAATTATACTTTTAATATTATCTTTAATAATCTTATCAAAATCCTTGATCTTATCAGGCGGACTTAAAATACTCATTACATCACGATCTATGGAATCCCCTTTTATATTCAATACTTCATTCGAAAACTCATTTAACTTCTTTATATATCTTTTGTTAATTTTTTTAAACTCGCGATACTGCTTGAATATACTTTTACGCTCTTCCTGATTTGTATTTATTTCACCCCAGCCTCTTCCAATATCTTCCAGACTTGGTCCTTCATTCAAGTACTTTTCCATATCTCTGCCATTATTTATATCATTATTTCCTTGAGTTCCCTGTTGCTGAGACTCTGATTGCAAAGTTTTTGCTTGACGTGTTTCAATTCCGTCAATTTCACTTGTTCTTTCATTATCTGGATTAGCCATTACATTTCCCTCCTGTAAAAGTTAAATCTACATTAATTACCTATTTATAATTCACAAAAATAATAGATTTTTTTCCATTTCCAAAATTTTAATGTGCACAAACCGTTCACCCCGTTTTTGTGCACAATCTCCAATCCGTAAATATATATTTCCTCAAACTATAATCTGACAACAAAAAAAGAGTGAAACCTTTCGATTTCACTCTCTAACCTGCCGTAATTAACAGCCAATATAAATTACTCTACTGTAATGATCTCTTTCTTGTTGTATGATCCACAGTTCTTGCAAACTCTGTGTGGAACCATAAGCTCGCCGCACTTGCTGCACTTAACGAGTGTAGGATTGCTCATCTTCCAGTTTGCTCTTCTTTTATCTCTTCTTCCCTTAGAAGATTTGTTCTTTGGACAAATAGACATGCTATTTCACCTCCTTAACACTATTAAAGACATCTAAAAATTGTGCCATTCTAGGATCTAAGACTGTATCGTCGCAGCCACAATCAACTATGTTACGATTCTTGCCGCAAACAGGGCAAATGCCTTTGCAGTCATCCTGGCACAATATCTTTGCCGGGAAATTCACTAAGATCTCGTTTAAAATAAGTTCATCTACGTCGATTTCCTCACCATCAACAAATGGGTAAGGGCCTATATCATCGTCTGTAACTACCTGTCCCTCTGAAACCTGAATAGTCTCATCAGCCACAACAGGCACCTCGAATGATACCTCGCTAAGACACCTGTCACAAGCACCAACAATGGTGGCCTTGGTAGAAAAAGCTATGTGAAGCTTTCCAGTGCCTATCATAGATAAAACTACATCAAATGGCTCTATGTGATTGATAGAAAAACTACTGCCTAAATAAGAAAATTCTGAAACATCACATGTTCCTGAAAACTTCTTATTCTGATCTGGCAATGAAGTGATATCTTTTATAGAAATCTTCATAAATATCTCCTATCCACACTTTGTCAATTATACATAGGTAAAATAAGGTTGTCAAACAGTTTTTATAAAATAATGTTACTTTTTACCCAATGACCTACCTTGCTTACTTACCAGCTACGATTGCAGCTGTATCTCTCGCAATCATAACTTCCTCATTTGTAGGGATAACAAATACCTTAACCTTTGAAGAATCAGCTGAAATAAGCTTATCCTCGCTAGGGCCGTCATTTCTAGAAGCATCAAGCTCAACGCCCATGAAGCCAAGGTGCTTACATACCTTCTCACGAAGACCTGGGTTGTTCTCCCCAAGACCTGCTGTAAAGCAAATCATGTCTACACCGTTCATAGCTGCTGCATAAGCACCAACATACTTAGCTATACGATACGCAAGCATATCCATTGCCAGCTGTGCTCTATCGTTGCCCTCAGCTGAAGCAGCAAGAAGATCACGGAAATCAGATGAAACACCTGAAACACCAAGAACACCTGACTCTTTATTAAGCACATTCATAACACCAGCGAAATCCAGATTCTCCTTCTTTGCCATATACTCTACAGCAGATGGATCGATATCACCTGAACGTGTACCCATTACAAGACCTTCAAGTGGAGAAAGCCCCATTGAAGTATCTACTGACTTGCCGTTTAATACAGCACAGCAAGATGCACCGTTACCAATGTGGCAAACAATAATCTTAGAATTGTTGATGTCTGCGCCAGCAAACTCACAAACTCTCTTAGATACATAGCTGTGGCTTGTACCGTGGAAACCATAGCGGCGAACGCCGTATTTCTCGTAGTACTTGTAAGGAACAGCATACATGTAAGCTTCCTTTGGCATTGACTGATGGAAGGCTGTATCAAAAACACCTACCTGTGGCTTGCCTGGCATAAGCTCACGGCAAGCGTTGATGCCAATGATATTTGCAGGATTGTGAAGTGGAGCAAGCTCGTTGCACTCTTCTACAACCTTAATCATCTCGTCTGTAATAAGAGCTGAAGCGGCAAACTTCTCACCGCCGTGTACAACTCTGTGCCCTACAGCATCAATCTCATCTAATGAAGCAATAGCACCTGTCTTGTCGTTGGTAATTGCATTGATAACAGCTGCAACAGCCTCCTTGTGTGTAGGCATTGGAATATCTGTAGTCTCCTTATCAAGGCCTGCCTTCTGGTATACAATGCGTCCATCGATACCAATTCTCTCGCAAAGACCTTTGCAAAGTACCTGCTCGCTCTCTGAGTCAATCACCTGATACTTGAGAGATGAGCTACCACAGTTGATAACTAGAATTTTCATGACTATAAAATTCCTTTCTTTAAATATATTTAAATTTGATTATAATTATTTAAAAACCAGTTATCATTATATCACTTAAATCTGTCTTAACAACAGATTTTTCATGTATAATAGGCTAAGAAAAGTATTTTCGGAGGAACAAATAGTGGTTGTCGGAATTGTAGCAGAATACAATCCATTCCATAATGGACACAAATTGCAGATTGATTATGCTAGGCAGCTTGAGGCTGAGCAGATTGTAGTTGCTATGTCTGGCAGCTTTACTCAGCGCGGCGAAATTGCCTGCTTTGACAAGTACACTAGAGCAAAGGCTGCTCTTGTCGGCGGCGCTGACATCATATTTGAGATTCCAACCATCTTTGCCACAGCTTCAGCTAGAGAGTTTGCCGCTGCCGGCGTAAGGCTTTTATATAATACTGGCGTAGTTGATACAATTTTATTTTCCGCAGAATCAAACGATAAAGACATGTTTATCGCTAGCGCCAAGAAGCTTGTTGAGCTAGAAAGCTCCGGAGAGTTAGATGAACATATTAATAGCCTTGTATCTGAAGGCAAAAGCTATGCTGTCGCTAGGGCTGCCGTTTTAAAGGATCATCTTCCAGAGGAAATACTTTCATCTCCTAACAATATATTAGGGCTTGAGTACTGCAGATATATCTTTGCAAAAAATCTTAAGCTTGATATACATATAATGAAGCGACAGGGAAATAATTATAATGACTTGAGCCTCAGTGGCCAGCTAAGCTCCGCTTCTGCCATTCGTCAACACTACAAGATTCATCATGAGTATGATGCGGTAAGTGACGAGGCCAAGGCTATCTATGAGCAAAGCACCTTCGTTGATTCAAACGACATTTCTGCAATGCTTCATTATAAATTGCTTACTAATTCAGATTTTTCCAAGTATCTAGACTGCACTAGCGACTTGTCAGATAGAATCAAAAATAATCTAAAGGATTATGTTTCCTTCGGTCAGTTCTGCGAGTTGCTTAAGACTAAAAATATGGAATACGCTAGAATAAGCCGCGTACTTTGCCATATTTTACTTGATATTACAGAGGAGGATTTTACCACCGCCAAGGACAATGGCTACATTACCTACCTGCGAATGCTTGGATTCAGTAAAAATGGAAGTCAGATTTTGTCAAAAATAAAAGAGAATGGCAAATGTACCATTCTCACAAGTCCAGATGTAGATATAATCTATCCATCAGAAATATTATCAAGTGAAATTTATAACGCTATTATAATAGAAAAAACAGGCGCTTCTAACCCAAACGAGTTCACTCGCAAGTTTGACCTAGTAAACCTATAGCCTACTCATCGTCTGCTCTTTCACGTCTAAGCTCAAACCAGAAGGTTGCTCCATGTCCACTTACCGAGGACACACCATATTTGGCGCCATGGAGCTCTAAAATATTTTTAACAATAGCAAGTCCTAGTCCAGTGCCCTGAATAGCTCGCTTGTGTACCGTTTTAGCCTTATAATATCTATCCCATACGTAAGGGATATCCTCTTGGCTAACACCTTTGCCTGTATCTATGACCTCAATTCTGACACTATCATCTAGCACCTTTTGTACAACAGTAACCTTTTTATCATCGCCAGTATAATTAATAGCGTTATTAACAAGATTGTAGATTACCTGATACATCTTTTGCTCATCGGCATATACTTCCACTTCATCGTCATAAACAAAATCAATAATGTATCCGTCAACCTCTCTAAGCTTGTTGTAGCGCTCGAGAACATGGCAAATGCTCTCGGTAATATTGTATTCCTCAGGATAAATTGTAATATTACCTGTCTTGATTTTGGAAATATCAAGCATATCGTTTACAAGACCAGATAGACGCTCTGTCTCCTCGATTATGACCTGGATGTTTTCAGGGGTATTCTCACCTGGAATATCTCGCATAACCTCAGAATATCCCTTAATCATGGTAAGCGGCGTCCTCAAATCATGGGAAACATTTGCAAGCAATTCCTTTTGGAAGCCATCAGCTTTACCCAGTTCTTGAGCTGTATGATTTAATGTATCTGAAAGCTCCGCCACCTCTCTATAATCATCTGAAGTGAACTTGACAGAATAATCCCCTTTAGCCAATCGCTTAGCACCCTCATTCAAACTAATAATAGAATGAGAGATGTTTTTAGAAAAAAGGTACCCCAGCAAAAATGCTATAGCTACAATAATAACGGTAATAAGTTTAAGCTGTACCTTTAGTGTACCTACGGTAGCATCTACGGGTGTAAGGACAGAATTAAGCATCAGCACTCGCTCCTGGCCATCAATCTCAATTATCCTTACATAGATTACAGACTCCGCTAAATCATTGCCTATATTTTGCTTAAATGCATCTTCGTCCTCATCAGGCAAAGTATATTGAATCTTACCTCTACTCTGATTATTGGCCTCTTCTTGAGCCTTCACTTCAGGATACTCCTCAATATTCTTTGGAGACATCCCTGAAATGAACAGATTTTCCTCTTCCTCATTGTTTTTTAATACGAAAAAGCTGTTTTTCTCACCATACTTTTGCATCTGCCCACCCTTGTAGTAGATAGGCGCTTCACCACCATTTGCAACAGCAATATCGTAGAAAAGTTCAAACATAAAATGTGGCATATTAGAAATTTGAGAAGAAGCAATATACTCAGCAATATACAAAGGGTGCCCCTCATTGTCAGTAACGAAAATACCCATTGTATTGCTGGCAGCAAGCTTATCAATCTCAGAAGAGCAATCATCACTAGTCCTAACAAGATGCTCAACCCTATCGAGCACTACCTCTGTCTCGCTTCGTTTAATAAGCTTATAGAAATCCTTCAGATAGATAATCTGAAAAAGCCATAGTACACCCAAAAGTACTATGGCAAAAACGAAGAATACTAAAAATGTTTTCCATTTAATGCTTAAGCTTTTGTTTCCCAAAGAAATCCTCCATAAACACTAAGCTTCAAACCTATATCCAACGCCTCTTAGAGTAACAAGTAACTTTCTATATTCACCAAGACTATTACGTAACAACTTGATGTGTGTATCTAAGGTGCGATCATCTCCATAATAATCATATCCCCAGACTTCAGTAATAAGACGCTCCCTTTCAAGAGCAATATTCTTGTTACGAACAAGGTAAAACAGCAATTCATATTCCTTTGGTGACATGTCGATTCGCTTGCCGTCAATAGAAACCGTTCTAGCTGTAAAGTTAATCGTAAGCCCTTCATGTTTAAAAATGTCTGCCTCATCTGCCATAGACTGCCTTCTATTGGTTACAACCTTGACACGCATCATCAATTCCTTTGGGGAGAATGGCTTGACGACATAATCATCTACACCAGCCTCAAAACCATGTATACGATCATACTCCTCGCCTCGGGCTGAAAGCATAATGACGGGAATATCCTTTATCTTTTTAATCTCACTACAAGCAGAAAAACCATCGAGCTCAGGCATCATAACATCCATGATTACAACATCATAGTCGCAATCGGCCTTGACCTTGTTGATGGCGTCCATACCATCGCTGGCTTCATCCACCTCATAACCTTCAAACTCTCCATATTTTCTAATGATAGAGCGAATCTTTGCTTCATCATCAACAACCAATATTTTTTTCATACCGCCTCCAAATATAAAGCTAAAACAACAGGTGTATGACTACTTACTTAAAAAATTCCTTTTGGCCTTGCGGATTGCAAATGAAAATACAAACCAAACAACTAAAAAAGCAATTAAAAAAGCAATATTAACAGCATAAGGAAACTCAATAACTTTAAAATCATTTAAAGCTCCCTGAATACCAAACAAAACGCAAAAACTACCGAAGATTCCCGATTTGGGCATAAGGTAAGTAGAAAGCCCCTCCATATCCTTGCACAATTGCTGCTCCTCAACAGTAATAAGCATTGTATCAACTGTGCGTGCCTTATAGTGTTTGAGAGCGGAATAAATAAGATAGAACCCCAAAACTCCTATAATCACATCAAAAATCTTCATAAAACCCATATCCATTTTTATATCCTCCGTATTGCTTAAAGTTCAATGATTATTATAACTTTTATCAGGGTTGTTTTCTATAAAAAAACTATTAAATCTTATTTAGGAAATCAGATATTTTTCTCAAAAAAATACTCGCTATCAATGGTCGGAAAATTAACGGTAAATTGCTGTATTATAAAGTGAAATATCTGTTAATTTGTTTGAATAATGGATATTGTTATTGTATTATTAGATTAAACAATGGGGAAGGGAGTGGCTTTATGGATATTACAAACAAGAAAATTTTGGTATGTGATGACTCGATATTAGCTCGCAAACAGTTGATGGACGCTGTCAACGAAATTGCTACGGGCGCAACTTTTATCGAAGGTAAAAATGGCGCTGAAGCAGTAGAATTCTACAAGAATGAAAATCCCGACATAGTTTTTATGGATATCGTAATGCCGGAAAAAGATGGCACGGAAGCCTTGGCTGAAATTCGTGAATACGATAATGAGGCAACTATTATAATTGTGTCTTCCGTTGGAACTCAGGAACAGTTAAAAAAGGCAATTAAACTTGGCGCAAAAGATTTTATCCAAAAGCCTTTTGAGAAAAATCAGATAAAAGAAATTATTGAATCACGCCTGGGGGGACAATAAATTATGTTTACACAATTCTTGGGGAATTACCTTCTTAGAAAAGGGATAGTAAATCAGGATCAGCTTTTTACAGCAATGTCCAAACTCTCCCAATCACATATTAAGCTTGGTACTATAGCAATCTCAGAAGGCCTAATGACCGCAAACGAGGTTGATGAGTGTCTATATGTTCAAACTCGCGAAAACAAAAGATTCGGCGAAATAGCTGTAGACCGTGGCTACTTAACTGACGATCAGGTGAGTGTACTGCTCTCTCATCAGACACCGGATTATATGTTGCTTGGTCAAATCCTTGTAGATGATGGCATATTCAGCTATGAGGAATTGGAGCGAATTATATTTGACTACAAGAATGATTCTGAGCTCTACGACCTTAGTCTTGATATTGAAAATCAAGATGCTGTTCAAACTATTCTTTCTAAGTTCTTTCTCATTGCAGAAATGCAGGTCACAGAGCACAATATAATGTACTTAGAGCTGATGTTTAACAGCTTGATTAGATTTATTGGCGAGGACTTCACCCCTCTTTCTCCAATGGTTGTTGATGAATTTCCAATTACCTTTGGTGTTTCACAAGCAATTCTTGGTGATAGAGAGTTTATCTCTCACATCGATTGCGATAGAGAAACCGCCATAGCCTTCGCATCACGTTACGCAAAGGAAGATTTTACGGAATTCAACGAATATACCGTGGCCGCTCTTGAGGATTTCCTTAATCTTCACAACGGATTGTATATCGTTAATGTTTCAAATGATACATCAAAAGATATTGCGCTTGAACCACCAGTAGTCACCGAGGACGGCGTGCTCTGCGGTGCAGAAAAATGCATCGTATTTCCAGTGGCGTACCCATTTGGAACAGTTCATTTAATTACATGCTTCTAGCAACTTTTAAAAAATATTAGCAAAAAAGGGTGTAACCTCATTTAGAAGTTACACCCTTTAATTATGCTAAATATTTTATTAGATTCCGAGGAAACGCTTAACCTCAGCGCACATCTCAGGAACCTCAACTACAGTATCATGTCTGATAGCTGCAGAACGAATCTCCTCAATCGCATTTGGTACAGCAACCTTACCAAGCTCTGAAAGCTTATCAACAAGTACAAAGTCCTCTTCCTTCTCGTATGAAGGATCAATTGCACCCATTACCGCACGTGTGAACTTGAATGGGCTAGCTGTTGAAGCAATAACAGTAGTCTTGTCATCGCCTGTTGCAGCCTTATACTTGCCAAATACATTTGAAGCAACACCTGTATGTGTATCAATGATATAACCAGTATCCTCGTATAACTTCTTGATTGTCTGGCATGTCTCCTCTTCAGAAGCGTAGTTGCCATAGAATGAATCAAGCTTTGCCTTCATATCTGGTGTAATCTGGTACTTACCAGAAGCCTTAAGGCTTTCCATAAGCTCTGCATTCTTGGCAGCATCATCACCAGCAATGTGATAGATAAGTCTCTCAAGGTTACTTGAGATAAGGATATCCATTGAAGGTGAATTAGTGAGAATGAAGTCACGATTCTTGTCGTACTGACCTGTAGTGAAGAAATCGTAAAGGACCTTATTCTCATTAGATGCACAGATAAGCTTGTCAATTGGAAGGCCCATGTTCTTTGCATAGTATGCTGCAAGGATATTACCAAAGTTACCTGTTGGAACAACTACGTTGATTGTTTCACCAGCTGTAATCTTCTCCTCTTTAAGAAGTGTTGCATAAGCATATACATAGTACGCAATCTGTGGAACAAGACGACCAATATTGATTGAGTTGGCAGATGAGAACTGGAATCCAGCTGCGTCAAGCTCTGCAGCAAGCGCCTTGTCATTAAACATCTGCTTAACACCAGTCTGTGCCTGATCGAAGTTACCCTTGATACCAACAACATGTGTGTTGTCACCCTTTTGAGTAACCATCTGTCTCTCCTGGATTGCAGAAACACCGTTCTTTGGATAGAATACTACGATTCTAGTACCCTCAACATCAGCGAAACCTGCAAGAGCAGCCTTGCCTGTATCACCAGATGTAGCTGTAAGGATTACGATATCGTTCTTTATATTGTTCTTGCGAGCGGAAGTAATCATAAGATGTGGCAAAATTGAAAGTGCCATATCCTTAAACGCTATAGTCGCACCGTGGAAAAGCTCTAAGTAGTATGCACCATCTGCATATACAAGTGGAGCAATCTCCTCTGTATCAAACTTACTATCATAAGCGCTGTTAATGCAGTGCTTGAGCTCGTCCTCTGTAAAATCTGAAAGGAAAAGCTTTAATACTTCGTAGGCAACTTGCTGGTAGCTCATACCTGCAAGCTTATCTAAAGAAACATCAAGTGCAGGAATAGATGTTGGTACAAATAAACCGCCATCATCTGCTAATCCCTTTAAAATAGCCTGAGAAGCTGTAATTTGATTCTTTTTCAAATCTCTAGTACTAACGTAATTTACTGACATGATTCTTCCTCGCTTTATCTATATTTCCTAATAATATCGACTCTCACTAGCTCCCTACAAAACAAGCCTACAAGAAAGTCATAAATACTTTAGCACAGTAAAATCCTAAAATCTAGTAGAAAATCCGTCGATTATCGCTAGTAATTTTGTGAATATGATGAAGTAGCTATAATTTTATAAATGTCAAATAATAGTTCTTCTGTATTTATTTAATCTTAAATGTTCTCTTAATAAAATTACCAAATTTTTTTAGCTTTGTAACATCTTTTTTAGCCGGACTTGGTCCATCATAAAAGCCAGACTCAGCCCAACTATTCGAAACAACCAATACATTATTTCTCCTAGATAAAGTACCAGTATCCTGATGTTGTCCGTCACCTCTATATAAGTTATTTCTGTTGTCACTCACCTGCAAGCGTGTCATTGATCTCTGCAAATTATTATTATTATCATGTTCACTCGTTTCCGCTACCGGTATAGTATCTGGATTAGCATTCTGTTGCTCTTCTTCTAATGAATTAGTTTCGTTCGTATTATTATTTTCATGTTCACTCGTTTCCGCTGCCTGTATAGTATCTGGATTAGCATTCTGTTGCTCTCCTTCTCCTAATGTATTAGTTTCGCTCGTATCATTACTAGTTTCATTCGAGAACGAACTTATACTACTTGAATATGAAATACTGTCATCCGTCACTAATTCATTATTTATAAGATTCATTACATCGTTAAAGGCCGTTTCTCTTTCTGCATCTGATATTATACCTTCACTTACTTCAGAATTCGTGTTATTATCAAATGCGCCAATTATATTATCCACCACATCATCTAATGCTTCATCTGGTACATTATTTAAAATCTCGTCTATTTCTCTAATAGTAACTTCTCTTTCTTCATCTGTACCAAAATACCCTTCTAATCTTCCTATCACGCCTTTATTAGTCTTGATATCTGTTTTACGTGAAGTTATTTTCCCATCGTCATCACTAACACCATAATATTTTAAACCTTTTATATCGGCAAGCTTGCCTTCATTTATTTCCTTTAATTTTTCTATATCACTTGCCGAATAATATCTTCTAGTTTCTTCATCATAATATGTAGCATCAGAAGTAGATGCAGAATTTTTCCCCTTTTCAATCATTTGGGCTATATTTCTATTGATTTCATCGTATCCACTCATCTCTTTCAACTCCTTTCAATAAAGATTAATTGAATTATTTATATTTATATACATGAACATTTTTGTGTTCAACACCACTTGGCTTTACTTTGATTTTATCTCGGTACCTTTCTAAATAACTTGGTTCATTATTATCATTGTAGTATTTCAAGCTATCTATTCGTTCCCGAGAAGTTTTTTTTACTTCCATTCTTTGAAG
>Ga0129307_1002484_pt1 | contig 14307 bp, 12 predicted proteins | sample P1105metagenome_FD_94437 | JGI IMG/M metagenome (GOLD analysis project Ga0129307, IMG submission 94437) | Capybara group fecal microbial communities from Wisconsin, USA - P1105 metagenome | ecosystem: Host-associated > Mammals > Digestive system > Large intestine > Fecal | place: USA: Wisconsin... | reverse complement strand
GATGGTTCGGCAAGCACTGGCTTTACGAAGCTGGCAAGTGGCAAGACGGTCTACTACAATGCCCAAGGCCAAATGCAGCACGGTGAAAAGAAAATAGATGGTAAATGGTTCTATTTTAATGAAAATACTGGTAATGTTGCAGATGGATTCACAACTTTGCCTGATGGTCGAAGAGTGTATTATGATATTAATTTTCAAGATATCAGTAAAAGTAAGGGAATGCTTTATGGTGAACAGACTCTTAAAAATTTGAAATATTATTTCAATGTACAATCAGGAGTTCAGGAAAAGGGTGTCGTATATAATATTGCTACAGGTCGTTTACAATATTATGGTGCGATAGATGGTTCATTAAGTATTGAACTTCAATCTCCGATAAATACTGATGAAGATGGGAATATCATCCTTAATGACGGTGAGAACGAAATTAATGATCAATGGTACTATTATGATGTTCAGAATGGCAAAATGGTAACTGGTTGGAAAAAATTAGTAGATAATAATCATGGAGGTTATCGTGAAGTCTACTATGATCTTGACACTGCTCAAATGGCACATGGTGAAAAGAAAATCAATGGTGTCTGGTACTATTTTGATAAACAGGATGGAAATGAAGTAGTTTCTAGTTTTGTTAAATTAGCTGATGGACGAGTTGCTTACTATGATGAAAAAGGTCACATGTCTTATGGTGAAAAGGAGATTGGAAATTACTGGTATTACTTTGATTTAAGTAACGGTAATGAAACAGTCTCTAACTTTATCAAGTTAAATGATGGACGTACGGTTTACTATAATGCGCAAGGTCATATGGTCTATAATTGGCAAAATATCAATGGTAGTACTTATTACTTTAACCCACAGAATGGGAATATGTATGTTGGTGCTCAATGGATTAATGGGCAAGAATACTATTTTGACTACATCACTGGAGCACAAGTCAAAGATCAATGGACAGCTAAACTTTTGGAATGGTTCTTCAATCGAATAGGTAAATTGACTTATTCAATGGATGGTTCACGAAATGGTGCTGATGGGACCGCTGATTGTTCTGGATCATTGACTCAAGCATTGTATGAAGCAGGTGCTTGGCGATACTCGTTGCTGTACAATACGGAAATGCTGCATAGCTATCTGTTAGGAAATGGTTATCATTTAGCTTATGAAAACAATGACTATACCTCACCAGTAGTTGGTGACGTTATTATTTGGGGCCAGCGTGGACATAGCGCGGGTGGAGCCGGTCATACTGGTGTTATTAGCGGTTCTGGTCAAAATGGAACGATGATATCAACTTGTTATTGGACAGAAGGTGAAAAGGGGACTGCTGTTCAAAACTTCCCTTATTTCTGGTATTGGGGTAAAGACAACTACCCATACTACTATGTATACCGTCGTTAAAATTGAGTAGCTAATATTAATTAATAGTTTTAAAATTAAATGTCGATATCATTTTGTATATGAAATTATGTTCATTTCATAGTTATGATGGTATCGGCATTTATCCTATTTTAAAGAGGTTTGATATGATTAAAAGAAAAAGATACTATTACATGGATTTTTTGGCAATTATTTCTGCTTTGCAGTTGTAGTGTTGCATACTTCTGCCGCGCCAGGAAATGAAAATATTGACTTACGAGCTTTTCATAGTTCTTCTGTAATAATTGCTTTAATTAATATTCTATTTTCGTTTGCAGTTCCGGTTTTTTTATGCAATCTGGTGCTAATGTGCTAAATTATCGTGAACGATATGATACCAGGACCTTTGCCAAAAAAGAATTAATAAGGTAGTAATTCCATTTATTATTTGGAGTATATTAGGATTTATTTTTATTACAAAAGCCCCTCTTAACTTATTATGGCTACCCAGCTTAATAAAGGGATTTATCGGCGGTTCAATAGTTGGACCATATTGTTTTTTTTATAACATTATAGGTTTTTACTTATGTGTTCCTTTTTTGTCGTTGATTGTTAACAAGGAGCATGTCAAAATTGTTAGATATATTTTAATGCTGACTATCATATTTAATACTATTTTGCCTATGGTGTTTTGGATAGTAAAAGTTAACAGTATGATTGTTGGCAGTTTACCGGCAATAGGTAGTTATTTAGAATACTTTATTGCCGGATGGTATATTGTTCATGTTGAGATTTCTGACAAGTCGACAAAGCAAATATACACATTGGGAATTATTATGTTGGCATTTGAAATTTTTGCAACAATCTATGGCACATTCTTTATGCCACATAATCTGGCTAATTTTGGCTATGCTTTTGACTATCTAGTTAAAACTTTTTATGATATTAGCAATTTTCCGTCGTTTTGTGTAATGGTAGCGTTGTTCTTGTTCTTTAAAAATCGAGAAAAATTTTTTGTTGAAAAAAATGGTATCAATGGCTACCGAAATTATCCAAACTAACATTTGGGGTTTATTTAATTCATCCGTTCTTTGTGGCAAAGTTATTACCACACTTGATTGTAATGACTAAAAATTGGAATTTTATGCTAAAGGTAGTAATGTATCCAATTATTATTTTTCTAGTTAGCGCTATAGCAACGATATTTTTCAGGAAAATTCCCTTATTAAAAAAGATTGTTCCATAATACCTTAAAATGTTAATGGCTTTTTGTTAAGTATAGGAACTTTTGGTAAAATTAATTATTAGCTATATTTTTATGAATTAAATGGTAAGACACGACAACGCTTGAAATTGAGGTATTTTAAATGTTAATTGGCTACTTATCACCTACGAATCCTTTTAAGGATAGAAAAGCTTGGTCTGGAACGTATTTCAATACTCGAAAAGCTTTGGAGAAGGCAGGTCATCAAGTTGAATGGGTAAGCTATCGGAATGATTCACTTGTGGATAAGCTTTTTTCTAAAGCCTACCGTTTAGTATATGGACATGGATCATATACGCATTCTAGACTTGCAAGTAAACTTCGAGTTAAATCAATTAAGCAAGATTTATCAAAATATGATCTTCTTTTTGTTCCTGGTCAAGTTGATATAGTTGCAGGATTGCATACATCTACACCAATTATTTATTATACCGATGGCACTGTACCTTTGATGATTGGATATTATTGGTTTGGTTTTTCAAATAGAGCAGTAAAAGAAGCTATAGCTATTGAGCAAAAAGCAATTAATAATGCAAGTTACGTTTGGTTGTCATCACAATGGGCAGCTGACTCAGTTATCAACGATTTTCATGCTGAATCGAAAAAAGTTAGTGTTTTTCCATTCGGAGCAGCGCTTGATGATGATAAAATAGATCAACCTTCTCAGTATAACGGTCAAGTTTTAAAAATAATGTTTTCAGGCGTTGACTGGGTTCGTAAGGGAGGACAGATTGCTGTCGATGCAGTTGAATCATTAAATAAGCGAGGTATAAACTCTGAACTTTTAATATGTGGTATTGATGCTTTGCCTAATAATGTAAAAAACAAAGCTTTCATTAAAAATAAAGGTTTTTTAAATAAAAACAATCCAGAAGATTTAAGAAAATATTTAGAGACTTGGCAACAAGCTAATCTGTTAATTCTTCCTACCAGGGCAGAATGTTCGGCTATTGTTTTTAGTGAGGCAGCAGCTTATGGTATTCCGGTTATTACAACTGATACTGGTGGTATTGGAACTTATGTATTGAATGATGTCAATGGTGAACGGTTACCACTATCAGCAAATGGTAAAGACTATGCTGATGTGATTGAGAAATGGGTTAAAGATAAAAAATTAGAAAAATATAGTAAGGGTGCTAAAGAACTGTATATCAAAAATATCAGTTGGGATGCTTGGGGAAAACATTTTAACGAAATGTTCAAGATTAATTAATCTTAAAAGTATTTATCTATCCTTTTAAAAGTGCAAATAAATGTTTATACTATGTTGAGTTTAAATAAAAGAGTTCTTATCTTAATATGAGCTTTTAATAGTAAATTTAAAGAGGAAAAATATGAGTAATTATGATTATTTAGTAGTAGGCGCCGGCTTATTTGGAGCCACTTTTGCCTACGAAGCAGCCAAGCGTGGCAAGCGTGTTAAGGTAATTGAGAAACGTAGCCATATTGCTGGCAACATCTACACGAAGAAAGTTGATGGTATCCAGGTACATGAATATGGTGCCCACATTTTCCATACTTCCGATAAGGCAATCTGGGAATACGTTAATCAGTTTGCGGAATTCAACCGCTACACGAATTCTCCAGTGGCCAACTATAAAGGGGAAATGTACAACCTGCCATTCAACATGAACACCTTTAATAAGATGTGGGGCGTTCGAACGCCTAAAGAGGCAATGGCTAAGATTAATGAGCAGCGGGCTGAAATGGATGGCAAAGAGCCGCAGAACCTGGAAGAACAGGCTATTTCTCTGATTGGTCGTGACATCTATGAAAAACTGATCAAGGGCTATACCGAAAAGCAGTGGGGTCAAAAGGCAACTGAACTGCCAGCCTTTATTATTCGGCGGCTACCAGTTCGATTGACTTACGACAATAACTACTTCAATGATCTGTACCAAGGCATTCCAATGGGTGGCTATACGCAGATCGTTGAAAAGATGCTGGCCAGTGATTTGATTGACGTTGAACTGGGGGTTGACTTCTTTGATCAACAAGATGAACATCTGGCAGACTTCCCTAAGATCGTCTTTACTGGGATGATCGATCAATTCTTCAACTATGAATTGGGTGAGTTGGAATACCGCAGCTTACACTTTGAGACTGAAGAGCTTGATGAAGACAACTATCAAGGTAATGCCGTGGTTAATTATACCGATGCCGAAACGCCATACACGCGGATCATTGAGCATAAGCACTTTGAATTTGGCAAGGGTGATGAAGGCAAGACCATCATTACGCGCGAATACCCGGCTGACTGGAAACGCGGCGATGAACCATACTATCCAGTCAACAACCAGCGCAATAACGGCCTTTACCAGCAATACACGGAATTGGCGGGACACAAAGCGCCAAACGTTATCTTTGGCGGCCGTCTGGGTCAGTACAAGTACTACAACATGGATCAAGTAATCAAGGCGGCCTTAACGACCGTGGCTGAGGAGTTTGACAAGTAGATCATGAAGGTTATCAAAAACTATCTGTATAATGCGGGCTACCAAATTCTGTTAATGTTGGCTCCTTTAATCACAACGCCCTATGTATCACGGGTCTTAGGAGCGCATGGCAGCGGTATCAATTCATACACGAATAGTTGGGTAACCTTTTTTTATTTAATTGGTCAATTAGGGATTACTTTATATGGTAATCGAGAGGTTGCTTACCACCGTGATGATAAACATGAACGTTCCAGAATTTTTTGGGGTATTGAGTTCATGCAACTGATTACATCAACTATGGCGTTCATTGCCTTCTTATTAGCTATCTTCTTATTTAGTACGACATTCCGAAAATATTTCTTACTACAATCATTATGGATTGTCGCAACAGGTTTAGATGTCTCATGGTATTTCATGGGAATGGAAGATTTTAAAAAGACGGTTACACGGAATACTATCGTAAAACTGATATCTATTGGCTTAATTTTTGCCTTAGTTAAAGAACCAAGTGATCTTTGGAAATATATCCTATTATTAGGACTTGCTCAAGTGGGTGGTAATTTAACTTTATGGCCATATTTGAAAGGTAGTATTGAATGGGTAGCAATAAAAGAATGGCATCCTTTTCAACATTTGTACCCATCATTGTTACTATTTATTCCAACAATTACAACACAGGTATATTTGGTAGTTAATCGTTTAATGCTTGGACATATGGCCACTCAAGATGCCTTAGGCCAGTTTGATTATGGTGACAAGATTGTCAAGCTGGTTTTATCAGTAGTAACAGCTACGGGGACAGTTATGTTGCCACATGTGGCTAATAAATTTGCGAATGGTGATGTAAAAGAAGTCCGTAAGAGTCTCTACAATTCATTTGATTTTGTTACAGCGATGTCAGTACCAATGATGTTTGGATTAATGGCAATTTCAGCTAAGTTTGCTCCTTGGTTTTTAGGAAATGAATACCTTCAGACGGGGCATTTAATTTTTCTTGAAGCTCCAATTATTCTCTTTATTGCTTGGAGTAACGTTATCGGTATGCAATATTTGATGCCCATTAATAGGGTTCATGAGTATACGATGTCGGTTACAGTAGGGGCTGTTGTTAACATAGTTACTAATTTATTTTTGATAGAGGCGTATGGTGCTGAGGGAGCTTCGCTTGCAACAGTAATTTCTGAATTTGCGGTTACAGCTGTTCAATTGTATTGTATTCGAACAACAATTAAGCGTAGGAAACTGTTTGTAGCATTTTGGCGCTATTTATTAAGTGGCTTTTTGATGTATTTGGTTGTTTTACGTTTAGATCAAATGATGACCATGAATATTGTTAATTTGCTAATTCAAGTAATCATTGGTGCAGTAATTTATATTGTTTGTCTGTTTATCCTTAGAGCACCGATAATTAAGCAAGCTAAAAAGTTATTGGCAAATCGCTAATTAGGGAGAACTAAATGTCAAGTATAACTATTATAATTAGTGCCTATAATGCAGCTAAAACAATTGAACGATGTGTAAACAGTTTATTGAAACAAGATATTGGAGTAGACTATAAAATCTTAATTTTTAATGATGGCTCTACCGATACTACTTGGGATGTTTTACAAAAATATAAAGATAATTACTATGTTCAGTTAATTAATAAAAAGAATAGTGGCGCTTCTGAAACAAGAAACCAGGGCTTAGACCTAGTTGATTCAGAATATGTTACTTTTGTAGATTCAGATGATTATGTTGATTCAAATTATTTAAAGGTATTGTTAAGTCAGTACCAAAAGAATAGTAATATTGATCTTGCAATTTGCGGTTATCAAAAGGAGTTGCCAGATGGTACAACTCTAATGGTTGGAACAGGTTCAAACACCATCCTAAATAGGAAACAGGCATTGCATGATATATTAATAAGTTATGGCTTTGAAGGATACTTGGTTAATAAATTATTTAAGTTTTCTATTATTAAAGAACACGGGTTAAGGTTTGACAAAAATCTTAGAATATCGGAAGATTTATTATTTTGTATAGAGTATCTTATGTATTGCCAAAAAGTTAGTTATGACCCTACAACGGTGTACCATTATATACGGTATGAAAATAGTCAGTTACATTCTAATCAAATAGGTGCAAAATATACGGGAAATGGGTTAAATGCACTTTCAACTTTCGATAGACTTAACGAAGTGGTCCCAATGAATTATAGTGATTATCATCAGGAAGTTAATGCCAGAATTTGTTGGATAGCTGTCACGCAATTAAGAGCTATTGAAGCAGCCCCAAATAGAAAGAAAGTAGATAAGAATACTTATAGAATGCTTCGTGAATTAGCACTAAAGTATCGATCAGATTTTATGAAAAACACTGTTTTGCCAAAACGTGATAAAATTATCTACTGGATTAATTGGTTTTTTCCAAGAACGTTGGGTTTTCTATGGAGAAAGCTAAAATTGCAGGATCATAGTTGAATAATATTGTATTTTGAAAAGGAAGAGGACTTTGGAAAAAGTATGCGCGGTTTTAGTCACGTATAATCGTTTGGAATGTCTAAAAAAAGTTCTGGCTGCTTTAAATAGTCAGACAAAAGAAATTTCCAAGATTTTTATTTTTGATAATAACAGTACAGATGGAACATCACAGTATTTAAGAAATCATGGTTTCAAAATACTAAGCTCTTCAGATGAAGTGAAAAATAATATTAGTTCCAATCGGATGCTTTCATTCCATAGTGGAAAAAATTTAGGTGGTTCAGGTGGCTTTGCCAACGCAATTAAGATGGCGTCTCAATTTAATTGTGATTATATGTGGATAATGGATGATGATGTATTGCCAGAAAATAATTGCTTAGAACTATTATTGGAAAAAATGCATGATTTAAATGTTAAAGTAGCAATTCCAAGTCGTAATGATAGTAATTATAATGACTCAGTTGTTAAAGCTTTAGATTTTAAAAATTTCTTGAAGTATACGCCATATTCAAGAAAAGAATTCTATTCTAAACCTTTAACTAAGGATTACTACTATGTCGTAGATATGGCATTTGAAGGTCCTTTAATAGATATGGACACAGTTCGAAAAGTTGGGATACCTGATGATGGATTTTTCTTAGAATATGATGATTCTGATTATGCTCAACGTCTTCAAAAATATTCTAAAATAGTTTATGTTACTAATGCAGTTTTGCATCGACAACTAGCTAAAAAAAATGAAAAGTCCGTAACTTCTAAAAGAGATCGTTATACATGGCGAACATACTATATGTTACGTAACAATATAATTTTTGATCGTCGTTATGGAAAAAATTGGGCAGTTAGAAATATAAGTCCCCGATTATTACTTATTCATAAATTAGTTAAATCTATTTTAGATGGATATGCAAAAGACAATCTTCCATTATTATTCAAAGCATATCATGATGGAATGAACAATCGAATGGGAAAAAGGGTGGATCCTAATTATTAGAATGGAGACATATGTTGAAAGAAAAATTTCAAAAAATTTGGACAACTAAAATTACTGGTCAACAAGTATATATTTTTTCACTTGTTCTCTATCTTTTTTTTGCTTTCCTACAAAATTCGACTTTCCATGCGTACTTGGGTAGTCGTCCGTTTAATTTAGTTTCCTATTTAGTAGTGGGGTTATTAGTATTTAAAATTATTTTTCTTGATGATTATTCTTCTATTCAAAGAGGAATAATTTTCTTGATTCTAATATTGGCCATGATTTCATGGTTGAAGTCAAAGTCAAATTTAATTATTGTAATGATGGCATTTATACTTAGTGGGCAAGGTGTATCATTTAGAAAAGTTATTAAATACTACTATAATGTTACGCTAATTATTTTTGCAGTCGTAGTCACTAGCTCATTACTAGGTATTATTAAAAATTTAATTTTCGTAGTTAAGGGACGTGCAATTAGATATTCGCTTGGAATTGTTTATCCAACCGATTTGGCAGCAAGAGTATTGTACCTATTATTGGCACATGCATTTTTGAACTTTGAAAAACTTAATTGGAAATATTATTTTTCATACTTTTTAATTGATGTTGTTTTAATGCAAATCACGAATGCTAGATTAAGTGTTTTATGTATTTTAATAATGATTGTAGCATTAATAATTGCTAAAACAGCATCAAATCATCCAGATGGGATTTCAAGACTATTTTTTTCTATGTATTGGATGGCAGCTCCAATTCTGTCTTTTTTAGCAATAACCGCTACCTATTTTTATGATGGTGAAAATCATATTTACACAAAAATCAATCATCTCCTTTCGGGAAGACTTTCTTATGGAAGTTTGGCTTTTTACAATTATACGATTCCCTTATTAGGTCAAAAAGTTGTTGAACATGGTTTGGGTGGCAATTCAGGTTTGAGGATTTTCCATCATTCGAATCAAGGATATTTCTTTATTGATTCATCATATATGCGTCTACTAATGATTTATGGTCTACTAATGTTATTAATTGTAATTGGTATAATTATGACCATTTCAATAAAAGCGACACTCAATAAAAATTTTGTTTTGCCAACAGTAATGTTAATTGTTGTAATAAGCTGTATGGTTGAACAACATCTATTAGAATTATCCTATAACCCTTTTTTGCTAGCATTGCTTACTAGTTGTGAACCTATAAATCATAGAGTGAAAGGAAAATTTAATAATGAATAACAAAAGCTACAGTATGAAGGATATTTCCTCAATTGTAATGAAAAATATTGTTTTGATAGTAATTCTAGGGATTATTGGAGGTGGAGTTTTCTTTGTTTATGCAAAACATAAGGAAACGATGCTTTATACTGCAGAACGAAGCTTGATTATTAGTCATGGTAAAAATGATGATAAACAAGTAAAGACTGATCTAATGATGGTACCAACATATGCTGATATTGTTGAGGGTAAACAGGTTGCAGATCAAGCATATAAGAATTTGCCTAAGAAGGATCAACATAAGTATTCCAAAAAAGAATTTGAAGAAGACATTACCGCTGAGTCTGAATCAAATTCTTTGGTTATTAGTGTAAAAGCTACATCTACTAGTCCAATTGAGTCTTTGAAATTAGTTAATAATACAGTACAAGCAGCTAAAAAAGAATTGCCTAAAATTCAACCAGGTTTAGGAAGAGTATATGCTTATTCAAAAGCTACTAAAGAAGATGTAAAAGTTCAAAAACACAGCTCTGTTAAGAAGTATACGTTAGTTGGGGTTGCTTTAGGGATTTTAGCAGGAATGATAATTGCGTTTTTGATCAGTACTAAGAAATATTTACTATAAAATAAAATTCGCTAATGGTGATTAAATATGCAAGCAGTTTTAATTTTAGCCCATAAGAACATCGATCAAGTGGTTGAATTGTGTCAACTTTTAAAACCTTATTTTGAAATATATATTCATTTTGATAAGAAAGTTGAATTAACTTCTCAACAACGGACAGAGCTAGAAAAAAATGATGTGAAATACTATTCTAAATATAATGTTAAATGGGGAAGTTATAGTATTGTTAGAGCAACTGTTCTATTAATGAAAAAAGCTTTAATGAATAAAAAGATAAATTACTTTCATTTGATTTCTGGACAGGATTGGCCCATGCAGTCACCTGAAAAAATTTATAATTTTTTTCAGAATACAGATAAAATTTATATGAATTATTGGCGAGCAGTTGATGTAAAAAAGACAGGTGAACCAGAAATTTGGTGGACAAAATATTATTTCAACTACGATAGCATCAATCGTCGAACATTTTTTGGAAAAATATATCATCGTTTGCTATTGATTATGCAAACTGTCCTGCGTATAAATAAATTAAAAAAGTATGGTTGGAAAGACGAAAGTATATATGCTGGTCAAGAATGGGTAGATGTTCCTAGAGATGCTCTAGAGTACGCAATTGACTATTATGATCATCACAAAGAACTTGAGGAAATTTTTAGGACTAGTTTTTGTTCAGATGAAATGTGGCTTCAAACAATCTTGGTTAATTCAAAATTTAAAGATAGAATAGATAAAAATATTCATCATTTTATCGAAATGGTAGAAAAACATGGAAGTCGCCCAGCAATTTTAGATGAGGATGATTTTAGCAAAATCATCCAAGGCGATTATTGGTGGGGAAGAAAAGTTGAAAGACCTATATCAAATGAATTAATTAAACTTCTTGATGAACGAATATAGACTTTTGTAAGAAAATAAATATATTTTATACTTCTGAATATTAGCTTGTATCATTTAATAAAGTAATTACGTATTTATATAAGATAAAAGAAAGTAGATAAATGTTTAAGTACCGTGGACCAGCAGCCCATTTTTCATTCTGTTCAATCAGTAGTGCTCCCATTAGTCGCAAGACGCTTAGATCATTCGGGAATATCCGGATTACACGGTCACGACGACGGATTTCTTGATTAACCCGCTCAATTGTATTATTCGTCCGGAGACGCTTCCTTAGCTCCTCTGGGAGCTGGTAAATCACCATTAATTCGTCAAAACTATTTTCTAATTTCTTCACCACCTTAGGGAACTCGGTCTGCCAATCTTTAACCACTTGGTCACGCCGTTCAACCGCTTGGTCGTACGTTGGAGCATTAAATAAATCTTTGAGTCGGTTAGCAACTTCTTTACGATCCTTGAGTGCCAGAATACTTGTACAGTCATTACTAAAATGAAATTGACATGCTACCCTGAAATTGCGTAGTGATTGCATCCTTTAAGCCACAATGAGCGTCTGAAACAAACATATCAACGTTGGTAAGGCCCCGCTGTTTAAGTTCACTAAAGAAGTCCATCCATGCAGCTTTTGATTCACTATCACCGATATCAAAACCGAGCACTTCTCGACGACCACTAGGGTCGATTCCAATCGCAACGAGTAAGCTATTACTTGTCACAACGTGACCACGGTGTACCTTAAATAAAATTGCATCGGCATACACAAAAGCATACTTTTGCGTAAGGGGACGTCGGTTAAAATCCAGCACTTGGTCGTCCAAATTATTGCATAAAGCCGAGACCGTACTTTTAGAAAAGGTTGTCCCACATAACTTCTTAGTAATCTCAGCTACTTTACGTGTTGAAACACCTTGGATTACCATTTCCATTAATGCCAAATCAAAGGCCTGCTCACTACGCTGGTAGCGTTTGAACAGCTGTGTTGAAAAATTGCCATGACGGAGTTTAGGAACGTGTAGTTCAAGTGTTCCTACTCGTGTGGTAAGCTGACGAACCCGATAACCATTCCGTGAATTGGTTCGCTCATCCGAACGTTCATAAGCCTTAGCTTTAATCTGCTCAGTCGCTTCGGACTTAAGAATTTCATCAAGGATCTTGGCCATAATTGATTGCATGGCCGTATCCCGATCACCTAGTAATAGCTCCTTTAATTCGTCATCCTCTAAATTTAATTCAACCTTTGGCATAATGAAGTTCCTTTCAGATTTCACAAAGTCCTATTTAGAATTTACACCAATTATACGGACATAACCTGATTTGGTGGCCTTATAAGCAAATAAAAATTGGTAACATAGTGTGCACCCAAAAAGCTGGAATTGAATATTAATTACTAGTTAGCAATTTGGTGATTGCATCATACTGAACCGTGCTGATTGCTAAGTGCTATATAATCTCAAAATTAAAGATTTAAAAAACGGGATTTATTTATGTATGGTTGATTATAGTGTGCTTACAAATTAAGTGGAGAAAGATTAAGTCAAATATAGTATGAAAGGATTTAATATTTTGGTTAATAGAAAAAGGATAGTTTGGGTAGATATTGCTAAAGCAATAGCAATTATTTTAATGATAGTTGGACATGAAATTAAGAATGTATGGATTTGTACATTTATTTTTTCATTTCATATGCCACTCTTTTTTATTCTGTCGGGGTATACTTCAAGCGAAATTAATAATGTTAAAAAACTAAAAAGAAATATTAAAAAATTATTTAAAAATAGTTGGCTTTTAGCAGCACTTATGATTTTGTTATTAACATTTCAGCAATGGATACTTTATAAAAATGTAAATATATGGCAAGACTCACTAAAAGGCATATTTTGGGGGTCTAATTTTTACGGTAAAGATGGTGTGTGGGTAAGCAATGTTGGTGTGATGTGGTTCATGTTTGCTTTTTTCTGGGCAAAGATTATCTATGATTCATTACAGGTTCTCTTACACAGTAATAAATATAATGGATTTGTTTTAGGTATATTAGCATATGCATCTATTATTTTTTCAAAATATTATTGGTTGCCGCAAGCTCTAGATGTAGCAGTGGTTGCGGCCTTTTTTATGTGGTGCGGTTGGTGTATAAAAAATTTTGATGAGAAGAATAAATTTAATATATCATTAAGCCTATGTATCACCTTTTTTTGGATTATGTGTGTTCTAGCAAAAATTCATATTGAATTAGCTACTCGTTCATATCCGCTACAGTTTGTATCTGTTATTGAAGCTATTGCTGGAAGTATTGTGATTATATATTTATCCAAAAAATGTGAGAAACTTAATTTATTATCAAAACTAGCAATTTTAGGACAACATACATTAGCTATTTTGTGTATTCACCACCTTGATTTATATTGGATCTGGTGGAGTAGATTTATGAATAGTAATATTACCGCTGCTATAGTTAGATTATTTATTGATATGTTCTTGTTGGTGATAGTACTATGGATAAAAAAAGTATATAAAAATACATTTAAGTGGAATTATTAAGTTATTTAATGATGACTAGATTTGAAGCTTTTTATGGCTTTCAGAAATGAAATTGCTATCGATACAAGATGTTAAGGGCAATTGGCAATTAAATATTGTACAGAAATGGTAATTTGTAAATGTACAATTATGGTAGTTTAAGATGATGGTTTATGATTAGTCGTTGATTTCAATTTGTTAACGAGCTGAAATAGTAGGTTCGTATAGTTTCATTAGTAAACAGTCAATTTCATCGATAATTAACAAATCATAGTTTTAGTATCTTGTCATCTTTCTAGAGTTCCTTTACTGTCGGCCGTTCTTAAAGGCTAGTAGAAGATCATGGTAATTGATAAACAGTGTCTTCTAGCAAGCGAAACAACCTTACCGCAGAGGGCTTTTGCAATGTAATTTTTTATTTTTTAAGTGTTACCTTGACAAGGGGCTATAATCCCCTTAAGGGTGACACTTGAAATAATAAAAGTGTTATTTCCTTAAGGGGGTTTTTGCATTTCAAGTTATTCGACAATGAATAGACTAGAGTTGCTTTATGGCTATCAAAAG